>Ga0065711_1044564_pt1 | contig 14022 bp, 10 predicted proteins | sample Hoacrofraction12_FD_59098 | JGI IMG/M metagenome (GOLD analysis project Ga0065711, IMG submission 59098) | Hoatzin crop microbial communities from Cojedes, Venezuela - Epithelial fraction 12 v2 (version 2) | ecosystem: Host-associated > Birds > Digestive system > Esophagus > Crop | place...
AACACATATCAAAATGTAAAGCAGATAAGCGGAACAGCTACATTCGAAGCTTATAAGACAATAGATGGAGAAGAAGCTGAAGTTTCAGGATTTTCATTTACTTTGTATGAGAAAAATGATGACGGCTCGTATACAGAAGTTGAAACCGTAAAAAATGATTCAACGTCTCCTCACAATATTACATTTTCATCTATAACATTTGATAGCACGAATGTTGGTGACTTGGCGGATGGTGAGTCGAAAGAGTTCATCTACAAGATTGTAGAAAATGGCACGACTACTACAATAGACGGCGTTACATATACAAATGATACAACTGTTTATTATGCAAAGGTTACTGTAACCAAGGAAGCAGGTATTCAAAGTAAAAGTATATCCTATATAAATGTAAGCGCGCCTACATATTATAGCGATGAAACTTGCACAGTAGAGCTTTCGGATAGACCTACATTTAATAACACAACGACTGAAAACTCTGTAACTATAAGTTTGTATAAGTATTTAAATGATGAAGACCCCGGAGATATCACATTTAACTTTACGGTGAGAGTTCTTACGTCAGATAAAAAACTTGTAACTCTTAGCGATGACCTTACAAATGATGGCTCCAATATAAGTTATATTCTTACAAATTATACAGATGACTATAAATATAGTGGTAAAATCTATCTGATAGTTACGGAAAATGATATAACAGACAGCAATATTACAAAAGATAGCGGAATAATCATAGCCAAGATATCAAATGCCGGAACTGATAGCGAAACTATTAAATACTACAAGATTAATTCGAGTGCGGGTGATGATTATTCAAATCTTGTAAGCGAGCTTGCAAAAGCTGATACTGAAAATACTATTAATACCGGATATATCACAAATATAACCAAAGATAGTGTAACCACTTATTCTGTTGGCAATGGTGATTCAAATAAAGCTGCATTTTACAATACAGGAAAAGGTAATCTTCGAATCCACAAGATGGTTGTAAATGACTTTGGTTCGGAGGCTGTTAGAGATAGCTCGAATGCAATACTAAAGAAGGTTCAGTTTAGAATAACAAACAATGCAACAGGAAATTATATCTATTTCCAAGGCTTTACCGACACTTCGGATAGGGTAAAAGAAGACCGTGCAGTAGAATATGATGCTACTACTCATAAAACTACAGGCAACACTTACAACGTTGTATACAATAACTCTGCGCAATGGACTATTCTTGACCTTCCTGCAGGTACGTATACTGTTGAAGAAGTAGGTGATGGTATCACGTTTACTTATGATCCGTCTACGAATACAAGTACGATTATTTCTGATTCCGGACTATCAAGAGTTACAAAGTATGATGTTACAGTTGATGAAGAAAATACAAATACAAAATATGGCGATGGCGGAAATAATATCAGAAAAGTATTTTCAAAAGATTTAACAAGTCACTCGGATGATGGCCCTACAAATGTACTTGTAGGAGATAGTAGCGTAGATAACACGTCACATACGCAAACTGTGCAGATTTGTAACTACTATTCGACACCTATAGCACCACTGATTGTAAATAAGTCATTTACAGGCGGAACATGGGATGATGATTTGACATTTACATTTAAAGTTGAAGCTGCCGGAATGGAAGATATAAGGCTATCTGATGGCACGGCTATTACGCTTAGCGAGCAGCCTATGCCTAGCAGCACGACTGTTACTATTTCAGGCTTGGATGCAAAAGAGCAAGAAGATGGAAGCTATTTTGCGAGCACAACTTTTGGTAATATCGATTTCCAATATGAAGGAACATATTATTACAAGATAACAGAAGTTGCAGATAGTTCTAATACAGACATAGATTATGACGAGACAGTATATTATGTAAAAGTTGTAGTCGGCAAAAAATATACGACATTTTCAAAGACCTATACTGCAAACAATATAGCAAATTATAGCGGCGCTGATAGGACAGAGACAGAAGACTTCTACTACCTTGGAGCTGACGTAACATATACTGATGAATCCGGAAATGTACTTGCTACAATATCGCTTACTCTTGGAAATGACGTAAGTACAGCAAGTATAAGTGATAATCCATATACGGTTACTTATACAACCGGAACGCAGGCTGATATTACATTCCATAATGCACTAAAAGGAAATCTGACTGTTACAAAGAAATGGACTGATGCATCAGGTACGGATACAAGCTCAGAATATACAAGTCTAGATGTGACTCTTTATAGGAAGATAGAGTCGGATAATGCTTGGACAAAATGTGATACATATACGCTTACATATGAAAATGGCTGGACACATACATTTACCGGTCTCGATATAGTTGATGAAAGCGGCAATACTTATCAGTATATGGTCGTAGAAGATGAGTCGTATCTAAAGACATATGAAGTTACGTACAATTACATAGATGCAAACTCGAATACTGTAACAAATACTTTGACATCTTCAAGCACGGACAAGCTATATGTTGTAGATGGTGAAAGTACTAGTACAGTAATAAATCCTGGATACACATCAACTATTTCCGGCGCATCTTACGGAAGCGTGACGATTACAAATAAGAGCGTAGTAATAAATGAGCTTCCTCAAACTGGCGGAATGGGGACAAATAATTTTTACATAACGGGATTATTCCTGATAATCGTATCGGCATTTATGATTATATTAAAAGGGTTTGTCAGAAATGCCAAAGATTGACCGGAAAAATAAGACAAGTGCAAATACAAAGCACAAAGACAAAGTATATAGACAAAGTATAAATACGAAACACAAAGATAAAGTATAAATACAAATTACAAAGACAAAGCATAAGATACGCTAGATAAAAGGCATATAAAATATGCCAAAAACAAAGGTAACACATCCTAACAAGGAATGTTATATAGGGTAACAATAGTAATAAAAAAGGGAGAAACAAAAATGAAAAGAACCAAATTACTTCTGGCCGGAACAATCGCGGCTACAATGATGCTTCAGATGGCACCTGTTCAGCTTCAGTTTGCAAATTCTGTAATAGTTGCAAACGCAGAAGAGACTACAAGCGGAACAATAACAATTACAAATGCTAAAGAGGGCGAGACATACAGCGCATACCGTATCCTTAACTACGAAGCAGTAACAGATACTACAGGTGTATACACAGTAAACGATATATGGAAAGCATTCATTGAAAGTAGCGAATACTTTACAGTAGATTCAAATGGATATGTTACATCTACACTTACAGATGATACTGTAAAGACATTTGCAAAAGAAGTTATAAGCTATGCTAAGGAAAATAATATAACAGCAGATGCATCTGTTACAGCAACTGCTGATGGCACTGTTACACTTGATGCTACATATGGCTACTATGTACTTGATTCATCTGTTGGTACAGTTTGCATGGTTACAACAACAAATCCAAATGCAGAAGTAGCAGAAAAAAATGACGTACCTACAATCGACAAGACTGTAAAAGAAGATTCAAGCAAAGAATACGGCGACGCCAACGATGACGAGATTGGTGAAAAGGTATATTATACACTTAATCTCAATGCAAAAGTTGGTGCAGAAAACTACTGCGCACATGATACTATGACAGAAGGACTTACTTTTAATAACGACGTAATAGTTACATTAAACGGAGAAGAAGTTCCTTCTGGCTACTATAACGTTTATACAAATGGTCAGTCTTACACAGATTCATATGGCGAAGAACATACAGTTACAGAAACATTTGTAGTAATGTTTACAAGTGAATTTGAAGAATCTGTAACAGAGGATGCTACATATGTTATCTCTTATACAGCAACTATCAATGAAAATGCTGTAATAGCAGGAGATGGAAATACAAATACTGTTGAACTTACATATTCTCATAATGGAAAAACAGAACAGGATATAACAACAACATATGTTTATAAGTTCAATCTCCACAAGTATGCACAGGGCGATGAAAATACAAATCTTGCAGGCGCAAAGTTTGTTCTTTTCAGAGGAACAGCTACATATGATAGCTCACTTACAGCAAAAGAAAATGTTGAAGCAAATGCTGCAAATGAAATCAAGCTTGTAAAAGAAGAAAGCGGCGAATACAGAGTAGCTACAGCAGAGGAAATTGAGAGCGGTGAAACCGTAGACTATATCGAAACAACAAGCACAGGCGATGTTGTTATAAATGGTCTTGATGCCGATACATATTCTATGATAGAAATTGAAGCTCCAAGCGGATACAACCTTCTTGGAAGCGTAGTAAATGTACAGATTTCAAACAATGATTCTATCGGAACATACAAGGTAGAAGGTACAACAGATAATCTTACGGTAAAAGTTGCAAACAGCACAGGTTCACTTCTTCCATCAACAGGTGGCATCGGTACAACAATATTCTATATCGTTGGTGCGGCTCTTATAATCGTTGCGGTATCAGCTCTTGTAATTAAGAGAAAGAATGCTTAAAGATTATTTTGTTATACAACTAATTATTTCAAAATTAAACTAAGCTCATAGCTTAGTAAAACACCAATAAAGTTTTTGATAGAAAAGTGTGTCTGCTACCATTATATGTGTTATCTCGGTCGGGGCGAGAGCCCCCGACTGAGATAAACGCTCCGCGAGGATGCGCAGAGATTTGCAGTGGAAAGCGACTTCGTTGTTGCAAATCTCGCGCCGGAATCTCGCGAGCGAGACTTGAATTCAAACAATAATGGTAGCACTACACACGATTTATCAAATAATTAGTAATGAAGTTTTAAGAAAATTATGAAGAAAAGTAAAGGTAAGTTATCGAATATATTTTTTATCCTGATACTAATAGTGGGACTATGTATATTCTTGTATCCTACGGTCAGCAATTTCATAAATGAAAAGCGCCAGTCGGCTGTAATCAAAGATTATGAGGCGGCATTGGAAAATCTAACGGATGAAGATTATGAGGCCTTCTGGGAAGCCGCGATAGAATATAATGAGAAGCTTTCTACAGGAACTATGAACTTCAATCTCACTGATGAAGAGATGGAGGAATATGAAAGCATTCTTGATCCTACAGGTACGGGAGTAATAGGATATCTTGAGATTGAAAGTATTGATGTATACCTACCTATATATCACGGAGTAGATGATTCTGTTCTTGCGATAGGTATAGGTCATATCCCCGGGACTTCTTTTCCTACAGGAACGGAGAGTACACATACAGTGCTATCGGGACATAGAGGACTGCCTTCGGCAACTCTCCTATCTGACCTTGACCAGCTGGAAGAGGGCGATACCTTTTTGCTTCATATTATGAACAAGACATTTGCGTACGAAGTCGACTCTATAAATATCGTACTGCCAAAAGAAACACAAAATCTCACCATAGAAGAGGGTGAAGACTACGTAACTCTTGTAACGTGCACGCCTTATGGTATCAATACGCACAGACTCCTTGTCAGGGGTACAAGAGTGGATTATGCGGAAACGAATACGACGATTGTTACAGCGGATGCCACAAAGTTTTCTACATTTGAAGTGGTGCCGTACATTGCAGGGATTTTGCTTGCTATTGTCTTTATCGTATTTTTGATTAGGACATCCAAATTTTTTAAGAAAAATTAGTATGAAAAAGACTATGTAAACCTTATACGAGGGTCAAATGAAAAGGGAAAACAATAATAGATTAACTAAATTTATCGGAATAATTATGTGTATATGCGCATTTTGCTTGTGCGTTTTGGGAAATATAACTACAAGCTATGCGAGAAATTCGATTGATACATCAAAAAAAGGCATGTTGAAACTTACATATGCATATACTGATGCAAATAATACAGAGTATCTGCAAGGTGTAACCATGCATGCGTACAAGATTGCGGATGTTGATGCTACGGGAACATATACACTTTTATCCGGTTATAGCGAAATATTTTCACAAAATAATATAGATATAAATAGTATATCAACTAGTGAAGAATGGGATATGATGATTCCGGGAACGCTTGCATATATCTATGGAAACATGGGAGATGTAATATCATATACTGCGACGTCAACAGCAGATGGTATTGCTAAGATTACAGACATGGATCTTGGAGTATATCTTATAGTTACGGATTCTTTGAAGACAGATGATAGTATATATACATTCTCATCTTTTTTTGCTGCAATACCACAAATAGACAGTGAAACAGATACTTACATATATAGCGATGATGATGGCGCATATACGGGATATCTTCTTGTCGGAAGTCCGAAATGTCATAAGGATGCAATAAATGAAGATACAACATATGATATATATAAGTATTGGTCTGATGACGGAGACGACAGACCATCGTCAATAGATGTATCAATATACCTTGATGGCAGTTTGTATACTAAGGTTACACTTTCATCGTCAAATAACTGGCATTATAGTTGGACTTATGAAAAAGGTCATAGCTTCGCAATTGTAGAAGATGTACCAAGCGGATATTATGTAACATATTCGGTATCGGGAACTACATATACTATGACAAATACAAAGCCTGATACTCCGGATACACCCGGAACACCCGACACTCCTGATACTCCAACTACAAACAATCCTACAAGCGAAGTTTTGGGAGCAGTCAGATCTGTTATCACAGGAGATGATACTCCAAGTGTTCTGGGCAAAAAAAGACTTCCTCAGACAGGACAGCTTTGGTGGCCCGTATTTGCATTTGCTATACTTGGAATTGCGTTTATTTATATAGGTTTAAAAAATGAGAAAAAGCAAAAAGATAATATCTAAGGGAAAAATATTTGTTTTTTTGGGGATTTTGTGCATGGCAGTGTCTGTATTCGTGCTTGCAAGAAATATTTACGAAAATCTGAAAGCAGGTAAGCTTTCAGATGAATATCTTGAAAGCGTAAATGAACAAATATCAAATACAGGAATACTTCCAAGTAGCGGAGATATGGAATCTATAGATGTAGATGGCAGAAGTTTCATAGGAACGGTGACTATACCTGCGCTTGATATAGAACTTCCTATTCAAAGTGAATGGTCAAGTGACAATGCAAAGATAAGTCCGTGCAGATATGAAGGCTCTGTATATGATAACGACCTCATAATAGCCGCACATAACTATGACAGACACTTTGGCAGAATCAAGAATCTTGTAAGCGGCGACAGCGTCATTATAACGGATATCTATGGCAATATTTTTTATTTTGAAGTTACCAACATAGAAATTTTGGAAGCAACCGACATAGAAAAAATGGAAGATGACGAATACGATTTGACGCTATTTACCTGCACAATCGGCGGAGCAAAGAGAGTCACAGTCAGATGTGAATTCACAGGAACCATAATAAGCGCAGATACATTATGATACTTAGATGCGTTGTTCTATTATTCCAAAACCATGATTTTATTAAAACTATATTCATTTGCTAAATAAACAGGTGACAGAGAGCATATATAGATGCTCTCTGTCACTGTCATATTCTCAAAACGCATACCATTTGAAAAAAATAAAAAAATAAGGAAGGATTTGGCTAAAGATGTGTTATACTAAAAATGTCATGTTTTTTTGACTGATAAATTGGAATGCGTATGTTGTGGAGGGTGATATGGCAAATAATAATACAAGCGAAAATGTAAAAAAAATTGTAGACAAAGTTTCAAAAAATGCAAAACCCTATGTTGATGAACTTAAAACCAAGGCGCAGCCGGTTATTGATAATGCGCAAGAAAAGGCAGCTCCTTATATTGACAAGATGAAAACGGCAGCAGCTCCTGCAACAAAGGCTATTGCGAAGAAGTCAAAAGAAGCATCTAAAGCGGCCAAATATATCGGAAACGAAATCATTGAGGGTGGAAGTAAGTATACACAAAAGGATGAAGTTTTTATCCAATATGGCAATCTTGAAATCAGAACAACAGATATAGTTGCAAAGGCAAGAGAAGATTATATTTCAAAAGGCCACAAAATAACAGATATCAAAGAGATACAAGTTTATATAAAGCCTGAAGATATGAGCGTATATTATGTAGTAAATCATACAGATACAGGCAAGATAGAGTTCAAGTAATTATGGAAGATAACAGACTTATTAAGAAAAGCAATTTTTTTAACTTCAATCATTATAATTATGGTGAGGCGTATTTTGGAAGTTATAAAGGCATGCGTTACAGACTTGCCAGAAATCCGCTGAAAAACGTTATTTTTATACCGATTGACCAAAGGGGCGAAGCACATCTTGAAGCGAGTGTTTGGAGTGAACCCTATGCCTATGCTATGACAGACAAAGATAAGATTACGACCAAGGAATTTGAATTCACACAGGATGGCTTTGACAAGGCCATTGACTGGATAAATGAGCAGTACGAGAGTCGAATTTCCGAATGGAAAGAGGAACATAGCATACTTGATTAAGGAGAAAAATTGAAAATCAGAATAAATCTCGAAGAAAGAGAAAAAGAAACGCTTAATCCTTATGCAACGCTTAGCATGAATTCCAAAGGCAGAAGCAAAGAGGAAGATTTGTGCGATATAAGACCGGTATTTCAAAGAGACAGAGACAGAATCCTTTATTCCAAGTCATTTAGAAGACTTAAGGATAAGACGCAGGTATTTCTTACTCCCGACGGCGATCATTATAGGACTAGGATGACGCATAGCCTTGAAGTTGCCCAAAATGCGAGGACTATAGCAAGGGCGCTTAGACTAAATGAAGATTTGAGCGAAGCTATAGCTCTTGGTCATGACCTTGGACATACGCCTTTTGGTCATGCTGGAGAGAGAGCTTTGAACGACGTGTGCCCTGATGGATTTAGACACAATGAGCAGAGTCTTCGCCTTGTCGAATATCTTGAAAAAGATGGACAGGGCCTAAACCTTACATGGGAAGTAAAGAATGGTATTTTAAATCATGAAATGAGTCTTATGCCGGCAACTTTAGAGGGCAAAATCGTAAGACTTTCCGATAAAATCGCATATATTCATCATGATATGGATGATGCGATAAGAGGCGGCATTTTGACAGAAGAAGACGTACCGCAGGCCATCAGAGATGTTGCAGGCAAAACAAGTGCTAATTGGCTCAATACCTTCATACATGACATTGTTGAAAATAGTTATGATAAAAATGATATACAAATGTCAGCAGAAGTTTTTGATGCCATGATGAATCTTAGAAAATTCATGTTTGAGCGTGTTTATACAAACCCTGTAGCCAAAGGGGAAGAAGGCAAGGCAGTTGAACTTGTAAAGACTTTGTACGATTATTATTTAAAAAATGTAGATCTTATTCCAAGGTATTTAACTAGGAGAATGGATATAGGTGATTCAAAAGAAAAAGTAGTATGTGATTATGTTTCATCAATGACAGATAGATTTGCAATAGCAAGATATGAAGATCTGTTTATACCGAAATCATGGAGCGTATATTAAGGCATACTTGTAGTAAAGGAATGATTTCATGCAATTTACACCTGAATTAATTGAAGAAATTAGAGCTAGATCGAATATAGTTGATGTGATTGGCGAGTATATTCATTTGGACAAAAAAGGTTCCAACTACATGGGACTTTGTCCTTTTCATAATGAAAAATCGCCTTCATTTTCTGTTTCCGAAAACAAGCAAATGTTCCATTGTTTTGGATGCGGAGCGGGCGGAGATGTTTTTACATTTATCCAAAAATATAATTCGCTGACATTTCCGGAGACTGTAAAATATCTTGCTGATAGAGCAGGCGTTACCATGCCTGATACTGTAGATGACAAAAAGGCAAAGGCCGAGCGAAGCAAAAGACAGATTTTGTACGATATAAACAAAGAAGCGGCAAAGTTTTATTATTTTAATCTTCGTTCCGATAAAGGACAAAATGGTATAGATTATTTCAACAAAAGACAATTAACAAATGAAACAATGCAAAAGTTCGGACTTGGCTTTGCAAGCGTAAATTCTAAAGCACTTACAAGCCATCTTCACCAAAAGGGCTTCAAAGACAGTGATATAATAGATGCAGGTCTTGGAAGTTTTGATGAAAAAAGAGGTATGCATGACACTTTTTGGAACAGAGTCATGTTTCCGATACAAGATATCAACAATAAAGTAATAGGTTTTGGCGGAAGAGTTATGGGTGATGCCAAGCCAAAGTACTTAAACTCAACCGACACGCTTATTTTCAACAAAAGACGTAATTTGTACGGACTAAATTATGCCAAAAACAATAAATTCGGCAATATAATATTGTGCGAAGGATATATGGATGTTATAGCTATGCATCAGGCAGGCTTTAATCAGGCCGTAGCATCTCTTGGAACTGCATTTACAGCTGAGCAGGCAAATCTTTTAAAACGATATACCGATGAAGTTATACTATCATATGATAGCGACGGTGCAGGTACGAAGGCAGCTCTTAGAGCAATCGATATACTTAATGAAGTCGGTATTCGCGGCAAGGTTTTGAATCTTGAGCCATACAAAGATCCTGATGAATTTATCAAGGCTTTAGGAAAAGAAAAATTTGAAGAAAGAGTAAGAAATGCGGAGAATCCGTTTTTTTTCCAAATAAGAATCATGCAGCGCGACGAATATGATTTGACAGATCCGGAGTCAAAAACAAGATTCTATAAGGCAGTTGCAAGAAAACTTTGTGAATTCAATCAGGAGCTTGAACGAGAAAATTATACGCAGGCTATCGCCGCAAAACTTGGAATACCGGTTGACGGTCTCAAATCATTAATTGTTGAAGAAGCTTCAAAAGGAGTTTATTATAATAAGAAGGCCGCGCCAAAGAGCGGAATACAACAAAAAAAAGATCCGAAAGATAATATATTAAAGCCTCAAAGGCTTCTTCTAACGTGGATTGCCGATGAACCGGCTATTTACAATCTAATAAAAAAATACATAAAAGCAGACGATTTTGTGGATGAACTCTACAGAAAAGTTGCAACGGCTATGTTTGAAGGTCTTGAAGCCGGAAGATTTGTTCCGGCACAGGTTATGTCTCTTTTCCCTGAGATAGAAGATCAAGAAAGAGTAGCTGAGATATTCAATACCAATTTGATACGAATCGAAACAAAAGACGAGAAAGAAAAAGCTCTTAAAGATATCATATATGATATAAGGCTTTCGTCTTATAACAACAAAATGAAAGAATTGCAGTTTGGTGATAAAGACGCGCTTAAAGTAATAGTTGAAGCTAAAAAAGAGCTTGAGAATTTGGCGCATGCGGGCATATCACTTGATGGCTGATTCATAAATCGTAATTTTAAAACCATAGGGAGAGAAAAATTATGAGTACGAAAAAAGTAGACAACGAAAAAGATGCAAAGACAAAAGAAACATCAGTGGTAGCCGCAGATAAGGCAAAAAACACCAAAAAGGCAAAAACAAATAAAAAGGAAGAAGAAAAGAAAACCGTGGAAGATAATAAAGAAAATTTGGAAGAAACCAAGGAAAAGAAAACCAAGAAAAAATCAAAGAATATTATTATAAAAGTTGATAAGCAGAGCGCCGAAAAAAAGACTAAAGCCTCTAAAGCAAAGAAAGCCGAAGAAGTTTCGGAAAACGAAGAAACAAATGAAAATGAAATGGACGAAGAGACAAGAGAAAAGTTCAAAACAAAACTTAAAGAACTCTTGTCTATCGCAAAAAAGAAGAAAAATGTTCTTGAATATGATGAGATAAGCGATTATCTCGCAGACCTCAATCTTGATGAAGAAAAACTTGATAAGGTTCTTGAAGTTTTGGAACAATCAGGCATAGATGTTCTTCGTATGTCTGATGATACACAGGATATGGTTGACGACGACGATGATTTGGATATAGATTTTGATGACGAAGAAGAAGTTGATATGGAAAATATCGACTTGTCCGTTCCTGACGGCGTCAGCATCGAAGATCCTGTTCGTATGTACCTAAAGGAAATCGGTAAAGTTCCGCTTCTTACAGCAGATGAAGAGATAGAACTTGCCAAAAAGATGGAAGCAGGCATGCTCGCCGAAAAGCTCCTGAAGGCAGAAGACAGAAGCAAAGTAAAGATAAGAGACGAGGAAAAGGAAATCGTTGAAGGATTAAGCGATGATGAATTAAGAGACCTTGTTGATAGAGGTACTATGGCAAAGAATAAGCTTGCCGAGGCAAACCTTCGTCTTGTTGTAAGTATCGCAAAAAGATATGTAGGAAGAGGCATGCTGTTCCTTGACCTCATACAAGAAGGAAACCTTGGTCTTATAAAGGCTGTAGAAAAGTTTGATTTCAGAAAAGGATTCAAATTTTCAACATATGCCACATGGTGGATTCGTCAGGCTATAACAAGAGCTATAGCAGATCAGGCCAGAACTATCAGAATACCTGTACATATGGTTGAAACAATCAACAAACTTATCAGAGTCAGCAGACAGCTCCTTCAAGAACTTGGCCGTGAGCCGCTTCCTGAAGAAATTGCCAAAGAGATGAACATGCCTGTTGAAAGAGTTCGCGAGATTTTGAAAATTTCTCAGGAACCTGTATCACTCGAAACACCTATCGGTGAAGAGGAAGACAGCCACCTTGGAGATTTCATTCAGGATGATAACGTACCTGTTCCGGCAGATGCAGCAGCATTTACTCTTCTCAAAGAACAACTTGTTGAAGTACTCGGAACACTTACAGAAAGAGAGCAGAAGGTACTAAGACTTCGTTTCGGTCTTGATGATGGAAGAGCCAGAACTCTTGAAGAAGTAGGTAAAGAGTTCAATGTTACAAGAGAACGTATCAGACAGATTGAAGCAAAAGCTCTCAGAAAGCTCCGCCATCCAAGCAGAAGCCGCAAGCTAAAAGATTATTTGGATTAAAACGTATATGCGATTTTGAGAATACGAAGCATGGAATAGCTCGTATTCTCAAAATAATATAAGCCGGAATATAACTTGAAGAAGGAACTTCAGATGTTTTTAATTTTTTTTATAATAGCAACAATGTTAAACACAGGGATGTGTTATCTGATTTGGCAAAAATATAATATCGAAGCTAAAAAAATAGCTGTAATTAGCGGCTTTATCGGGGGATTTTTGGATACGGGGATATTTATGCTTGATAAAAGCAATATACATGCGATTGAACTTTGTATTTTATCGGCATTTCTCATCATACTATCGTATATCGATATCAAATTATCAAAGATTCCCAACAAGATTTGCATATTTATTTTTGCTCTCGGAATTATAAATATGTTTTTAATGAATGCAAGCATAATGAAAAGTTTGCTGACATTTATTATTATTTTTTTCTTGATGTCATTTATATATTCCTTTTTTGGAGGAAGGGCAATAGGCGGCGGTGATGTCAAACTTATATCTGCAGCATCAATTATTCTTGGATTTTGGCCGTCTTTTTATATGATATTTATTAGTTTTTTATATGCTATAATTTTTCATATTATAATTTACAAAAGGGATTTTAGGAAAAAGGCGATAAAACTTGGTCCGTATATATCACTTGGTATAATTACTCTTTGTATATATATGCTGATTTAAAGATTTGAGCCTAAAGGAGCGAAGATGTCAAAAGTTTTGAGTATTGAAATTGGGCCATCAATCACGACTGTTTGTGAGATGGATATGAAGGTAAAAAGGCCTAAAATACACAATACCATGATGCTGTCTACGCCAAGAGGTGTTCTTGACGACTTGGCGCTCTCAAACTTTGACTCTTTTGCCAAGGCACTTTCAAAGAAGCTAAGAGAAAAAAATTTCACAGCCAAAAAAGCAATATTTTCTGTAAATACAACAATCACCAAAAATAAACTCATATCAAAATATACTGAATTTGCCCAAAAAGTAGGGCTTGAAGCATGCGCTATTGATTTTGGCGTAAATGAAATTTATACAGCGCTGAAATCAGAATGTCCATCCGCATGTGCGATAGTCAGATGCGAAGAAGATGCTACATCTATCATCAAGGTAAAAAATGATAAGATATACTACTCAACTGCTGTGGCTGCAGGCCTATCATCAATGTTTGATATACTTATAGACGATGAAAGTATAAAAGAAGTAAACTCAAGACTTGATGCCATAAGTTACATGAGAGCTTACGATTGTA
>Ga0065711_1044565_pt1 | contig 14022 bp, 18 predicted proteins | sample Hoacrofraction12_FD_59098 | JGI IMG/M metagenome (GOLD analysis project Ga0065711, IMG submission 59098) | Hoatzin crop microbial communities from Cojedes, Venezuela - Epithelial fraction 12 v2 (version 2) | ecosystem: Host-associated > Birds > Digestive system > Esophagus > Crop | place...
GAGTCTCCTTCTCTGGAGATATTCCAGCCCCGCCTGGCCGCGGTGCTGTGCAGCCTGCTCTGGGTGACCCTGCTTGGGCAGGGGGTTGGGCTGGGTGACCCACAGAGGGCTCTGCCAACCCCAAACATTCTGGGATTCTGTGAACCCCCCAGCTGAGCAGAGCCTGCAAACTATCTGCGGCTGTTTTCAACCTGTGGACAGATTTTGGACATGCTCCCTGCCTTCTGCCAGGTGCTTGCCCCAAGATGGGTGCAAATAAGCTTGCAAATAAGCACAAACACCTGAACAGGTACGCACACGCAGTAACGCCCCGCTGCACGCGCGCTGCCGCCTGCGCACACCCCCGTGGCACACGCCTCGCGCGGCCGGAGCCTTCGGCTGCTGGGGAATTTTGCAGCCGAGCTATGAAGAGCTAAAAAGACAGGAATCTGGGGAGACAGGGAAAAGAGGGAGGGTACTGCAGCCTGGTGGAAACCCCGACAGCGCCTTCACCCCGTCAGCACGGGCTGGCATCTCCCTAACGACCCGCTCGGCTGATGGGAAGTGGCAAGCAAAGGCGATGCTTTTAACAGCGCTGGATTATGGAAGGGGCAGGCAGCGGAAGGCGACAGGCTGTTGTCTGAATGATGAAATTTATTGTAGGGCACCACACAAAGCCTAAATTAGGCTATCCAGGAAAAGAAAAGAAAAACCCTTGGTGTGTGCTATATGTATGCGGAGCTTGTCATATCGAGTAATGTAGCGCACTAAGGCTGAACCAGGCAGTAATGGGCTGCCTGGCTGCCTTTTTGCTTCCCTCCCTCTGTTTTTGTTTTTGTTGTTGCAGTGGGACCTTAATGGGGTTCTTTAAAAAGATGCTTGAGGAGTTGCACTCCAGTGGCCAGCGATTAAAAAAAAAAAAGAAAGAGAAAGGAAAAAAAAAAAATAGAGAGGAAAAAATTGTTAAAAGCCCAAGATTGGCAGAAATCATTTTTCAAAAGAAAAGAGCTTGGGGGTGGGGACGAGCTGGGAGAAGACTGTCAGGCTGTGGAAAAGTTTAATAAATTCCATGTCACTCTAAAGACCGTCGTGTGCAGAGTCGCCCAAGGCCAATAAAATCCGATAAACCTCTGATAGGCTGGCTCTGCTGCACTGGCACACGTTATTGCTTTGATACCTTACACAAAAATAGGGTGCTTTTTGGTTGTTTTTGATATGGTAAGAGGCCTTGCAGTGTGCTGTTCTTTATAAGATGTATATATATAAAATCCACGATAAAAACACCAAAGGATTTAAGTGTGTAGCTGTCATCAGTTACTATTTAACTGAGCGAAACATGCTAAAAGCAGCAACAATACAATATAGCAGTGAACGCATGAGAGCTCAGGCAATCTTCCTCCCACATTTAAGAGAAAGTGCTTTTAAAACTGTAATCTTGGTCGGATTTGTGGGGAGGGGAGAGAGGAAGATGGAGAAAGCAAGGAGAAACATCTTTTATTTTTGTTTAACTTCAGCGAGTTATCTGCCTGATGCGGCAAACCTTGGAGTATTTGCTGAATTCTCCTCCCAGGAGCGGCTGGGCTGCAGTCCCGTGCCGAGGGCTGTGACCCGGCTGCTGCCCGCCGCAGGACGGGGCTCTCGTGTCCCAGCGGAGCGTGTAGCACGTACCAGCTTGGGGAGACGCGGCCACCCCTTGTGCCCTCACCCTTGGGCGACTCAGCTGAGATCTCCGAGCCTGTATTTCCCTCCATGGTCCTTGTCGTCGAAGCACGGGTATGACTGCCAGGGCGCGTTGCACCATGCATCCTTCCCAGTGCAGGCATGTGGTTAATGCATTTAAGAGGACCATGGCTGTTGGAATGACGGGAAATCTGGTGGTTCCTCCATGCTGGGCATCATGCCAATGTTTTCACCAGCTTTGGTGTGGTTTTAGGTCCCTGCCCGTAATCCCTGAGCATCAGCTTTGAAATGACCTGCGAATTGCCACCAAAATTGGGGTGAAGCTGCTGCTGCCGTGCAGACACCCAGCTCCTGCCTAAGGCTGGCAGTCGGTCCCAGGCCGGCCTGGAGCTGAGCCCAGTCTGCCTCGGCGTGCCTCTGAACTCTAGCAAACCCGAGGGTAAGGGGTGGGCAGGGACAATAACCCAGACGGGCAGCGTGGGGCCGTGGCGGTGGGGGCAGCCTGGCCCCATGGCGGGGTCTCCATCCCAGTTCTCTTGCCCTTTCTCTCGCCCTGGAGAAGAGGTGAATGGCAGGAGCCGGGGAGCTGCCAGGTCCCCGCCGTCCTGCTGCGTGCTGTCGGGCAGCGTGGGCAGCCCCTGGCTCTGCGGCGACTCCCTCCCTCTCTTTCTCACCCGGCTTCTCCATTTGTTACTCTTTGTTGTGCTGGTGCCCACAGGTCACGGCTCCGGCGTGCTCGGCGCTAGCCAGATTTAGAGCAGGTTTTTTGTGCTTGTCTCTCTAAAGAGCTGAAAGCTGACATCATCAGCTGGAAAAAGTCCACCAGGCTGCAGAGAGCTGGGGCTGGCCGGGTGGGGGACAGGGCCCCCCATGTTTGAATTTCCACATAACTTTTCCACGTCTTCGTCTCTTGGGCGAGCTGAAGCGTTCCAGGTGTGGGTGTCTGTACGAAGCGGAGTAGCTGGAATATTTGCGCCAGATCGGTTTGGCCGGCTGCAGCAGCCTGCCCCAACCGCAGGCAGTATAAGAAACCTTTTTTTGATTGTTGTGTGAGAAGTACTTGCAGGGTGTTATTTCCAAAAGATGAAAGTTGGCCTGGGCAGAGCTGTCGTTGACAAGTGCTTCTTGTGCTGAAAGAAACTGGGTTGAGTTATGAACCTTTGATAATCACATGCTTAGCGCAGTCAATACATTTCTCTTTTAAAATGCCAGCTGTTTTCTATAGTTTTCTCCCTCATCCAGACCCACATTTAATAGGGAAAAACACAATTCCAGAAAAATCCTTCTCTTCCTTCAGTGCTGTAGTCGGCAGGAAGATGTTTGCTTCCAGAGTCTGCAAAATACACAAAAACACAGGCTCACTGAATGAGGGGGTGGGTTTGCCTGTTTTTCCCCCTCTGAAAAGTATCAGTTTTCTGTCTGAAGTGTCTTTGGAGCACAGCCTGAAATTTAATTCCAGCAATTTAGAAGATTCAGGTTGAATCCCCATTTCTGCTGGGTAACTTTGGGTGAGTGGCCCAACCTCTTGGTCTCTCCCTGGCCACGCGGAGCCAGGATTTCTTTGTTGTGTTCCACCACTCACCATTTTGCCTATTAAAGTACAAAACCCCGTGGGCCTGGAAGATGCAGTCTTGGATGTTTCCTCTCTCATGTGCGTTTGCAGTGTCCATCTGTGGAAGGATAAGCCATGAGCATCCTGGCAGCATTTTACAGAGGGGACAAAAACGCGACTTTGTCCACTATGTTGTTTCTGGTCAGATAAATCGTGATTTCCCAGCAAAACTCCTGCTTGCGTAAAGCTTTGGCTCATCTCCTCTGGCTTCACTTTGGGAGGCCGCAGCTCAGCTCAGTGCAGGGAGGATGTGCTGATGCAGATACCTGCAGCGGGGCAAGGTAAAGAAAAAAGGCTGCAAATGTTTAATGTTGTCCACATATCAGCAGTGTTCACTCTGTTCATCATAATCTCATTTTCTGCCTCAGACGTGTCATTACTGCCCACCGGATTTGGGGAGATAGCAGCAGGAAATGAGCTGGAAAAACATCAGACAGTTTGGATCTTTTTTTAAAAGTCATTAACACCTTTAAGCTATTTAATGAACTGAAGGCAGCTCTCAGAGCGGAGAAGGATAAATTCGCTGCGGGTGTGACAGTGAAGTGAGGCTCTGCAGAAAGGACGGAGGAAAGCATTGGGTTTCATTTGGACTGGGCTGGAGGGCAAGGAGAGCCGAGGGTGAACTCTGTCAGATGCCAAAGAGCAGAAGGGATATAAAAAAGGCAGCAGTGTGGGGTTCCTTCTTCCCAGGGCCCTCCATGGGCAAACACATGCGCAGGGCTGTTCCCACGTGTGCTCCCCTACCCCAGCAGCACTGCAGTGCTTGCAAAGATGTTGTCTCGGTGGAGGCACACCATCATCTGCCTATTATTGACCCTCCATAGAGGAACACCATCACTTGCCTGTCCACACTGGATGGAGTCACACCGTCACCTGCCCATCATTCACACTCAATGGAGGCACATCATCATCTGCCCATCATTGACACTTGATGGAGGCACACCATCACCTGCCTGTCCTTCACACTGGATGGAGGCACACCATCACCTGCCCATCATTCACACTGGATGGAGGCACACCATCACCTGCCCATCATTCACACTGGGTGGAGGCACACCATCACCTGCCTGTCCTTCACACTTGATGGAGGCACACCATCACCTGCCCATCATTCACACTGGGTGGAGGCACACCATCACCTGCCCATCATTCACACTGGATGGAGGCACACCATCACCTGCCTGTTATGCAGGCTCAGCTGAGCCCATCCGCGTCTGCTATTTGCAGTCTGCTTCAGAAGACAAAGGTGTTATCCCAGGTTGAGCTGAAGTCTTAAGTGCCCACACTGCTCCCCATTGGCAACTATAAAACTCAACACATCTTAGCCATCATTAGATTGGGGCAACGCATCCCAGAAGAGCCCCTGCTGCAGGATCACGCCAGCCAAAGCTCAGCCACTTTGGTTTTCACGTGCACAGCAGCTGCCTGCCACAACCTGCGCACCAGCCCGTACCCCCGGGAGCCGCACACAGACTTCTGCCATTGCCCTCTCCTGTGCCGGCTGCAACCTTATCTGATTTTGATAAAGCATTTGAGGTATTGTTCTTTTTATGTACTTGCTGTACTGTCTGCACCACTATGAGCGTATCTAATTTGCAGCACATCTCTCAGGTGGGAAGAGGTATTTATCCTTCTGACAGGCAGAGAGGGGCCGAGAGATTTGTCCAAAGCACAGAGCGAGTCTGCAAATTAACAGGGACTCAACCCAGACCTGAACTGGAGCCCCAGCTCTTGGCAGACGCATCCTGCCTGCTGGCAGCTGCTGGAAACGTGAAGTGGGAAGGAGCGCAATTTGTTTTGCAAGTTGCTTATTTGTAAGGACAGGCTCTGTATTTTTTGCAGCGCTTTATAATTTAAAACTGCCTGGGCTACCATGTCTCACATTCTTAGGTCTCCCACGGGTGGTAGAGGTGAGAAGCTGGGATGAAGAGGCAGCACTTGGGGTGGCACGGGCTCGCGGGGGACTGCCCAGGGACTGCCCCGGGGCTTTGCTGTGCAGCTTTGCTGGCAGCTGAGCACTGGTTCCCACCAGAAACCGTGGGCTCCCAGGCCGTGGAGGGCTTATAAGATTTAGAAGGTATAAGCTACAGTGCCACTTCCCTGTTCTCTTGACCCTTTCCACCTCGACTCTGTCAGCCTGGTACAATCTTGTCACCACCCCAGCTCATCCCATTCACTGCATCTCCTGTCCCATCCCAGTCTCTGCCCCTTGGCCATCTCAGCCCGGTTCCTCCCTTCCCTGACCTTCCCCCCTTCCCCCATCCACCCTGCCAGCCTCAGTCCTCCCCTCCCTGGCTTTTTCCCCTAACCCCAGCTCTGCATCAGGGCAGTCGCTGGAGCCCAGGGGAGGCAGCCCTGACTCCTGCCTTGGCTTTGTGTGGCTTCTCCTCAGGACAGTGAAAAGCATATCTCAGATGTAAGGCCTTGGCCACTGCTCTCTGAATTTCAAGATCCTCCTCTGAAACACGAAACACTGTCAAAAAAATTCCTGCCAACATTTCTCCCCATTCTCCCCCCAAAAACAGCTGCACTGCGGAGGCTGAAGATGGTGGTGGGACAGTTCAGAAAGGCACACGCTTGCTGCAGAAAGTTTCAACCCAAACAATTAAATCCCTCAAGGAATTTCTGAAAGCGCCTAAGCAGGTTACATGCCTAATTCTCACAGCCCAATGGGACTTGGACACGTAATCTTCTTAGCTGCTTTTGAAAATCTTTGCCAGGTGCCTGTTTGCATGTTTGGGTGCTCTAAAACCTTTGCCAGTCTGAGCTGTAGAGTGTGGTCAGTTTGGTTCAAAGCAGAATTGCAGCAAATCCCATCTGGAGACAGTTCTTTGGGCTTGAATCTGAGCGGGGCACCCAGTACGGTCCTCAGTGCTTCGAAGGGACACCATATGTCACTTGTCACTAGAACATTTTGCTTTATTCTACTTTTTGCAGACTTATTATGGGGAAGGCAGAAAGGCAGGGCGTTCCTGTATCTGCCCCTGCCCAGAAGAGCATCAGCTCTGTTAGATACCACAAGTGACTCGACTGTCAAAAGCACCCACTGTGCTGTGCTTTTTTGGCAAATGTAGCCCATAATGAGCATTGTTTCATGGGACCAGAGCTCCAAGCCAGGAAGAGCAAAGGCAAAGCCTCCAAGGAGGAGCATTGTGTTGCTGAAACATGATCAGAGCAGATCTCCATGTCATAGCAAGGCTTCTGTCCCCGCAGTACTGTTCACAATCAGAAACTGCCCGTGTAGTCATCGTGCAAAGCGCTGAGCTCCAGGCCAGTGCCACTGACGGAAGGAGAAACACGGACTTCTTGGTGCTTTGGAAAATCAGGCCAGAGGTTCTGAGGCTGAAATACAGATCTATGTGAAAGTCTTGGCTGTAGGACACCAAGCATGACCCCGAATAGTCACTGTCACGGAGCAGAGGCAGATGCTCCAGGTGAGGCTGCGTCCCGGCTCCTAAGTCCCTTGAAACCTGTCCTTGCTCAGGAGAGCAGTGGCAGTGCCTTGCAGCCCCAGGGATGCCATGCAGCCACTTCTACCAACCCCTGAGGACTCTGACCCCCCTTATCCACTGCTACCCCACCCCCAGAAAGTGACCCCATTTTCTGAGGCATTATTTCCAGTGCAGTAATTGCAGGCTGGAAATTAGACCCCAGCCTTCAAAGAGCGGGCTCTGCAGTGCACATTAGCTGTCTGCCGCGACGAGCCATCTTACCAGTCCCTGCTCATCTCCTGCCTGAAATTATGTTTGACTACAGGGCATGAAATGTTATTCATCCTTCCCCATCTCCCTCCCATCTGTTTCTATTCAGATTCAGCACCGAGTGGTAGCAGCAGCAGGTATATGAAAAAGATTTTCAGGTGTTCGTGTGTCTTTTCTTTCTCTTTTTCCCCTGGTTCCCCTTTTATACATGAGAAAGCAGCATGAAAGGCCAAGCAAATGAGAATGAGAAAGAAAGCGTTGGATTTAAAGCAATCTATTAACACGGGGGAGTTTATTATCCGCTCACACGGGGCTGCGGTGTGTCTGAGGGTGCGGGGTGAACGGCAGCGCGGCCCCGAGAGCCACCTCTCCCAATGGCGATGGTCAAGGCCGGCGTGGAAAGGGTGGTGCCGAGGCAGCTGATGGGCACGGGGTTAATTCTCTGCTCACTCCCTGGCAGCAGCAATTTCACGGACGTCGTCATCTGTGGACAGTTGCAGAAAGAGGAGATCAGAAATGACAAATATCTACATTACCTTCAGAGATTAAAATGCCACCAAATGCTCTCGTAGTATGAGACCGTCAGTGGTTGTGGGATTTGGTTTATGTGAGAGACCGTTGTCGGGTTTGGGTTTGATTTTGTGGGTTGTTTTAAAGAACAAAACACACAGAGAAAAACATAAAAAGATGCAGAGGTAGCTGGAATCTGGAGGCTACCATGACAAGCTGACCAGATATCTAGGCTGGACATCTTCCATTTGCATGGATAATTAATAATCATGTATTTTTCCCACCTGTCAAAAATAGAATAAGTTTTCAATAGACAGGACCCGCTCTTGCCATTTTCTTGTCAGTGTTATCTCGTTAGGATCAATGCTTCTCTTTGCTTTTCTGTAAGCCTGGGAATATCAGGGGGATGGATTTCCTCAACAGGATAAAACCCTTGCAAGGGCCTTTGGAGAGCTGAGATAAGAAATTAACACGAAGAAATGTGATCACTATCGTATGCAGAGCTTTTGCTTCTGAAACCCATTTGAAACTTGTTTTCTAGCGCATTTACATTTTGAACAAGCTACGGCTCTTGTCGATTTGAAGCTGTAGGGTGTAAAAACACCCCGGGGTTTTGCTTAGCTGAGGATTGCCCATGCCTGCAGGTGGGAAATTCGGTGTGACGCAGACCCTGCAGCTCCAACGGGAGCAGCTGGAAGCGCGGGGAGAGGGCAGGAGGGTGCGGAGGACGTGCAGACGGTGCGTGCTCGTGCTCCTGCTCAGGTCGAATCAAAACTGAGCCGTACGCGGCTTTTATTTCATTTTTTCTGCTGAGGAGCACAGCAGCGTCTGTGCACACCAGTGGGGTTCCACCGGTGGAAGAGCCGTCCCCTCTCCTCCGTGACCCGCCGGCAGTTTGCGTTACTTTTGCCTATGTCATTTCTTTGCCCCTTGCGTCCTTGCTCCTCCATAGCTGCCACCCAGCTCCGCTCTTGTGCCACAGGAGGAGAGGAAAGCGGGTGAGGGAGCCAGCGCAGGGTCCAGACCAGGCTCTGAGGTGCAGAGCATCAGCAGAGGAGGAAGGTGAGGAAGACGCGGTGGCTTGCATGGCGAGCATCCCCTCGCTGCCTTTGCCGGCGCTGGCTGTCCGGGCTCGCTCGCAGCTCCCCAGCACGCGCCGGTGTTCGCTGCTGGAGGCTGTTGCACTCCATAACTCAAAAGCTTCCCGTGCCCTTCTGTTAATGCCCGGGGAGGCAGTGCTGGTGTCCTCAGCCTGTGAGGGGGTGGCAGAGACGATCCCGGAGCGGCTGGTGCAATCAGCCTGCGCGGAGCAGCGTGGGCATGGGCCAGGGCAGCCCGGAGCCCGACACGGGGGAACCCGTCCCCTCCCCACCCCAGGGCAGCACAGCAGCTCCCTGGCACGGGAAGCAACCCGGACGGCGTCGGCACAGCTTTGGGGGTGTCCTGACCGAGGAAAATTTAAGGCTTTTAAAGGGGAGACTCTCCAGGTACACATGGGGAATCCTTCCAGTTTGGCTGGAGACAAACCAGGAGACTGAAAATTTAGCGGGAGGGTGATGGAAGCTGGCTGATGAGGGGTGGGAGCTGACAGCTCAGGAGCAAATGAGACATGACAGAAAGAGGGGAGATAATTTAACAGGCTTGGCCTGATGTTGTCCTTCACAGTCATGTCTTGATTTTCTCTTGCTTTAGATTTGTCAGATCTGATTTTACACAGAAGATGGCGGCGGGGGGGTGGTCTGTGCTGCGCAGAGGTGCCTGTGCAGCCGCCTGTTGCTCTTCCAAGCCACAAGTGTGCAAGAATTATTTTTATTTAAATGGCTGGAAGTGTTTCAGTGTTGTTAAAATGACTGCTCCTTCATCAGTTGCCTTCTTAAGAGCTGCTATTTTTGCTCAGGATTTCAAAACAAATCACCCTCCCAAGGTAGAAACCAAGGGCAGGAACCTTCAGGAGCTCTCAGCTTCACCGAAGTAACCAAAAACTGAGATTTGTAACAAAAGCCTTTGACTTCTGGTGTTCACCTCTAAACAACAGCCTGCAACTCCCCCCTGCCGAGGCTTGGCAACTCCCCCGGCTGCAGGAGATGTTTGTGGTCAAGCAAGGGTGAGTTTTGGGGGTTTTTAGGTTTCCCTCGAGCCTCACGCAGCCTCACGGGCACCCGCATCTCCGTGGCTTGGTCCTGCACCACAGCCCAGCCAGGCTTGCGCATCAGAGGTCGGGGGGTCCCGGGGCCGAGGGATAAGTCCGTGCCCTGGGAGGTGCTGGGTACAGCGGGAGGGGATGTCAGAGCTCCCCTCCGTGACAGCCATCGTCCCTCGTGGCTCCTGGGCTCTTCTCCCTCACCCTCTTTTCCCCTCTGTGACAGTTCTGGGGGGACAGGACACACAGATGACTGATGACGAGCCTCACACCGCTGGGTGCTGACAGCCCGGTCCTGCCGCCGGACCCCGAGAGCTGTGAGCACTGGCTCGGTGCCAGGCACCCGCACGGATCCTGCACCCAGCCCCGGCCCGTTGCGCGGGGTCCTGAGCTGCGGTTGTGCTTGTCCGCAAGGACCTCCCGGACCGTCCCGGGTGAAGGGTGGTCCCTACAGCCAGCTGCAGCCCCGCAGCCCCCAGGGTCGCCGCAGGCTGGGTGCCCCTCTTCCAGCTCCACATAAAAATAACAATTAAAAAAATTAAAATGAAATAAAAGCTGGGGTGCTTTTATTTCTTACCCAAAGTTGCCGCATAAAACAATTTCTGAAGCCCTTTGCCTATGGTAAATGGTTTAGAAGGACATACAAGACAAGCTCTGATTTTCCTTTCCAACTACCCTGGTCTTTTTGAGGGCTATTTCCTGGCGCAGCTCCTGAGCCGCAGGTTCTTGCAGCTTTGGGGGCTGAAATTCCCCCAGAGGCTGGGCGGAGGATGCCGACGGCCGCTGTAAAGCCCGAAGGCAGGGTACCACAGGCAGCCAGGGCCTCTCAGGAAAGGGCTGCTGCTGCCAGGAGGGGTTGTAATTGCCATTTCCCTGCAGATACTCGCTTCCATCTCTTCAGGCCGGGCTCTCCTGAGCCCCAGCTGAGAAGCGGAGCTGCTGCCCAGGGCACGGCGTGGGAAGGGCCGGCACTGCAGGTTGGGCATGGACCCGCAGAACCTCTGATGTGGAACAGGCGGCTCCGCAGCAATCCAAAAACCATTCCTCAAATCCCAACCTCCTGGATGGAGCCAGATGTGGATTAGAAGGGGTTTGCCACAAAAAACCACCCGAAGCGTGTTCTGGTGGTGAATTCAGCGACCGCAGAAGCCGCTGGTCGCAGGGAGGTGGTGACGCCCGCTCCCTGGCTCCCGGGGACACCGCGCAGTGCTGGGGGGGCCAGGAGACCCCCTTCGCAGGGGGCTGCTTCCGAGCGAAACGCTGCTGGTTTGCTCAGCAGTGAGCGGTCAGGGCTGTAAACCCTCCGTGCTGGACAGCAGGCCATGGTCCCGCCGGGCTGTGCCGGAGCCTGGGAGCATCCAATCCGCCCCCCCTCGCCACCATCTCCTTGGAAAATGCCCTCCACGAGGGCTTGGTCCCAGCCACCAATATAGCAACATGGTCCTCAGCTGGGAAAGCCACACACAGCCGAGCCGAGAGCTGCCAGCTCTCCCGCACACCCCAGCCCTGTCTGCCACGCCGTGCTTCGTGGAAAGCTGCTGGTCTGTTTTCTGCAGTCGCTGTTCGTAACCACTGACCGTGCAAAGGCTGTGCTGGGGCTGCACCAGCTCGCCGGCTCGGCCCCTTGTCCAAAAGCCACCGTAGCCACAGTCTGAGCGAAGCGTCAGCCGGTAAAAGCAGTAGATCAAAGTGAGCTGCTGGCTGTGAGCTGCATCCTTGGCTAAAGCCACCTGATGAGGTTCTGCTCGTAAAGCTTTGAGCAAATGCAGTGCTTGGAGGTGGTGGTGGGATGCCTTGGGACAGCGTTAACTAGACCCAGAGCATTCCAGGCATTATCCACAAATTTTTTACCCCGGGGAGTGATGAACAAACTTTCCAGAGGAAGGAGGAGCAGTGCTGGGTTCACTTCGTGATAAGGAAATGTCAGTGAGATGCTGCGGATGGAGGCTGGTTTGGTGATTCAGTGGAAGGTCAGAGGATAGAACGGGCTCCAGCTCCTCCTTATCCTAAAATCTCTGGGGTTTGATGCTGGGGTCCCTGGTGTGGAGTGTCCCTCCACTCTCCCCTGGTGTGCGTGGCATCTCCAGATGCCAGGGGATACGGGGTGTGCCGCCGTGCTGCCGCCGAGCCGTCCTGGAGCTGGCGCTGGGGGGACCAACGCGGTGGCTGTGTCCGGGTCTGTCTCTGCTGAGCTCTGGGTGCGTTATTGGTCTGGGGGAGGCTGGCTTTCTGGCCCTTCCTGGCAGCTCCTGCAGAAGGTTTGGAAAACCATCTGTCCCTCCCAGGGTAAATTCCACCCTGTGTTTCCCGAGCTTTGGATGGGGCTGATCCTCCAAGCCCAGGTCCGAGACACCCCCAGCCTCTGCCGCAGGAGCTGCCGTGCCGGGGGCAGGGCGTGGGCTGGGCAGCGTGGCAGAAGAGCCTCGTCCCAAGGACAGGATGCAGATGCTACGCAGAAAATGTTGTATCAGGGAAAACTTCTGCACCGCTTTATCTTGATCTTGATCTTGACTTAATTTAACTCCTCTGTGGCAGATGCTCTGTATATGTTTAACGCTGCGGAGACGTCACCACTCGCTATAGGCTTGGTGAAAGCACGTGCACTGATTAATATTGCTGCCCCCAGAGAGCAGGCAGAGCTGGAGGGGGGGAGGCAGGATGGCCCGAGCCAGCCGCAGCCAGAGACAAAACCCGTGGTCGCCCCTGACTGCGGTCTCTCCCTTGGCATGAAGCCTCGCTCGCTCAGCGCGGGGAGGAGGTGCTGAGGCTGGGACTTGTTTCCCCAGGCACTGCTTGCGGGGGCGATCCCCTGGAGCAGGGAGCTCTGCGGGAGCAGCACAGCAGGGATGGACATCACCAGCCAGCCCCGGCGATGCTGCCTCCCCAGTGCTGCTCAGGTTATTAACAGCCTGGTCCAAGCTAAGTTTTAATTGCCCGTTTCTCTCTGATGCCCAGTTAAATAGGCTGGGTAGGCTGCCCGAGGATCTAGCACACGAGAAAGGTGAGATCTTTGCTTAAAAGGACACTGCCCAGTGATTTTTCACAAGCCTTTGAACAGTTTTGCTGATTCTTTTATTTTTAATTGGTTCCCCTTGGAAAACTTGCACTGAAATCTGTGTCCTTTCATCATTTTGTGCTGCCGTTGATGCCAGCAGTGTGCTCGGCACTGTACAGGGCATGCGAGGAGCTGGGGTCGCCTCCGATATCCTGCCCGTAAACTAGGTCAGCGTTTGACAAAGAGATTCCGGCCGGCGGTGGGTCTGGCGCTGACATCCTGCTGCGATGCCAGGAGGGGTGGTCACGGGGAGGTTTGATTCGTCCCCTTGAAGAACACCATGGGAAGGCTTTCCTTAGCCTGAGCAGCATCCCTCGGCTCCGGGGGAGGTGGTGCGGGGTCATGGGGGGTCTGCAGGCGTTTCCCTGGACCAGACCCTGACTCGGAACACCCACGCTGGTCTGCTGCACGGTGGGGAAGAGTAAAGCGAAAACTGCCAACCTTTGGGTGCTGGGGTTACACGAGGATGGAGCTGCCCTGCTGTGGGCACCGGAGCTGGGATGGCAGCACTGGGTGTGGGACCCACAGCACCTTCCTCCTGCACCCCCAGGCAGGGACCCTCCAGCCCACTGAAAGCCCGCGAGCAGCTTTTTAGGGGGTTGCATTGTTGGGTCTCTTGCTATACAGCTAAATCTCTTTAGGCAACCCGCATATTATGCTGGATTTTTGATTGCTTTTCAAGCTACAAACTGCTGGCAAGGAAAATGTTCTCCGGAAAAACTACAGGAAAGGAGGGGGCTGCTGCCTGTCCCCTGCCTCGCAGGAGTGTCACCCCTGAGGCCAGCAGGAGTCCGGCACAGAAGGAGGGAGGGGGAATAGACACAGAGGGACAGAGATCAGATTATTATTATTATTATTATTGTTTTTAGAAAACAATGATGTGCAAAATGCCCTATTTCTTTCACTTGTGCTCAGGTGAGTGCAATGTGAGTATCTTTGGATTAGCAGTGATATTTTCATTACAGGAGTTGGTGCAACAAGGCATCACCCACCCACCGGCACATCCGCTATCGCCTTTCTATGATGCATCTGTAAGGGTTGTGAAGCCCATCTCACAGAATCACAGAATCACAGAATGTTGGGGGCTGGAAGGGACCTCTGTGGGTCACCCAGCCCAACCCCCTGCCCAAGCAGGGTCACCCAGAGCAGGGGGCACAGCACCGTGTCCAGGCGGGGCTGGAGTATCTCCAGAGAAGGAGACTCCACAGCCTCCCTGAGCAGCCTGGGCCAGGGCTCCGGCACCCTCAGAGGGAAGAAGTTCTTCCTCGGGTTCAGCTGGAGCTTCCTCTGCTCCAGTTTGTGCCCGGTGCCCCTTGTCCTGTCGCTGGGCACCACTGGGAAGAGT
>Ga0065711_1044566_pt1 | contig 14021 bp, 6 predicted proteins | sample Hoacrofraction12_FD_59098 | JGI IMG/M metagenome (GOLD analysis project Ga0065711, IMG submission 59098) | Hoatzin crop microbial communities from Cojedes, Venezuela - Epithelial fraction 12 v2 (version 2) | ecosystem: Host-associated > Birds > Digestive system > Esophagus > Crop | place...
GGAAAAAGGGGGGGGGGGGGTGTTGGTATGGTGGGTGGAGAGAAGGTGTTTTAACTTGTCTTTGTTTCTCACTATCCAAACCTAATTTAATTGGCAGTAAATTAATTTTTTAAGTCTGTTTTGCCAGTGCTGATAATTGGTAACAGATCTTCCTGTCTTTATCTCAACCCACTGAATCTTTCATCTTATTTTCTCCCCCCTTTCTGTTGAGGAGGAGTGAGAGCGCAGCTGGGGGGGCATCTGGCAGCCAGCCAGGGTCAGCCCACCACAGGTGGTTCTTTAAGGCTAATTATAGGTACCAAAAGATAATTTTTTAAAATACACAAACATTTGGAATATGAGGCAATTCTTGTACAGCTTATAAAATAATCTACTAAGCTCACAGACTCTACTGGTAAGTACGTCTAAATACCAGTAGTTATGCAGATGGAGCGAATATTTAACGGTACCCATCTCGGCAGGTATATCTATGTATATTTACATGGATAGATGAGGTCATTTTCAAAGTTCCCTGACCCTGAACTCTTAAACTGTTGTATAGGAAACCCTCCTGGTATCTTCTAATTTTATCTGGTATTATGAGCCTTCCCATGTTCCTCTAGGTCCAAAGGTGGACAGTTTTAGTTGGAATGGGGTAGAGGCTTACAGCTAGCTCTCGGCATCCCAAAATCTTTGCCAGGAGGAATAATGGTTATAAAGGAGGTTTCTTTCTCTTCTCTGCCAGAAGGCACTTTATTGTTTCTTCCTGCTGTCCACTTGGGTTTATTTTTATGCACTTTCTTACCGCAATATGCCTATATGTATTTTCTCTTCATTGGTTCTCAATTACTTAATTATTTTATTCTCTTTATTTCTAAAGTTTAGTTTCTACTTGAGTAAGGCACTTCTGTAGTGACTGTAGGAGATGCATGTGTGTTTTTTTCTCTTGCTTTAGATTTGGAGCAACATCTTTTATATAGTTACCTTCTTCGTCTTTGAGGTTATACGTGCAGCTTGCCTCTTATGGAAAAAATGGTATCCAGAAACTGACGTCTGTGGGTGGTTCTTACTCTTGAGAGGTGTTTTTTCCCTTTGCCTGGGTTTCAGAATTGGAAGTCTTAGGAAATATTCTGCCCGCATACACATTCTTACTGTAAGCAGACAGCTGGTACTTCCTTTCGTTACCCACAATGCACCAGCAGGTAGATAAAAGGAGGGATTCTGTGTTTTGCATGGCTTCTGAAGGGTCATGTAAGCTATACAGGTCAAGTATGTAAGTGGTCTCAAGTGATCTGACAACATTAATTCCTCTCAGGAACTTTATACAGGAGAAGGGGTTTCTGTAAGTTCTTCTGTTTCTGCTCATACCTGTGTGTTTACACTCATATCCAGAAAACATGGCTTGCACTTCGTTGCATTTTGGGTTTTTTTTATGCATGTAGGAAGAACTGTATGTTCTGATTCTTCTTAGACTCTTCTTAGTACTTCAGCAACTTGTGTGAAAGGGTGAGTTGTGAGCTAGAATTAAGAGCTTGAGCTGCAGAAAATGTTAGTTTGGTTGGATCACTTTTCTTGGCATGACTATAAAATGTCTATTGTATGCTTTTGTAATAAGTCATCTCTTAAAGTGATGGAGCTGTTTGTTATATTTGGCTGAAATCAATGAGCTCTGTGAGAGTCAAAGAAATTCTACTTTGTTTATGTGCTTCCACTACCACCTCTTGTAAGTTGCCCACCCTTTTATCTTCCTCCATTTGGCCCTTTCTTCTTTTAGATGAACAACTGGGACATTAGAGGGATAAGAATTAAGTACCTGAGCTTTAGTTTGGCTTGAAATTGGGGACAAAAGCAATATTTAACTCTCAGACTCAAAGCTGTAACTAGCACTGATTTTAAATAGCTGTAGTTTGCAGAGCCTGTATCTTCCTCAGTTGCTGTTGAGTATCATATTCGGCAGGGTACCTAGGTTTGCATCTAGAAATGTGTCTTAAATCTGAGTGTCATGGACAGATTGTGTAATGCAGCACAATTGCTAATTAAATATTAGTATATGCAAGCCATTTTTTAGCTTCCATCTGGTACCAGCACATAGAAGTTTGTCAGCATTGTTAAGAGCAGCTCTCTGAAGTGCAGATTTTTCAATTCAAAGTGTTCAGAGGGATCCTAGGTCACAAAGGATTGTTCAGGAAGGAGGGTGGTTGGTTGTTTTGCTTTTTTCCTTTTTGCTTAATTAGATTCTTTTTTAAGCATGGATGTGCAAAAGAGGTTGGTAAAGTTCCTGTCTTCAAACTTATCATGGCAAAGGTGAGGCCTGCCTTTTTGTCTTTTTGTTAGAAATTATTTGACCTGTCTTTTAAATGCCCATAAATACTGCAAAGTGTAAAATGCAAACTGAACACACTAAAGGATTTCCATATTAGAAAATACTTCCTAATTAGTACTTTTCTCTCCTCCAGCTGATCATGCATCACTTGCAGATTTTGGACTGTTTTCTTCCATAAAGGGGATCCTTCCGAATGTTGCTGCGCTTCAGGTCTTGACCTCTTTGCTTTCAAAACAGTATTGATACTAATTTGAGACTGAACTGTACTTCTACTGTGGTTTTAAAGAATATAGACTTGAAATAGATCGCTCTGGGAGAGTCACACTCACTAAACCTTGCTGAATCATATTCTTGGATAGCTTGGCTACTGTGCATGTGTGGCTACACATATGGACATGGAAAATACCACCTCATAGTTCTGTTTTTGAGAAGCCCATTCCTGTGCCTATCAGAGTCTACTCTTTTTTTAAGAAAAAGTCGTTTTTAAGACTTAGGATCTTGTAAACAATATCAAGTTGCTGCTCTCTTCCCCCTCTTCCTTGAAAAGGCTGCAGTGGACTTGCCTCTGCAAGGGCCTTAATTTAAACCTTGTTCCTATTTTTTCTGGGTCTGGGAGGCATCCTTCCTCTCTCTGCCTCAGTTCTGGACTGACTCACAGCATCCATAGACATAACTGCTGCTGAGCATGCCAAGGTGGACAAGGAAAAGAATATGATGTAAAATACTTCATTTCATTAAAATCTCTTTTGTATTATTACATGTCCTTCCTTTGATCCCTCAGCCTGATGCATAGTAAGGCATTTGGCCCTCTAGAGTTGACTGATGCTGTAACAAGAGCCCTGTGTTTACAGTGTTCTGCATGTTGTTACAGAAATGAATTAATTTAATATTCCCAAATAAGCCATTCATAAGAAGACAAAACACATTGGTCTGCTCTTGCAGCAGCACTAGATGGCTGTAAGAAGAAAAACGCTGTTTGATGCTGGAAAGATTGAATGTTTCACGGGCTAGTTTCTCAAGGGCTGCTTGAAGGTACCTCAAAAAGCAAATGCAGACCCAGTTTGTGGCATCTGTAATGTGATTTTTAAAAATGTGGAACCTCGTCCTAAAGCATTCTGAAATCAACTTACTTCTAATGAATTAGAACATGGAATACTTGCAAATATGTTCCTTCTGTTGAGCTGATTAAATTTATAATAGACTTCATATAAAGAGAGTTTGGGTTTTTTTGACTGGTGGCTTGTTCTCCATTAAATGCTGACCTTTTTTTCCCCTTGAATGAAATGACTAAGACAAACAGCAGTCAAGATTTTTTTTTTTTCCCATATAAATATATGGCTGTCCTATACCTGGAGAATACATGGCAAACGTATACTGATATTTGAGGTATTAAGGCAGGAGGCATGTTCTGAATTTTGCAAGCAGTAACATTGTTTTTTTGTTACCTTAAGTAGTTACCAAAACTTCCCATGTGACCACTGTCTAATATTGTGGTAATAATATCAGTGGTCTATTATAAAGAGACAGTAAAGTATTCCTGCTGGAAACAAGTCTAAAAAAAGCACATTTGAGACGATTATTTCAGGAAGCCTGAAGTAGGCTATGCTGTTGCTTAGCAACAGAGCCAGGCAGTCCTTCTGAAGTAGTCAGTGTACACATGGGAACAGAAAGCAAAAATGATGGAAACCTTGAAAAATGTAAGGCAGAGACTAAGACGAAACCAAAGGGAAATGATATGCAATATAAAATGTGAATTTATCATGTGAGATACAATAAATTGAATTGCTTTTAAATTACAAAAACTGAAATGCTGTTAGTCAAATTGTGCTTTTTTTTTTTTTGCTTCTAGATGGTAATTAAAAGAAAGGCAGAATGTCTGGTGGCTGGGAAAACTAATTCAAATGTGAAAGTAGATGTTCAGTGCCTGCCACAGGAAAAACATGCATGGAAACTTTAATTTATTATTGACAAGTCAAAAAGTAGACCAGAAATACCATGAATGAAGTACTGATTAATGTATTGTGACACAAAGAGGTGCAAATACTTATTAAAAAGCTGCTTGTCTCATGTTCAGGCTGACCCAGTGGTATTTATCTATTTATCTTTGCAAATACTGAGAAGTATAGTGTCATTGGGGGTATTTTTGATAAAATCCAAGCTTGCATGTGAAATATGAGATCTTAGCAGAAACATGTTATACTACAGCAGCTTTGTTTTTGCGAGAGGGTAATGTGATTTTATTACCAATATTTAATATTTGGTAACACAGAGTTGTGGATAATCTTGCTATCAAAAAAGGCAAATCTCTTCCTTCCAGTACTGCCTTTGCCCCTGCCCAAGAAGAAACAGTAATAAGCTCAAGCTCTTCTGTTCTGGATGCTGCAACACATTCTTTCATGATGAGTCACGACTGCATGATTTTAAAAGGTAGTCACATGCAGACAGTTGAGCCATTCCACCAGAACCTGCTGAATAGATATGCAATACAACCAGTGCTGCATCTGTCTAGTAGCTTACAATGTCTCAGAAATTTGAGGAAAGTGTTTTGAAGGGGGGACAGTTGTTTTTTAGATACTAAGGAAGAGTTTAAGGATGTCTAAATACCTGATAGCTAGACTACACATTGTACTGAAACACTGAAGAATCCTAGTAAATAGGTCTGGAAGAAACATTGTGAAAATGCTGGTGCATCCTTCTGTCCACACAGGTTATCATACAGCCTAAGTTTTAAATGCTGTCATGATACTGTGTCATGATAATGTTTTCTTTCTGCTGTTCTAACAGTGTGCTTTACCTTTGAAATGCTTTTGTTACCTACAAACTGCTGTTGTAGATACTGTAAACATATCAATCAAATTGTCAGAATGCAGAACATCACAAAATGCAAACTTTAGTTAAGTTGGGAATGGGAACATTGTGATAGGAAGGATAACTCTATTAAGCAAATGTCTTGCAGTGAGGTAAGAATAAAGGTGGTCTTCGAAGACAACCCCATGCATTACAGTTTCAGAGGAAAATGGGTATTGTAACGATACGAGTATTGCCTAGAAACAAAGTATGCATCATAATTGTGTTAGATCTTGGTTCAGCAGTAAGTGGTGGAAATACTGTGTTCTAAGGAAGGAAAATTAAAATATTTAAGATGGAATCCTCCAGAAGGAGGAAAGTGGTATCTGTTTTCTTAGTAAATAGGCTTCTTAATGTTAAAAGCAGTCTTTTTAGACTGTGACTAGTAAATATAAGTTGCCATACAAAGAATTAGTATAAAATATTGTTAAGCACCTGACCAGGTTATCTTTCCATTGTAAGATGTCTGAGGCTTTCCCCCACTCCGTAATGTGTCTTTTCAGCGAGCCAGACCCCTCATTCAGATCAATGGCCTTGTGTGAAGTCCTTGAGTCCAGTTAGCCTGCTCTTGGTAGAGCAGCTGGAGGGGTCCACCACAGTCAGTTACCTTTCTGGTTGTACAGGCTTAACTGGTTTCCCTAACTGAACTCTGAGTTCTCTAAGGTAGTTGCTGGTTTCTCCCCATCTCCATCTGCTTTTTTTTTTTTTTTTTCCTGGTCTTGTCTTCCAAACAGAGTACCCTTTTGGATGGTATCTTCCCACCTGAAATCTGATTCTTCATGCCCGTGTTGTGGTTTCGTAATTCCATCATATTCCCCCAGCCCAGCACATGCATAGATAAATCGCGGCAATGCTAGCTACTGCCTTCTTGCTAACCATTACCTTTACTGACGTTTTAAAACAATGAAGAGCAAGGCTCACATTAGTTCTTACCCTAGCATAACAAAGGTATGTATTTTATCAGATTAGGCATATATTAATATGGAAAAGATGATCTATATTTCTTGACTCTTAACTAGCTAAAGATCATGAATCTTCATGTTAGTTTCATGGTTCACTGTTAGGAATTGCAGCAACTATAATAAATTACTTAGAAATGTTTAGCCATTGAAATCTGTAGTTCAGCTGAGTATTTCAGCCCTTATAAATGAATGAAGGTTGCCTTGCACCATGGAGCTATTTGTTAAAAAACACAGCTGGTGCCCATTTAACTGAAAAAGTACACAACAATGTACTGCATACTGTCTGTGTGCCTTTTCTTGTCTTTTTTTTTTTTTTTATAAGAATAAAGTCTTTGTTTTGCTTTGACCTCGAAGGCATTAGTACTAGTAAAATAATATCTAGCAAGATGTGTATCTGCAGGGGAAAAAAAAAAAGATATTAAGGGGAATAGGTCTTATGTGGATTAGCATTTTATATATGCTGAATTTAAGAATTCAATGGACCAGAATCCTTTTAGGTCATCTAGAGTAGGATTAATATCACCTAACTTAATGTATGTATAATAAAGATCTCTGCTCACCTTCTAGACTTTACTACTTAGAAGAGATAAGCACATTGAAGGTGCTAGTTGCATTCATTGTAAAACAAATGCTTAATATGGATCCCATGATTCACCTCATATGGATACCTACCTACGTATGTGTACACAGGCATTTAATATTAGTCCAATGAATCTCACTCTTAGCCCCTTCCATAGGATTAAGCTTCTGCCAGAAATTGGACATCTGTTTGATAGAAAGCCCTTTACCTGAGGGGCTTCCACATCGTTGCCTTTGTACCGTTGATTGTTTAGAAGGCTCATACTGGTCTGCAGGTAATTCACAGAGCTATTTGGCTGTCAAACCTTCAGTTAAAAGTTGGCTGAACCTACAATTTTTTTTCATTTTAAAGTTATCTGTGAGGATTACAGTGGCTCCCATCAGTTTGGCCCAAAACATTCACAGACTACTGATTGATCATGACTGTTCAGTGTTTTGTTCTTTTTTTCCCCGTTAAGCAGTGTACATGCTGTTGTATATAGCAGTGACTAGAGAAGACATGACTATTACAAAAACAGTTACTACAGTGGTTATAACAAGTTCTCTGAAGAATAGACATCAGAGACTCAGCTGTGTCTTCTAATGAGAAGTGTATTGATACCTTTAAAGCACTGGCTGTGCAGGCTGGCACTTGTTGACAGAAATGTCTGGGAAAACAAACTTGCTTATAGTATGAATCCTGAATTAAGGGCAAGGTTAGAAGGATATGAAGATGCTTCATGAGCAAAGCCCACACAGCTTCCACCCTCCACTAAAAGTCCTGATGCGAAGCAGACATCTATTCTACATTTCTGCAGAAAGCCTTTTCTTTTTGCACAGAGCATTTCCAAGCTGCCAGTCTCTTGTGAATCCTCAATAGACTGGGCTTTTCCAGTAATCCAGCAGTTGAGGAAGAGCTCCTTTTTCCTGTTGAGGGGTGTATTTTGTGTCTTCAAACTCTTCCGTGGGCTCGCCTCTTGCATCATATCTTTGTTCTAAAAGGAGTGCTGCTGGATTGCCGTATAGAGGCTGCAGTGGACACACTTTGCCCAAACGCTGAAACCATTCCTTTTGAACAAAACACTGTACTCATTCAGTATTGTGTTAACCCTGCCCTTTGGTTCAGAGCACCACACCATTCTAAACAAACAAACTGCGGTGCTGCATACCTGGCCTTATCCTCCCAGAACCCTGTAACAGCAGCCTTCCCATGGCTCAGATGGATGTGGGAATGCTCCGCAGCGCTGCCAGATGTGTGTCACATGAGGAGCTTGACAGCTCCCATCTTGCTTGAGGCCCTTCTCTGTCTTTCTGGTTCTGAGGTGCTATAGCAATGGGTTTAGCTGTTCATAGGGAGTATCAGAGCATCCTGAAAAGTGATGCTTTAACTCCCTCTTTCCCTTCAGAAGCCAAGAGGTCCATGCACCAACTGCAAGTAAAGTCACACAGCAGTTGATGTCTCCTTTCTTAACGATGTTTTGTTTGCTGTTCAGTACTCTCTTTAGGTTGAGCAGTGACTAGTGGTGGTAAATGGTAGCTCACCCTCTTCCATTTCCTAATGTCAGAGTCACCATGTGGATACTTAAATGTTGTGATTTGTTTCCTGCATAGGGTGTTAATTTCAAAATGTCAAAACATTTATTGTTATTTATAGTTACTTCCAATAACCTCAGTAGTTGTCTGTGGGAATGACAACTTCATTTAAGTTTAACTATTTGGCTTTTAGTTCTGCAGATCTCTTTAGGTAAAATATAACTCAGATAATGCAGAAGGAATGTTAGTCTTAGTGAATGATCTCTTTGTATAGGTTATGAGCTGAAGGATATCCAAATTCATAGTGCTTTTTTATGCAGCTTCTTAATTTTGGGGGAGTTAGAAAAAAAATCTCAGGTGGTCATTTTCTTTGTTCTGTTTCATTGTTTAACCAGTTGAATTGCCTGCTAATTTCCATTAAGATCTCATTAGTACTAGGAGTACTACATTTAGTATGTTCACAGTAAAAATACGTTAACTGTTGAAAAGGTAAGTGACCTGTTCTACACTACTATTTTATAGAGGTGGTCACTTCAGAAACATCAGACAGACAAAGCTATATAAGGGATTTTCAAAGTACAGATTAAAATACTGTCCAGCTCACTCTCCGGCATGGACATTTGTATTTCTGTTATTTGGCTTTCAAGAGTTAATACTATTTTATTGCTCATCTGTGTCTGTGCAAAAGCTATACTATCGTATAGCAAAACAGTCTCTTGTAGAAGTAGTACACTTCTGTGAAATTGTTGCTCTGTTTCTGCTTTCAACATAGCAGACCATACACAAGATGGGAATCTAGGTATGGGTTGCTGTGGAACAGAGCTGTCTTTTCACTGGAAAGAGCCCTGTCTCTAAGCTAAGGTTAGATTTGGAACCAAAATTTATTTTAAAAGTATAATTATACACCTTCTCTAAAGCAGACGTCCTATTAAATGACAAGTTCTCTCTTTTTTTTTTGTTCCCTTATGAAAGCTGAATATAGATAATTATATTTAAATAATATGCTGATTGTGATACAACATTTAGCAGCCAAAGCCTGGGAGAGTTTTATCTGAAAATCCCTTATTCAGTGCCATCATTAAGCATATATGGAGAAAGGGGGGGAGTAAATGTTGAAGGATCGTACCACTTAGCCCTAACGCTGCAGGTTTGCCAAGAAAATGGCAGCTGTCCTGTGCTAGCCAGCAACATGCGTCAAACCCCATAGACAAGCCACGTGTCAAGTGCCCGTTCTTATTGTCTTCCCTTTAAAATAATAATAAATACCATTTAGTGAAAGTACTTTACATGTGTCTGGGCTTCTTTTAGGTAGCTAGTCCCTTAAAGAGGCTAAATTCAATAACCCTAGGTACTTCTAGCCCATAAACTCTATAGACAGTGATTTTGAATTCATGGTGTGCCACATAATTTCTGTACTTTCACTTCCAAACTCTAGAGAACAGTGGCACTGTGTAACACTTGGCTTCACTAAATGATTATGGAATGCAGTCAAATTGGGATTTCATTTGTGAAGCCATCACTAACTTTTAGGTTTTTTTAGGATTTCTTTCAATAAAACCAAAGTACACAGAAGAAGGAAAACAATTGTAGAAATCTGACAGTTACTTTCAGAAACTTGGGGGGATAGGATTTGTTAAATATAGCATGGAAACAGAAAATTTAACACAGAAATTGGATTGTGAACATCAAGGAGTAGTCCAGGAACTTTCTGAAAACACAAATACTGATTCTTTCTGTACCTATTAAATTATACTGTTCTTGTCATCCCTCTTTTCTCTTCCCACATTCTCTGGATACTAATACTACTCCTTACGACGCTTGCTCGTAAAACTATTTCATTTGCGTAGGGTATAGAAGTAGGCTTTTTGCAGGTGTGGTAGTATATGTTACCCAGAATATTCATTAATAATACAGAGAGGTCTTGCTGCATTGGCTAAAATCCAAGATAGCAACTATGGCTACCTACCTTCCTCATCCTCCATAATTCTTTTAAGTGCTTTCATCTAATTTTCAGCAGAACTTTTTCTGGGAGGAAGGGAGTTGGGAGGGGAAAGAGACAGAAGTCTGATACCCACATTTCTATAAGTTTTATGAAACTAAGAGGCTGAGGGAATGAACGATGCCATATGAAAATCCCCAGGGCTGTACTGCAAACTCTAACCCATTATCGGGCCCAGTGACTCTACATGGGGAGAAAGACAAAGCACAGCTGGGGGAGACTTCAGATGGGATAGTGTCTTACCAGTTACCAAGGAATCCAGTCCTGTGACAGCAGGTTTCATTAATCCTTATGCTCTCAGAACTGCTTTCTTTAGTTTGCTGGTTCAGTTGGTAGAAACAGTGAAGTTTGCAGCCTTTTTGTTTCAGTTCAATACCATTTACAGAGTATTGTTTTTGCAACTTAAAAAACTTAAATTACTAGATTTGGTGAGACTGTGACCACAATCTTTAATGCAGGAATGTCTGTTAATGCAATTAGTTAGGAAATTCAAATTATACTTTACAGAATTATTAGCAAATTCCACTCCTTCCACAGAGACTGAGGGGGAACGAAGTTTTTTTTGGAGTGAGTGGTAATTCCTTAATGACTGGTTCAGTGAATAATTACAGACTGCTGGGCATTGAGCCATTCATTGGAAGGGGAGCTCTCGGGTGATGTCAGTAGAGTTCTGTATTTATGCAGTAATGTCTCAAGATAATGCCAATACAAAACAGAATGGTGTTTGACATTTAGGAGAAGATGCAGACAGGAAAACTTGGAAGTGTTAATAAATGTATGTTTGGTAACATTCTTTTTTTGATCAGAATGTTGTTAGTAATACCATATTGAGCCTATAGAAAATGAACCTTTAAAAGAAAGTTCTCCACAAGCACATTTTCCTATGCCTTTATAGCTTGTTTCATAGCTAAAATTAAATAAGCCTGAGATTTCTCCCAGTGCTCTCCATGTTAAATGGAATGTTTCAAGAAGAATATGATCTTACAGAGGAGTATTCTGTGGAGTGCAGTTTGTACAGTCCAGGGAATTGCTCATGGAGTACAACACCACGCACTTTGCCAGCCTTACAGCCCTATAGCTTGTTCCACCTCGGTCATAGTCTTTTCTGCTTATTCTGTTGCTGATGCACTGATCTGCAGCTTCCAAGTAGCAAAAGAATATTCTTCTCTGTGGTGTTATTTCTACACTAAAACAAAATTAATATCTTGGCAGGAGTGATAGCTGTTGTAACTTTGGACTGATGCTACGCTAATGACAAAATCCAAGCCTGTACATTGATTACTTTCAAGTTTGGGTCTTCCTTTTTGTTTTGGTTTGGCCTGGATAAATGCCAGGTGCCCACCAAAACCGCTGTATCTCTCCCCCTCCTCAGGTGGACAGGGGAGAGGAAATACTGATGAAAGGCTCGAGGGTCGAGATAAGGACAGGGAGAGATCGCTCAGCAATTACCGTCACGGACAAAACAGACTGAACTTGGGGAGAAAATGGAGTTTAATTTATCACCAATCAAATCAGAGTAGGACAGTGAGAAATAAAACTAGATCTTAAAACACCTTCCCCCCACCCCTCCTTTCTTCCTGGGCTCAACTTCACTCCTGTTTCTCTGCCTTGTGCACCCCCATCCCAAGTGGCACAGGGGGATAAGGAAATGGGGGTTATGGTCAGTTCATCACATGTTGTCTCTGCCGCTCCTTCCTCCTCAGGGGGAGGACTCCTCACACTCTGCCCCTGCTCCAGTATGAGGTCCCTCTCACAGGAGACAGTTCTCCACAAACTTTTTCAATATGAGTCCTTCCTACGGGCTGCAGCTCTTCACAAACTGCCCCAGCGTGGATCCTTCCCACGGGCTGCAGTCCTTCAGGAACAGGCTGCTCCATTGTGGGTACCCACGGGGTCACAAGCCCTGCCAGCAAACCTGCTCCGGCATGGGCTCCTCTCTCCACGGGTCCACAGGTCCTGGCAGGAACCTGCTCCAGCATGGGCTCCCCACGGGGTCACAGCCTCCTTCAGGCATCCACCTGCTCCGGTGTGGGGTCACTTCCACGGGCTGCAGGTGGATATCTGCTCCACCGTGGACCTCCATGGGCTGCAGGGGGACAACCTGCCTCACCATGGTCTTCGTCCCGAGCTGCAAGCGAAGACTCTCTGCTCTGGCATCTGGAGCACCTCCTCCCCCTCCTTCTTCACTGACCTTGGTGTCTGCAGAGTTGTTTCTTGAACATCGTCTCACTCCTCTCTCCTCACTGCCATTTTACTGCAGCTTTTTTTCTTCCCCTTCTGAAATACGTTATCACAGAGGCGCTACCAACCGTCACTGATGGGCTTGGCCTTGGCCAGCAGTGGGTCTGTCTAAGAGCCGGCTGGCCCTGGCTTTATCAGACATGGGGGAAGCTTCTCACAGCTTCTCACAGAAGCCACCCCTATAGCCCCCCTGCTACCAAAACCTTGCCACGCAAACAAACCCATAACACTTTTCTACAGGCCAGTTGCAATAACAAGCATGAACAAATACAACTCATGTAAGTTTCACTTAAAATCTTTTATCTTCTGATCTTGCTTGATGATACTCTTCAGTGAACGTCAGATAAATCTGAAAACTTGTGCTGTTTTCTTACCACAACTGTCCTCACTGTTTCCCTTTGCCTTTGCAAGTTGTATCAACTATGTAGTAATGAAGCATATGTTTGGCATTGAAATGTCTGCACCTTGGGCAAAGAATAAATGGTAGACTTTGCATATTCTTTCAAGAAGAGGACATTTCATGGGGAGAAATGCACGTGCTCTTCGTGCTCATGAAAGCATTTGTTAGTAGAGAGGCACTACACTTTTTATGTGTGTAAGGCAGGCTTCAGTCAGTGCTGACCTCTTTCCATTTCCTACGTGTTTGTTGTTAGGTTTTGTGGGTTGGTTTGGGGGTTTTGTTGTTTGTTGGTTTAAAGCAGTTTCCCATTTCATAGTGGTTGTTCATAGGAGTAAAATGATCCTGTCAGCCATTGAGCATTTGGCATGGGATACCAAAGCTTGATAGCAATGAACTTTAAAGTCAGTCAGTCTTGCAATGATACTTGATATAGTTATATTTAGACTAAATAAAATATGGTGTAGAACTCCTTTCTTGGCTTCTCAGACACATCATATGTACACCCTCAAACAGCTGTCTGAAGTTGGGGAGGTGACAACTGGAATGAAGATGAAGAATGGACAGGATTTGTGAAGTTATTCAGAGTTGAGACTGGGGAAGGGTTGGCCGTTGCCTTTTATGTATCTATTTTTAAAATAAAAAGTGGTTATAAAAACTTAGTGGTTTTTTTTGTTGTTGTTTAAATAGAGAAAGCTGAATCTTTTGCTGCTGTTAGTGTTTGTGATGACTTTAGGGGCTTGTTCAGTGTCCTGCAACTGCAGTAGGAACAATTAAAAAGATTTGTACACTCTGTGCAAATGTGATGTTTCAGCTACTTTAGTAATAATAGCTAAAGTTTCTCACTGCTTCAGCAGCTGCACAATGTTGCCCTTATGGCAGTGTCCACTCTCTGCAGTATGCAAAACCACAAAAATACTGCTTAGAAATGAAGGAAGCATACAGCTGTGGCTGTTGCTGTTTAGTGGCTCCTTGGTGCTGCTTTTCGTTGGAGTACTGCTCTACCAGAAAGCTTCGCTGATTCCCCTACTACCTCCAAACATAAAATGTGAGGAAAGCTACATTTGAAGCATGGTACCCTAGCTTTTTGCAGAAAACCTTAGTACAAATGGGGCTACAGTAAAAGCAGCGTGATCAGCAAAAGAAAGTGCTTTCCCCACAGTGTTGTTGTCCCCCCCCCCC
>Ga0065711_1044568_pt1 | contig 14020 bp, 3 predicted proteins | sample Hoacrofraction12_FD_59098 | JGI IMG/M metagenome (GOLD analysis project Ga0065711, IMG submission 59098) | Hoatzin crop microbial communities from Cojedes, Venezuela - Epithelial fraction 12 v2 (version 2) | ecosystem: Host-associated > Birds > Digestive system > Esophagus > Crop | place...
CTAGGTTTACAGCATCACTTCCGTCTGCTTACTTCACGGGTTAAACGCTATTGGCTATTAGGAGAGGGGGGGGACACTACCTTTCCGTACAGCGCGACATCTTCAGACCGCCAAGCCTTAACTACCCACACTTGGGAGATCTGAACCTTTCCTAGGTTTTTTACACTAGGTGCAACCTATGGTCTTCTGGTAAGAATGATTCTTTGGGAAGTGGAAAACCAATTCCAGTAAACATTTACACTTTCCTCATTTTTAAAAGTATATATGTTACGGATGGGATGGTAGTGTATTATTACAGAAAATTCATGTTCAGGCTTGGTTTTGAGTCCAACAATTAGGTTCTGCAAAAAACGGGATACATTTAAGGTGTACTTAAACAAAGATACTTATAAAAAAAGATAATTCACATGTCAAATCCATGTAGAACTTCATGGAAATAAGCAGGCGAAGAAGTACAACTCTTCCTAGGGCTTCTGGTACTCATTGCGGTGAACTCCAAAGCTCCCAGTTCTACACCACACCCACTTCCAACTGCTGCTGCTGTGAATTCACTCTCCCAGAGTCACTCATGGGCTTTTTAAAAGGAAGTTCTCAACTCTGAATGTTTTGTACAGGACTTTAACAAGCACTTAACAGGGGACAGACACTATATAAATTACGCACATGCTGATTTTTTTTTATCTAATAAATTGGAATCTAAAATATGTGAGCAACTCCCATGAAAGACAGTGGAACTGAATTGTAGTGCAGAAGGAAAATCATGGTTCTGGAAGGAGAAAATTTGAAAAAAGAAAGCTAAGAATCTGCTTTTCTTGAATACATTGCTAGTAATTTGTAGGGAACTCTAATTTCATACATTGCATAGGACTGTATCCCACACTGCACAATAAACAGGATCCTGAGGTCTCCTGAAATTCTAATATCTGTAAAAATGTAATCTGTATGTGTGGAACGGCCGTGCATGGTCAAAATGCCATAGGAAGCATTTATTGCTTTATCCGGTTGAAGGTGAATGGCCACTATTAATCGTTTCTCACTACCTCTAGGAGGTAAACTCTGTCATCTGTTTCGCTGAATTGTCCTTCACTTATCTTTTCTCCTTAATTTTACCTCTGAATACGTAACAGAAAAAGTACTCCCTCTTCTGTTGTAGAACACAGTGTTTAGCAGTGCACTGTGTGCAGAATGTTCAGGCAGAAGTCAAGAAAGAAACAGATCTGTTGATCATTGGGCATCTGTTCAGTAGTTCTGTAAGCAAAACCCGTTGCGAGTATACATATAGCAGTAAAAACTGGAGACAAGGCAGTGTAGTTCACCACTCAGTATTTTTACTGTTCAAGCAGCATGACTTGTTTCACTCCCAGGCAGAAGATAAGGAGAATTTTCCTGCAGTTTGACCCTCTACACCAAAAAAAATTAAAATAAACAGCATTGTGACTATCCCCTGCCCCCGTAGCTTACATATTTATGCTCTTAGTATTATTTTTTCATGCAGAAAACAACTTACAGTGAAACCTGTACTCTCTGTTCTGTTTGCAATGATAAGCAGGTTTGGTTGCAAAATGAGAACCAATAATTACGATTATACATTAGACCTCTCTCTGCAAACTCTGCTGCAGGCGAAACTGCTTGCAGAACTGAACAGGACTTTTGCTGGTCTCTGATTTGCAGGAGCAGACCTACAATCAGCAAACTTCTGGAGACAATTAAGCCCAATCCTATTTTTTTTCAGTAAATTTTGATTCTGATTTAAAGGCTTTGTTTACATGGTTGAGTACAAAGATACGGTTCTGATTTGATATTGGTGTTACAGCAAAACCTGTATGGATTTTCAGGGTGCTACTAATTTACACCTCAGTGTATCAGTTCAGAATCAGACCTTAAACTGACACCGATTATGAGGAAGGCATCTGCAAAGAAAATTCTGAAACTGCTTTTTGTGCAAGGCGCCTGAGGGTAGGTGAGCCAAAGTACTCTGAGTTGAAAAGATAGACCAGCAAATGGATGGAGACGATATATTCCAGTTTTTCTAATACTTTGCACCTTTGAGCTTGCCAAATGAGGAGGAAGACCAAGGACCTCACTGCTTTCTTGTGAAACCAAAAGCCAGGCGTTGCTCATCACCCAGGAGGAGCGAGGATGCCTCGTCTTTGGGCTGGGTGCTGCCACAGGCTGGCTTACCGCAGCAAGCAGTGAGCCTGAACCTGTTCCTCCTGCCAGTGTCCGCTTTGTGCAGCCTGAATGCTCTGGAGAGCAAGGTTCTGCAGAGCTCCCTCTTCTCCTGGGGAACGATGAGACTTGCACATGTGCTTATCTAAAGAGAAGCCACACCATAAAGTTACCAGGCAAAGCAATACACGAAACAAACAGCACTTGCTAAGGAGATGATGTTCTAGACTGCTTGCATACACCCATGAAAAAAAACAGAAGTATCTTACCAAATCCAGATGTTTTTTATTTTCTTTATGTTCTGCAGCTCAGTTAAGGCCTCTGTACAGGGGAGGCTACCAAAGTACCACCTTGAAAATGAGTTTGTAGGGGGTTTATTACAGTCAGGTTATTCTAAGAAAAACATACTATTTCTTATATCATACTGTATTTCAGATACCTTCAGGAGTGTAATGATACAGTTTGCAGCACCTCATGGCTGACTCGGAGAAAAAGAAGATCATTTTATTTTTAATTTAGATTTTTGTGTTGCATTTGGAGAATAACTCATGATTACAGTGTCCTGCAGGTTTTCAGGTAAGCAGCATAAAAGGTGGTACAACTTAAATACAAGACAATGTAACAGCTTGTTAGGCCAGAAGACTAGAAGACTTTTTTTTTTGAGGGACAGGTAGCATACATGATAAAACTATAGTCTGTAGACAGATTTTAAATGTGAATGTTTTGGCCATTTTCATTTTTTTTCTCCCAAAGCACAGAAGGTGTTAACTTAGTTGAAATAAATGCACAGATTAATGCATTAAAGTCAGGCATTGGATTATAAAAGTATGGGATAGGACCCTGAAGGAAAGTCAAGCCTCGAGGACAGATGTGAGAAATGACTTTAGCAGTCCTGATGAAAAACTTGTGCACTCTTTGCTTTGCTCCACCATACTCCTGCCAAGGTAACCACCAGATGCAGTGCAGTGGTGCAGCCAAGCCCCGCTAAGCCCTGCTAATGGCCGGCTGCTGCCAGGGCAGGCAGTGGTGCTCCAGCTGCTCCAGACGTGCAGCTGCTGCTCAGGGACTGGCACTCCTCTGCCTGCAGCAAGCCAATTCCAGGAGCAAAGAGAGTAAAAAAGCACTTTTCCCCTCTTTTTTTTTTTTTTCTGAACTGACTCTCAGCTTGTCGGGCTGTGATCTGGCTGCTGCAGAGCCTCTGGGGTGTTGGTGTTGGCACGGGGAAGGTGCGGGAGTGGCTGGTTTTTCAGTACCTGCCTGCATACCTTGAGCCTCTCAGTTTCCCTGTGTACATGTGCATTGGAGACAGTTGTGTGAAACCAGTTAATTCCAGGTGTGAACTCCAAGGAGCACACCATGGTTTTACCTTGGCAGAATTTGGCTTCCTGATCAGTCCTGACTGCCAAATTCCTGTCCAGACTGATGTCATTGGAACAATCCCAAATGAGCGTTTCAGACTTGCAGAGAGAATAGCGGGATGCTTATTTTCAAATAAGCACCTTCCTAAAAGTGCAAAAACAAAGAAAAAGTTAAGCTTGGTACTAGCCATCATCACACATGGGTTTTTGAAGCAAAGGGACTTCATCGTTCCTAAGTCTGAAGAACCTTTAAGTCCTCCTTTGTGTAACAGACAAGACTGACATGATAGTGTCTACAGAAAAACAAGCTCTATACTTATTAAATTGGTTGGTGTTACGCAGACAATAGCTGTATTTGTCAAGGAAAGAGGGAAGGCATTTAAATAAGGACGTTTTATTAAGAACTCCGCCTGTTTTCTCATGGTGCAGCTTCAACAGGGACATAAACCTTGGGCTCACTTGAACTGTATAGAAGAGGCAGCCAGGAACATACTCGGCCTAAAATTCATACCAGATAACAAACGGCACCATGTAAGCACACTGCCAAGTCTGGGCTCATGTCTTTGCCGGCAGTACACGCTGGAAGCATACCCTGTGGCACAGAGACAGCACGTTGTGTCTTTATCCTACTCCGTTGTCAACAGGCTGGATCCCTGATCCATCTGCCTGTGGTAGTGACAATGCTAGAAAATATACATGGAGATCGTTAATAGAACACACAGTCTAAGTAATTTGCTTTCTTTGTGAAAAATTACATAGTTTCACCTTCAGTCTGTTCAGCTGAGGTTCTTTTGGTTTGCTTTTACTAAAAGCAGCTATCTTAGTTTTGATACAGTCTTAAACCCGTGGCCTATTCAAAAGAGCTTCAGAGGAAATCAAAGCAGTGGAGTATAAAGGGTAAAAGCTTTTATATTCAATATCCAGCATGAAAATAATTCCTGATGTGTTTTCTGAGGTCTAGCCTAGAATTGTAACTGCAGTGAAATATGTAATTATGCAGGTTTTGATCCCTATGGGAAGAGTTGTTTCTGTTCAACACAAAGTCATCCTGGCTCCATCCGAAGCAGCTGCAAGGAGCGGGACCAGGGCTCCTCTACTCAGCAGACGGGCAGCCACGTCTTGTGAGGAGCACTTCCTGCTTGACATGGTCTATGCAGTGTCTGAGCACATTTGGTGGATTGTGTCTCTTGGAGGCCCCAGGCAAAGAAACATCACCTGGTCATCAACATCAACGTCTGTCAGAAAGACACATGACAAAGATGCTGACCTGCTCTTGACGGGCGGTTCTGGGCCAACAAGAAGACATAAATGTGGGTATTTCAGGCTCAAATTTAGTGAAGGAGGACTTGGGGGCTTCAACCTTTCCTCCGCTCTACAATGTACGCTGTTTTATCACATGAGGTAGTTACATTTTTGAAAGCCTTGTTTCTAGCCTCACCTGCCAAAAATATATATCAAATTAGGAAATAGGTGTTTGGTGAGTTCAGGTGCTTTTGCAGTTTAGAAGCAGGTTAGCAGGTGTCACAGACCTGGAGACTTTAGGACCATCAGTGTCTCACTCTAGCATCCAGGCCCTCCATGTATACTTAGTTCTTAGCCAGTGGGCAGCATGCAGCCCACTGGTGTGTTATTTTTGCTGTGTCCATCCTTCTTTCCTCGGACCTATAGTGACTTCTCCATAAGACAAATGGCGTTTTTTGGCTGTATAATGAGCAATGGACTCAGGCACCCATAAAGTCTGGTAGTCAGCACCGGCTGCCCCTGCCTACATCACCCACAAATGGATGGGAAAATAGTACAAAACGATAGAAAGATTAATTAGCTTAAGCCTCTGGGAATGGAGCAATAAAGCCAGTCACCTACATGGCAAGGAGTCAGTATAGGTTAGTGCCAGGGACCAGGAAAACCTGATCTTTTGCTTCTGCTAAATAAAACTGGAAGAGTGATGAGAAAACCTGCAGATTTTACCTTGTCAGACCAGATCAGTCCTACCAATGTGCAGACAGAGTGCCATGAGTTCAGGGTACAGAATTATAGAGAACAAGGGATCCACACTGTGCTCTGTGAAATCTGATCTTTACGCATTGTTTTTCTTTAATCCAGCATCCATTATCTCTGCTGAAAAAACACACGTGAGCTTTTATGTATGGCAACTGCGCTGAGGGAGGTCTTTGAATTAGAAGGCATTTGCCTGCAGAGCCTGCAGCAAGTCACACCAGCACAGTTATACTGGAAAAAAATAAGCAAACAGAAGACAAAAAGCGTTCTCCTGGATGGTTGAAGAGGACAGGTCCATGAAAACTAGGAGGTCTGAGGAAAGAGGTTTCTAATATTCAGGTGTATTTACTGTGAAGGGACATTAACCGAGGGAAGCGAGAAAGAACATTTTAAAGGTTTGTTCTACAGGCAACGGATCTACGTGATTTCAGTTATCTTGTTAGATCTAATGAAATACAGTCTTAAATGTGGACTAGCTAATAACTGGCCAATAAAAATGCTAATTAATCATTCTGTTAAAACATGTAAAATAAACAAAAAAAGGACTGTATGCAGGAGAAAAATACAGGGATCTCACTGGGAGGACCAGTTTCACAGCAGCCAATGGAAAACTTAATTATTAGGGTGTAGTTAGCAACTGAAAGTCCCTCTGGCCCCACTGGAAAACATTCCTTTTTTCAGGAGAAAAAATATCACAAACTTCACGCAAACAAAGAAGGCATTTTTAAATTAGTTGTGTAAAGAACTTTGCTGCTTAGAAGGATAAATAAATGGGTGAATTTAAGGTAATATTTTTAAAGTTACCAAATTGCATGCAGAGTATTTATTTTTAAACTGCATGGCTATAAAACACCAGATGTTGTACAATGAAGTAATGTCAGAAGAAGACTGGAATCTGTTGTCTATGAGGAACAGGCACATGCTTGCTTTTAGCAGCGACGTCTTGCTCATAAAACAAGGTTTGCTTTTAGTGCGGGGACACCAAACACTCTTCACTGCATTCAAGACTTGTGTCCTCATTGCCTGTGGGGTTTTGTTGTTTTAAGCTCAATGATTACTCATGTGAAGCAGGGAAGGGGGAGTTTAAAATTAGAGTTTACAGTGGAAGAAGTAAGAGCTGTTTTATCTTATGATAGGGATTAACCAAAGGAAACATTGCCCGTTGGATGAGCATGGCAGCCAAAGCTGAGAGGCCTTTGCCGTTCTGGCCACGATGTATGGCGTAGGTCACTCCACTCTCTATTTTACAAAAGAAAAGTTGAAGTACGACAAAAAGATATATTTTTCATTTGAGATGGAAAAAACAAAGTCCTGATATAAATGCATAGTATTGCCTCATATATTGTGCTGCTTCTTGCATAATAGAATTTTTTGGCAGCTTATTCATAGCCATGTAGCATGCCAACTCCATTTTCCATGAAAGTTTATGTAAGGATGGCTGGGTACAAAAACAGTAGAACAAGAAAAAAGCTGCAGAAATACAGAGCTGACAATTTAATAATTTTGTACAGCTCTAAAATTGTGTGGTATTAATTCACATAACAGATCAAATGTAGCTCAGTGTGCACATGTTTTGCACATCATAGCTTTATATACTGAAATAATTGCAAATAGAAATTAATTCACTTTATGAATTTATCTCAGTGTACAATGTAAAAAAGTTAATTTCAATTCTAAGTGTGTATTCATATAAAAGCAGAGAATGTGATTTTATCCAGATTTTTTAAAATTACCTAACAATAAAAATAAACACAGCTGTGTATCTAGATTCCGATTTTAATGTTTGGTGGACGTGTACTGTTGCTGCTAATTTCAGAAAAAAACCCTTCATTTTGTAATTTTACTAAATTCCCACTCCCTCAGGCATATCAAAGCAGCTGTCCCCTTCTAGGACAAAATAGAGCGCAAGGCTGAATCATGGAATCATAGAATGGAGGTTCAATATTGATCACAGGTTTCAAAATTTGTTCACTCAAGATAGCATAAGGCTATACAAACATTATATATTTCTTCAGGTGAAATTTCATCTCACTTTTCTAGTCCATTTCAGTCAAATTGAGCTACATCCTATTTATCTACCAAAAACTCAGCAAAATTAAATAGACCAGCCAGATCTTTCCCTTTCGTTACTCCAGCATTTCACCTTTAGAAGGGGAGCAAGTACATCAGAGGCTCTATCAGATAAAATCACTGGGTGCTACCGCAGCAGAAGCAAATTTTTCATGAAAATGCTACTTGGGGGATATATCTTGGCAAGCAACAGCTCCCTGATGGAAATAGCATTTGGCATCAAAAGTTCTTTCACAGAAGGCCTAGGTACATGGTTTCTCAGCTGTCGTTTTCAAAGGACCTTTCCGTTTGCTGGCTGTGCAGGTGCTGAGCTGAGATTACAGCCTGCTGTGTAAAAACCTGCTCCTTTTGCTCGTACCTCCTCGTAAACAGCCTGCAGAGCCATTGTGGGCAGGGGCTGGCGTTTTACCACCTGCTGGATCAGCAGATAACTCCGGGTCTTTGTTGTCTTGAGTCTGCAGCATAATCAAGTAATAGCAGTTTCAGCTCTAACACAGTTCTTTCGGACAGTGGATTCAGCTGGTGTGATAAATAGCAGTCTCCTACTGGTGAAAATAAACTTAACAATTTTTTATTAATATGAATCCTTTCAATTTAGGGATTTGTTTTCAGTTGGACAGAAGGCAACAAATGCTGTACAAAACTGCTTATAAGCATGGAGATTATTTAAGGAGCTTGCAGCTTTCTGGCATTTCATTTTTTTTTTGTGAACTATAATATATAACTAGCAGGAAGGAACTTAAATTGCATTTACGAAATAAATTTGTGGTTTCATCAAACATTAACAGACAAAGCTCCGTTTCTTAGCATATTGAGTTGATATGAGCAAGGCGATACCTGAGTGCCAGACTCTCCTGACAGCCTCTGAACTCAGTATCTTATTCTCCTGTATCTGTTTGGACTTTCTTGGTTTATTTGCTTGGTGTTAGTAGTTTTCTGGATGTGAGAGTTGGAAATTATGATCAATTAAGAGACAAGTAAGCAGGATGTCATAAACAGTAAGTCTAAGAGACATTATCTACCCTGTTCATTTCAGCCCAAGGTAACTCACATCCTGGATGAAGTTGATAGCAATGGATGAAGTTGATAGCAATGTCCTTTTTCACTAAAAATTAAGTGTATATTTTTATACATTCACATAAATATATGCAAGAACATTTCTGAAATAGGAAAGACATCCATTATACCTCCAAACCTGTTAAGTCAAAGCAACATACACAAAGGTAACCGTCTTTCATACAGAAAGTATGAATAGCATGATGTCATTCAGCAAGGTAGACTAAACAATCTGTCTTTTTTAGATAAAAGCTATAAAACCTTTAGAAACATTTACTGTATCAGGTATCTGATGAAAATTACAGTAATAAATCTGAGATGTTTTAGAAACCGTATTCCCAGGACAATTACAGAATGCCCTAGGCATTTGCTGTCTGCCTGCTGTTAGGCAGAACATGTTTGCACCAACTTTCGCAGCATGGAGTGTTTTCTGCTGAGAGCACAGCAGTGAATTGTCTAAACAAAATGAATGACATAAAATCTCAAACAGAGACTTCGGTGTTTCAGTGACAAAGACATAATGCCTAAAGAAGATCTCTGCATTTGTGGTTTTTCTTGGTTTAGCAATCTAGATTCCAGATTGATGTTTAAATGAAGAACCAGTGCAGTAAATGCTTTTTAACAATCAAACAATAAACAAATGTAAAGGCATGTCTCAGGAAATCAGCTGTAGGTTGTTATAACAGTGCACGTAACTTCTGCTTACTACCACAGCTGCCGCATGGCTCCAGCACGGGGAATGGCACTAATAGGATTTGCTGTGCATTGTCACCGGGCTGAGTTTTTCACAGCAGCCCCTTCACCATCTTCCATGCCTTCTCCCAGTGGAAGAGCCAAACTCATCAAGACGCATTCAGCTTGAGTAGCCCAAGCCAGAACTCTGTTGTAACCACGTCTTGAACTTCAAAAACAGAGTTGCTGCTTTGCCAGTTGGAGTTTTGGGAGGGCAGCCAAGGTACTGCGAGGCAGTTTTGGTGGAGTTACAGCAAGGAAATCAGAATCCAGCCAAAAATGTGTGCTTCTTAATTTGAGGAAAAAGTGATTACCAGGCAAATAGGTGAGATTTTCACAAGTTTCGGTTCAGAGCATTAAGCCTTTTTTTACCTGAGTGGAAGCAAAAACTTAGCATTTAACAAGAGCTCTGGCTTTTTTTCTTTAGCAGAGCTCCCACAAAGTAGATTACGTTTCTTTTCTTGGTACCGTAAGGGACTCCCAAACCCTACTACATTAATTCTCTGCTCAAACAATGTTTTTCAAGTCACACTTTTCCTTCAGGCTTACAGCTTTGTTGTTCCTTTAGATAAATGAATAACACTACCACCTTATTTTCTGATTTTTTTAGTTACATATTGAATTGCTAGGGAAAAATGCAGACATTGATTCAGGAACCTGAATAATTCTGCGGAATATTGGCTCAGGAAGTTCATGCTTTTGACAGTTGATACTAAACAAGCTGTTTTCTCCAAAAGATACAAAATTCTCCAAAGTGAATGAAACTATCATGTATTTTAATTCATGTTGTGACCAGAATTTCCCAACCTCACCCTGCATTTCTACACAAACACTTGTATTATCTAGCCATAAATTGACTTTATTAAATTAAATTAAATAAGAAACTCCATACTCCATGTTACAAACATTTCTCCATAAATTAAGTCATATTGGTAACAGATTCTGAGCCTAAGTCAGTCTGAAGCACTTGAAATAGTAAGATGAACTATTTAAAATGTCTTTTTTTTGTGTTTTAAATTGGTAAAAAAGATTTGCAACCTTTTGTTTTAAAAAAAAAGAAGAAGAGCTCTTAGATATGCCAGTAGTGACCACAGTACCTCACATCAGATTGTGAATGTTTTATGCTGTCCTTTTGGGATATCATTCACAGGACCCATAAGCAAAGAATCCATAAAGGAAAGAGAGTCTTCCAGGCATGAGATATCTGGTTCTTTGCCAGCCTACACAGACTTTATGTTGCCGGCGTTAAACTGGGCCTTTGAGTTTGCCACTTGCTTTAACTGACGGGCTGTCTGGACTGCCATGTGTTCCTGGTTGTGGTAGCTTTAACATTTAATGTTTAGGCTTATTCCCCTCCCTACTCTCTTGAGAGGATTTCCACACAGGTACAACTTCACACTCAACCCTAGTATTTAGGGCTTACAACCTTGGCCCTCTAAGCCTCTAAATATGCATTTCTAATTGGTTTTCTAATGACTGGGACTAATTTACAGTACTACAAGAATTATGATCCTGAATATTCCTCTGCATCACCAAGTTCTACACTTGCAGACATTCAAAACAATCAATTAGAAGATTTCCGAACCACAAGACCATTGATACATCCAATGACTGCTCAGAAACTTCTCAGTCGCTTACTTTATTAAACTAAGTCTGAAGTTTACATAATAGTTTGTAGCTTGGTGTCAGGCTCAATTATCAGAAATCTGTTACTGGAGGAAGTCAGCTGGAGGGATTGTGTTTGTTAGTTATGAAAGTGAGGTCTAGAATAAAACTGGGCGTGTCATCTGAAACACAGATTGTGAATAGTCACGTTTGTGTATGTCTCAATTTAAGTTATTCTGCAAAGCCGCCCCTTACTGTTTTTAGAAGTAGATAGAAGCTCCTGTTAGGGAAAAAAAGAATTCTGATAATTATCTCTCAGATATTAAACTCTAATAAAAACATAAAACTGCTTAAAAGGAGCATCAGTAGTGTCTAAATGAAGTGAGCTAGGAAATAGAGGAATCAAGATAGTTCATTCTTAATCTATTCCATTTGCATATGGATTACAGCATCCTAGTACTTTTGCCCCTACATCTGACACTTCAATCTGAATAAAACATACCTGCTCTGCAGAATGGTCTAGGGCCATCGTATCATCAGGCCTTCAGGAGGCATGGAGCCAGTTATATTCATACTGATCTTAAGAGTTACTTTTTTTTTCTTTTCTGCTCAGAAGATGCAAATCAAGAATATCTAGTAACCTGAAATGTCATGGAAAATGGGTCTCTGCTGTGAACCTGTATACTCAAAACCAGCAGATAAATAGACTAATGCTTTTGCTTTCCTGCACTCATAATTATTTAAACTTATCTTGGACTCTGCACAAACTGAATACTCGAAGTCAGCACTGACTGGGAAAGCAGAGAAGCGTGAGGCTAGAGGATTGAAGCTGGCACTCCTCTCTGGCTGCGTGTGGTATTTGTCACAGACATTGCTGACTTCTTCTGCACCCCAGAAAATTATTAAATGCCAGCATGTTATGCTGAGTGACGGATACAAATGCCTTCTAACCACTATAGACAGACCTTCTCCCCCAATTGTATTTGCTATAAAGATGCAAAACCTTCTGTCGTTATGCCAGTCCCTCTGACTGCCCACCTTTTCATGTCCATATTCCTATTTTCTACTTCTTGACATCTGTTCCTGCTGAGCCTTGCCCCCAGCCTTTCCCCCCTCTGCCTCCATCTTCTTCAGTGCCCTTCCTGCCCTTGTTATAATGATGATGCCACTTCTCTTCCAATTTAGCGCTCATTTAGAAGTCGCTGCTGCCCTCAAACCTTAGACCAGTGATGGGCCACACAACAGATTATGAATCTTTCATAATCTGAGACAAAAAAACATTGTTATTATGAAGTATTCTGTTAAACTGATTTGAAAACCATTGCAATAGTTTCACCTATAATATTGATATCAAAGGGAGCATAAATAAAAGGGCTTCTGTTGCTTCCCTTGTTTTCACTGTGAACAACAGTGGGACAAGTGAAGTCAGCAGCTACTGTGCTCTTTAGAGGATGCCCAAAGGCAAGTTTAAAGTGTTGCTCATTAAGTGTGAGCATTAAGTAGACTTACAGCATCAGGAATCTCTTCACTTTCACATCCAAAGTGACAGCAAATGGCAAGCTAGCAGCCACACTGCTCTGCTCCCTAAAACAATCATTGATCTGGTGCATCTCTGTATTATACTGTATTTATCTGGTCATGTGGGATAGCATGGTTCTTTACAACAGTAATAACGCAGCACCAGGATGCCACTTACTGCTGCAGCAAACTGTATCAAGCTTTAGCAGATTACCAGGCTTCCTGGGCCAAATAGCACCTAAATATTCGTCTACCCGGGGAATTAGGCATCTGTTCACTTTATCTACTATAACTGATAGCCTCTTTGTTACACGGTTCATTCTCTTGGCAATTGACCTTCAGAATAAACGTGAAATACAAACCTTGGAGCATGTAAGGAGCCTCTAAAATCTATCAAATCACTTGGTAAAATCCATCACTTTTGGCTGAGACAAAGTACTTCCTAATTTAAGGCTGACATTTATACGTTACTCAAAAATAGCTAAACATGAATGCTGAAAACAGGAAAGAAGCTAGAAGCATCAGAATTAGTAGTTAAACTTTTACAGCACTTAATTCTAAAAGTTAGGCTAGTGGCATGAGATTCTAAAATCTGTAAGAACAGAAAATTTATGGTTTTGCAAAAGACCTTTAGAAAGCTATGTTCATGCGTAGCTGGAGCATTAAAATGTTTTATGGAGAAGTTTTGAAGAAGAGTGCTTCCATTTCATTGGCACTTGCTTAAAACTGCAATATTTCACATAAGAGTCTAATGTGGAACTGAGAAAGCTTATTTTACACATTTAAGTATGTGCCAACTTTGACAGTATTCAGATCTCAACACTTGTGTAACGTAGTGCCCCTGTAAGCAGAAAACATCTGTCAAGTAGAGCTGGTGAAAACGAAAGTTACTCCGGGTGTTTTTTGATGAAATTATGTCTGTGTTAGCAAGTAGTACTATGTGAACACACCACTGAGACTGGATCAGCTGGTACTGAGGACCAGACCTTCTCCACACTGTATGAATCTTGCTGGGTTTTGCTTTGGACTGGCCAATTACACGCACTCCAAGTGCATCTCTCAGTTGATGTTCAGTCCAGTTCATGCACTCTCAGACTGGTCCGTCGTGTGACATGCACCCAGAGGCTGCATCGCAGTGCGAGCCACGTGTTGGTGGGAATGGATACTCAGTTTCACTTTGGAAGTACACTTCTGAACTGAATTACAGTGTTTATACAGATTCTGTGCCTCTCTGAGCACCAACAGCTGAAGAATAAGGTGTCAGAAACACTGCAGCTGTTAAGTAGCATGCCTGCAGCAAAGGTTTCTTCCTAATCTCCATCATTTATCATTGATAGAGAGACTGAAATCTCTGATGTGTTTTGAAGTCTTCCCTTCTTCCCTTCCTTCTTCCCTCTGAAGGTGACGGAGCACTGGAACAGGCTGCCCAGGGAGGTTGTGGAGTCTCCTCCTCTGGAGATATTCAAGACCCGCCTGGACAAGGTCCTGTGCAGCCTGCTGTAGGTGACCCTGCT
>Ga0065711_1044569_pt1 | contig 14019 bp, 6 predicted proteins | sample Hoacrofraction12_FD_59098 | JGI IMG/M metagenome (GOLD analysis project Ga0065711, IMG submission 59098) | Hoatzin crop microbial communities from Cojedes, Venezuela - Epithelial fraction 12 v2 (version 2) | ecosystem: Host-associated > Birds > Digestive system > Esophagus > Crop | place...
ATGGAATACCGGGCTCTGTTTGGCCAGGTGGGGTCAGCCCCCACCCCCCGGCTGTGCCCCTTCCTGGAGTCCGGTGAAAATTAACCCTGTTCTGGCCAAACCCAGGACAATGTTGTAGCGCTGGGTATAACACAATGACAACTAACAGTAGCAGACGTGTAGCAGGCACTGTTTGCAGGAACAAGACCTCCACCCAGAAGCACTGCTAAAGCCTCAGTAGAACTGTAAGCACTCTCTCGACATATAACAATATCTCTCCGTTGCGCTTTCACTGAGCCAAAACACTTGCACTCCAGGGTTGGCCATGCTGTCAGGAGTGAGTGCCACAGAGGCTGCTCTCTAAGGAGTAAGTAGCTGTCCAACCAAGGTAAGATTTACTTCAAAGAGATAAAGTATAATCCAGAAAATTATGGGTTGGTTACTTCCCACTTGGGACATCAGCCACTTCTAGGCATGTCACCAACAATACTGGACTCAAGACTGACTAGTAACTCTTCTCAAAGGAGCAAGGTATTTACATAGTACTGCCCCACTGCCAGTTCTTGAGCTTTATTGTTTTGAAGTTCACATTGTTATCCCAAATACAATTTATAAGAGGCACTCCCATTTTCTCCTGTATCTATCATGAAGAATCTGCAAAAGAGTAATACGGAGTATCTCAATTTTAACAGCTGTTGGCACATGTCTCCTCCAAAAGAGGACTAAACCCAATATAAAATTTCCACTGCTCTTTCAGGTCACTCACATGATTTTTGAGGTACAGTTTTTCCCACCTGATCCCAACAAGGTATGACACTATGATATTTAAAAAGCTTTCCCAATAGCATTTTATAGCAGAGCTGTCCAAGACAAGAAATGGCACATTAGTGATACAAAAAGCTTCTAACTCTGTAAAATGCTGTTCTACAACATGTTTCTTCTTTTTTTTTTTTTTTATTTGCTCCAGAAAATAGCCTCTGCATCCTTCTGACTCTTTATCAGTCTTTTCTGTTTCAAAGTCCATTTATGCAAGGTATTTATTAAAGCTTGTTTACTTGCTTGCAATCCATGGAAATATTACGTGCTATTAAAATCATATCAACACTGATTAAACAGTCTCTCTGGGAACTTTTATGTTTGGTATCAATCTCTGCCACTGTCTTGCAATAGTAGACTTATTTAAGATCAGTGCCTGAGGCCAAAAAGGAAAGGAAAGCTCTTTACCCATGAGACATCTGGAATGGAGCCTCTGCCACCCTCTCTGGAGTGCTTTGCAGTGATGGTGAGGAGACATGAATGAAAGGGACAATGAAATGTTAAGGAGACACCCTTTTTTTGCTTGCACAGTTTGGGCAGTCCTGCAATTTAAACCAGAGCAAACTGTCTATGCCCAAAATGGGCACAGAGGTGAGAGCATTTACTTTTAGAACAGCAATTTCCAGGCTTGGGGTGCAAAGGTAGCCTAGAAAAGGGAAAAGTAAGGGATTCTGTTAAAATGTCTCCTTTAACTGTCTAGTGTGAAAATCGTTTGATGCCTCCTGAGAACCAAGAGATAAGAATCTGTTTAGGAGTCTCCCACATGTGCAAGAAGACCAGTCTTTCTTGCTAGGACCTAAAAATAGAGCCACTTCAGCAATGCTGCAGAGCAGATGGAAGAAAGGGTGGGTGTACTGAACAAAAACTAGAGATGGCAGCGCCTAGGAAGTAGGAACCAGCTAGTGATGCTTATGCCAGTCACTGCCAGGCGCTGGTGAACCTGGCTGCCTGGCTTAGCCTGGAAATGCCAAACTCGTCAGGTGTTGCTGTGGGGCCGAGGCTGGTGTTTTGCACAGGGGAAGTGCCAGCTCTTTCCAGATCCCAGTAAGAACGGCACAGCCCAGAAAATTTGTTAGCACATTATTAAATCTTACATCCCTCCTGATGCTGGGAGCCCTGATACGACACGGTACCAAGCAGACCTCTGCTAAGGGAATGCCGATCCCACCCAGAGTGACGTTCATCCTTCTAGGTTCAGCAGTATTCTGATAGAGTCTTGCTCACAAAACAGATTCATCAGTCACTGACAAGAATGAAGTCTGGGATGGGTATTTAGCTTTGAAGAGTCCCTAGGACAACGTACTCTAGTATTCTTCTCTCTTTGATAAAGCAAAAGTTTCTGAACAGGTGCAGGTCAAGGGAGGTTCTCCTTCCCCTCTACTCTGCCCTAGTGAGGCCCCATCTGGAGTACTCTGTCCAGTTCTGGGCTCCCCACTTCAAGAAAGATGAGGAGCTACTGGAGAGAGTCCAGGGGAGGGCTACAAAGATGATGAGGGGACAGGAGCATCTCTCCTATGAGGAGAGGCTGAGGGAGCTGGGCTTGTTTAGCCTGAAGAAGAGAAGGCTGAGAGGGGACCTTATAAACGCTTATAAATATCTCAAGGGTGGGTGTCAGGAGGATGGGGCCAGATTCTTTTCAGTGGTGCCCAGTGACAGGACAAGGGGCAATGGGAACAAACTGAAGCATAGGAAGATCCAGCTGAACATGAGGAAAAACTTCTTCCCTCTGAGGGTGACGGAGCACTGGAACAGGCGCCCCAGGGAGGTTGTGGATTCTCCTTCTCTGGAGATATTCAAGACCCGCCTGGACAGCAGCCTGTGCAGCCTGCTGTAGGTGACCCTGCTTCAGCAGGGGGATTGGACTAGATGACCCACAGAGGTCCCTTCCAACCCCTACTATTCTGTGATTCTGTGATATCATATTTCAAGTGGGCAAGACAATACACTATGCATACTCTTATTAAATACACACTGACTACATGTACATTTACTAATTATACATCAACTGTTCACACATTGATTATATACAAAGGCATACACCTGGATTAGCCACTATGTGGATCATTAACTCCATGTGCAACAGGCTTGGAGAAGGGCGTGTGGATACTATAGTTGCCTTCAGGGGTTTCCTCAACATGGGAAAAAAGATATGAAATAGCTACAATTAATGAATTAAGCTGGTTGTCTGCTTTGTTGGGTTTTTCTTTTTTCCTTACCAAGACATTATTGAAGCCAGCTGACTCATGTTTGCATACTGGAAACATTAGCCCATTGCACTCTAGGAAACTGGGTTTAATATTATAAAGCTTATGGGTGGAGAGGTTTCAGCTCATTTTTCTCTCTTCTTTCTTTACTATAGTATCACCTTCTATTACCCATGGATTTGTTGTTACAAAAGAAGACCATTATGACCAGAAAGCTTAGGCTGATTTTCTGCATTTCTCAAGCTGTATTTCAGTAATGGCCCATTCAAATTCACCACTGGTCCCTGTTACTGCCACTCTAGTCACAGAAGAACGGTTTTTCTTAACCATGCCATTGGAAGCAAGAATAGAATTGTGTTTCCCCGTGTAACAATGATGTTATGTAGGTTTCAATGGTCTGGCAAGAAAAGTCAGGATCCTGTAGTGAACCATCCATAAAATGTCCATCCTAGCAAAGATAGGCATAAATAGTTCAAGCAAAAATCCAGGCAAACTTCTCAACAAAGAGGCTACAAAGGCAGGAGAAATAGAACTTGGAGAAAGAAAAGGGAAGGGTTCAGATGAAACATCAAGAAATTATACACTACTTACTCATGTCTAAAAATTTTATCTGAAGAACCTTTGTAAACAGGCATGTACTACACCATGAACTCATACCTTCAGTCAGCTCATTTATATATCTGATTGAGACCCTCAGATGCAAAGCTTGGCATATGTACAACACACACATGGCCTTCAATTTGGTTTAAGTATATACAATTTTAATTTTTATCTTACCTTTTCCTGGCTATCACTTTTAGTCTTTCAGAACCGTTAACTTCTCCCTTCCTTCTGTTTTCCCTATTTTCTTTTCAGCTTTAGTTGAGTGTAGAGGGTAACAAAATGGATAGTGGTATAAGTGAAATATAGATATCCAAAGCAGTCCAAGCTGGCTGTGCTTCAGCAGCTGAATTGTAACTTGTTGAACTCCTGCCAAATTTTGTGCAAGGGTATGCAGAAAGCCTGTTTCCTTGCCGATTAAGGAATGTTTCACATGAACCAGATTAACCTTTTATAACACAAAGCAACCAGCATCGGTAACACTTGGGAATATTTTGTTTCTAATGCATCCTGAAGGAAAATTGGTTGAGCTTCAGCTGTGGAGAAGTCTATAAGCAAACCTTCTACACATGCTTTATCTCAGTTATGGCTTCAGGAATGCAGCTATATACGTTGGAAATGAACAAAAAAATCTCCCTGTGCATCTCTAATAGGATTCTTAGGCGGCTCTGACCATTTGGCTCTGATGAAGCAACATTTGGAAAACATTAGGGAAATGCCTCAGGGGAAAAGCTCCCTCTCTGGTAGTCTTAATTTTCAAAAGGCATGAAAGAGACCCAGAGACTGACAGAATCTGTTCTCTTCGGTATCTGTGTTCCTTTTATATGCCTTGGACTGCCTTTGGTTTTTGAAGGTTATCTTAAAATGAAGACCCCTTCTGGGAGAAAACTTTCAAATACTTCAGAACTTCAAGCAAACACATTGCAGGGCCTCACTTGGAATGGACAGCGCTAACTGAAAGTAGTTGCACAATTAGAAAGGAGCTTATTTAAATACGGAGTATACAACGAAGTAGACTGTAGAATAACCCAGGTCAGGAAAATGATACAGCATGTACTTCATGAGGCTTTTTTCCACTGAATAGGAAGATAAATGATGTCCCAATGTAGAATTATTTTAACACCCCAGTTATGAAAGCCAGGTCCCATGCTAGTTTTTACCTGGAATGAGATTAAGGAGAATAAGATCTATAGGGCTCAAAAGCTAGGACTTCTGTTGCTATAAGTCAATGAATGTTATCACAGTTTTTTTGTCTATTTTTTTTCATTTGATGGTTTTCCTTTTTAGGGATGACTTCTCACTGAGTCATCCAACCAGTTTTGACACCTACATTATTGCCAAATTGTAAAGATGGTGAAGGACCTGGTAGCTTGAGCACAAAAGTGAAAGAGCTATTTGGCTAAGCAGGAAAAATTTGCAACAAAATCTTCTTAGACTATATCCCTTCTCTTTGAGATTGCAGTAGTGGTCATTCTATTAGTCATTGAAAAATATTAAAAAATTGGTACTAATCTAAGATCTTTAGAATACCAGAGATTTCCTGTAGAAATAAAAATTTTCTCCCATAATATCAGAATTTTTCTTCTCTAGCTTTTTCTTCAGACAGCAAGCAAACAAATTACATTGCACTAACTGGAAAAGAAGAAATCCAGATATTCCATTTCTGCACTCTGAATAAAATGTAAGCCAAAAGAGCATATAGTTATGTTACTTAATAACTCCTCAAACTTCTTACTGTGGCAGAGTTTATCAACAAAATGTAATACAGCAGTAACAGTTGCAAGACAGCAACTCATGGTTCAGGAACAATCAGAAAGATAAGTCTATTTGCTTCAGACCACCCCAAAGTCTTTGGTCTTTTTGTGGTTTTTTTTTTGAGAGCCTGGTGGCAGTAGACCACCTCATATATTTGATTTGTGAGAGACAAAGCTCGCATATTGTGATAGTAAGTTCTTAATTAGTAATATGAATGTGCCCAAACCCATTAACATCAATGGATATAAAAAAGAAAGAAAGAGGGAAAAGAAAAAAAAAAAAGGCAGCCACTTGATCAGTTGGGCCCGAATGACATGCATCTAACAATTAGCCAGTTGTCAAGTAATTTTGCTACTTTCACTGATTTCAGAGGCATATTAGCATGAGTAGTCTTAGTCTCACACCATCTGCAAGGCACCCTGGACACTTCACTTCCATTCTGGCTGTACAGCATAAAACAACAGATTACACATTAAATTGTGTAATTATGTGCCAAGACCATTGTGCGAACCTACGGTAACATTGGTTTCTTGGAGGACATTAGAGAATGGTGTTTGTTTGATTCTGCAGATGCATTGAAATGAGCTGGGCTGATAACACTAGCAAGGATCTGGTTGTATGAATGAAGAATATGTCTGGCTTCGGCTTCAGTGAGGGCAGATCTCTCCTTGATCAGTCTCACAAGGACTAAAGTTTGTGTTATAGTTCTAATAACAGAAGTAAAAGAGAAGATATCACTAGTATTCTTGATAATAACAGCTCTGTTCACAGATTGTGTCAAGCTAATTTCTGAGATAATTCTAGCTGAAGCTGTTCAGACTACAGCAGGCATTAATTTAATCCATTAGGTTTGTCCATTACCTGGTATCTTGGGACATCCTTATATTCTGACTGACCAGCATAAGATGTAACATACACTGTTAGAAAAATAGCTACTAATTACAGTGACTTTAGTGAAGTGAAAACACATGCTCACTGCATTCCTATGCATGCAGGAAAACATGCTGGCAATTGCAGCAAATAAAACAACACAGTAACTGTGCTATTGTCATACTGCAATGACTGTGACAATACACAACATAAGGAACAACTGGAAATCTAAAGGAAAATTAAAGATGCCAGCCCTGAAGAGGAAATCTACAGAACAATCCACCCAGCTCCGTAACATTGTTTTACTTCAAATGCACACAAAAATATCTGGGAAGTACCACCAGGTACCTCATATCACCATTTTTCTCATACATATTGAGAAAAACACTCATAAAGTTCACCTCATCCATCTAAAGAGAGCTGAGTGAAAACTCTGCTCTGAAGGACAGATGAGTCTTTGAACATGTCATTTGCATACTACAGAGAAAGTATAAACTGGCACTAACTATGTATCTCTGATTGTCATCTTCTACCCTAAACTGAAATTTTAATAAACAATTCTTAAAGAACTACAATCTATGCTAGAAAAAGATCATATTGTGAAAGAACTTTGCCCGTAAATGTCTCTCCTAGCCGTTTAATAAAGGTCAGAAACCTGGCTGACTTGATCACCCGCAGCAAATTTCCTTTAGGAAACTCTGTCAAGTTTTATAGAGGTAGCTACACACTACTGGGTTATTCTCACAAACGCTACCAGAACAGGAGCAGCACTTGCAAGTGTTGGCTGTCAGAGAGAGTAGAAACAGAGAACTCTGGAGTCAGGGCACAACAGTGGAAAGGCAAAAAGAACAAAGGGTTCTTATTATCTGCTTTGAGAATTTATGAAATACCTAAATTCAGACCAGCTGCACATGTAATATCTGCTCTCAGAACATCTCTGGTACTTGAAAATGAGAAGCAGCTTTTTCCATTAAAAAAAAACCAAAACAACATATGTTTAAATCCTATTTTCAACGCACAGACTTCTAATCTCTCTTTATTCTGCTAACACTTTCCTTGTAGGCATTTGCTCAGCACTTGCACTGGGGTACAAAAGTGCTTATTATATTCTAACATTTACATTTCTCGTACTGGTGTTAAAGTACTTTTTCAAATATAGCAGTATCTCTTGTGCTTTTAATCAGAGAATTTTGCATGGAATGACCCACTGAGATCTTCACTTAATGTTGTCAAGTATTTTACTTTTTCATTTCTCCAGAGTAAGCAGTTACAGAATGGCAAGGTCACCTACACCACAAAACACTTGCCCAGGATACTGCTGAATCACTGTCTCTCAAGACACTTAAGCTGGGCTGAAGAAAGCGATAGTAAACATGCAGCACAAAACCGCTCAACATTGGCTGAAAAACAGTTAAGTAAATGTTTTCATCTGTACTCTCCCTGACACTTGGAGTATTGCTAAAGCCTAAATTCTGAGACTCAGACTTAGTGGTCAGTGGCACTATACAGGCTGCAACAGCTCAGCATTTCTTACACGTCTTCCCAAATCTTGCCAAGGGAATGCCATCTAAGGCTAAATACCTCTGAGATTTCTTTAAGATATGTATGAACAGTAAAACTGTGAAAGAGTGAAACGAATTCCAAAAACGATTCCAGTTTATTTGTTGAGACTGACTAGAAACAGCCAGAACCATATCCTGTCATGTTAGTCATTCCAAAGCCTATTCCCAGAAACATTGTCACTTGATTGCAAGACACTGTTCAGCTTTGTCAGGTCTTGGTCAGCTTAATGCAGTCATGAAAATCCATCAGCAGGACAAAGTAAATGCAGTACAAATACTCTAATGTATCATCACCAAGCTGCCACGCCATACACTGCTGTGTTTTCTTACTGTCAGGGACTTTAGTAACACAGTCTTCTGGAAAAGCTGCTTCTCACCAGCACAGGATTTCCAGGAACACGCTCAATGCAACAAATAACAAAGATGAGACAATTGATGGCTTCTTGGTGCACAAAGGAAATCTGATGGTAAGAGCGGTGTTTTGATGTTATTTCTAGTGCAGTAATTCCTCTGTTCTGGTGCTGGCTCTCATTGCTTCTGAGAAAGTAATGGACATGCTTTAGGGTCAAGACTCAGGAAAGGTGGCAACAGCAGAGTTGTTTCAGCCAAGGTGGCCTAACACTATGTTCCTTTCCTCCTTTTTGCTATCCCACTGGTCTCCACAAGTGCAAAGTATACTTTTCTCCTAAATGGCTTTCTCTGGCAACCCAGGACAGCTGTCCAATGCAGGACAGATGTTTCTAATCTCTGCTAGATTGCAGTTTGCCCCCTCTGCTTCAGAGGAGAGTGCCTGGAAGCTGGCCCCATCCTTTTGCCCATACCAGCTGATCTAAGAGGAGATACTGCTTCTCCACGCAAACCCTGCCTCTTTTATTCTGTTATAAGAGTTTTAAATAGAGAGAGAAAAGGCTAAGATGGGGTGTGTTCTACAGGATCCCCAGCAAGTTATTATAGATTGACTGTTTAACTTTATTGATTTATATGTTCAAACTTAAATAGAGACTTTAAAAATAAATATTTTGGTATCAGTTATGCAATAAAATCAGACTGCTATTAGTCAATTAAGCAAGCAAACTCATTATGTAGTTTCGGATTACAGTCTATTTAAACAGACTGTGATGACAAAATCAGAGGTGCAACTAGTTTTGATCTAAACAAAGTAAATTAAAAAAAAACTTTTCTAAACACCAGGAAAGCGGTATTGAAGTCTGGACAAATATGGTAAGAATAGATCACCTTTAAAAGCGATTGGCTAATATCCATGTTTGTACAACCATGTTTCTGTAGCAATTTCAGCAAGTATTTCCAAGAGTAGTGAAACTGTTAAATATATTTTCACTTTACACCTGTAGCTTTTGTTTCTCTTCTTTTTAAGATGAAAATACAGGAGAAAAGTTTTCAGATAACTGAATCTTTCCTGTGAAACTGTGCAGACTGCAGAAAGTCTTCCAGAGAGTTTTTCAGAGAAGAGTTAAGTGGGTAAGTATTCATACTTTTCTGAAAACCTGATTTTCTGAAAAACCTGTAGAACAATTATCCTATATAAAGAGACAGCATAAGGCAGGCTGGAATTGCATGGAAATCATGAAAGAGAAAAATATTGATTGTCAAGATTTTGGTCAGTGCTTGACAGCTATCATTCAAAGCCATTAAATTAGCATCTACTTTGAGAAAGTAGAAGGAACATTTCCTATAGGAAGCTTATTCAGAAGAAGCATTATATTTTGTTTGCACTGTTAAAACACCATCCAGGGACTCCTAGATGAAGGCTGCATTGCAAAGAACTCTTTGGGGCACTAATCTGCAGCAGTAGCGGTTCTATGCTTGCTACAGAATATAAATATCAGAAAGCACAGAAGTTACTAAGCTAGATATGGGTGACAGCAGGAAAGGAAGTCAAAACTTGCTGAGAAATGTGTGCTGCCATTATCCTGTCTCAAACCAGCAGCCTGTCAGGTGATCATGGAGTGTCATTGCACAGAAATTTAGAACAAGTCAGCTGGAAAGAACACGGAAAGAAAATCAAGACAGTGTTTGTTGTAGCTAGAAGATAACAAGCTACTTATCAGCGACAGACAGCTCTGGTGCCTGCCTTTAGACAGAAGAGTTCTTCTAATTTTAAATGTTACCAAAAAGTACATGGAGATATTGCTATAAACCTAAAAAAGGATCTAGCAGCATTAAAATATAATTTATCTTACAAAAAAAGAGAAACCCCTCTTATGGTTGCATTCAGTAAATATTTTACAAGAATAAAATTCTCTTAGGATGTCCAAGGAAATAAGGAATATTAAGCAAAATGGAAAGCAAGACTTCATATCAAGATCCCTGACGACAGCAGGAAAGAAAAAAAAAAAAGACCTGTTAACTTCAGTGACCCCAAGATCATTCACAAAATACCTACATTTGAGTAGTATTAAAACAGGGTATTTGGAATCAAGTTCTGAACTGGGAAACACAGAGAGCGATCTAAGCAATCATTTTGTTTTTAATATATGGAGATGTTTAAAATGCTTTCAAATATTTGTCATTAAGCTTTTTCTCTTTCCTTCTTTCCCCCCGTCTGTTTTTCTTTCTTTTTCAAGCAAAAAGATACATTTCCTAAAATTTTTTCGGCCAGCTGGCTGCATATTGCCCAAAGTTGTTTCCATATGTCTTATCGCTCTGGCTTTGTAGCATATGGCTTTACAACAGTTTCAAAGGTAGCAGAAATACGTGTTGTTCACAACATCAGATAATCAAAGGAACAGGAAAGAAAGTTCATTTAGAAAATTCTCACAACACATCAAAGAAAAATAGCAGTAAGCGCAGTGATAAAAGTACTGCAGTCCATGTCACTGGACTGTTTTCCCTGTTGAATCCAAATATTAACATTCCTATTTCTGCATTAGTAAGTTCCAGAATTATTGGATTTGAACTGTCATAATTTTTTTAAAAAAGTCTACATGAGCTAATCTGAATCTCTAGCAAATAGCTTCACAACTGAAAGAAATTTAAAGACAGGAAAGATAAAACACAGTGAAACAGATTAAAAAAACCAAAGAAAGCCAACAACTCAGCAAGTCAATGGCAGCAGGCTGCTAGAGATGGACAGGAAATGTCCACAATTTTATTCATTATCAAGTTAACTTTCGTTTTTTAAATAAGGTTTTAGCACCCAGGTTCAGCCTTCCTGAGACACTACAGAAGTAAACACCTGGATTAATTCAACGATTTGCATACATCAAGGAACAAATCTCACTTCTGTGGAAGTTGATAAAGAAATTCCCCTTAACAGACAGAAAAGTCTAATCAAAACTTTAAAAGAACCTACAAACCTTCGCATTTTTGTTGTATCTCTACTCTCAGTCTGTGCCAAGAACTATAGGCAGCACAGGCATGGAATTGGGAGCAGCCTGTTGTGTTTCAGGCAGAGTTGAGTTTCCTTCTTCAGGCAACAGTCAGAAACAACACTGGATCCAGTTTATCAGTTAAAACATGTCTTTAGGGTTATTATGCCTGTCTCTGGTTGCACATATCACCTTCTAGAAAGGACAGAATCATGTAGGAACAGCCTTACAAGGAAGTGTCACCTTGATCTCAAAGAAGTCCAAAGCCAATGCAATAGGCACAGTAAATCAGAGGCCTAGAAATACAACTGAGGGCTCACACTGTACTCGACATCTGGAGCTACAGTATTAACAGGGATGCTAAACAACTAACTTTTTAAAGGAAAGAGTGACAATGTGGATTTATCGAGAGGAAGGATGTAATTAACCAAACTCTAGAGGGCTCAGGGCTGTGGATTTGAATAGAGAGAGGTGCTGAGAAGAGGAATTCAAATGGCCAAAAAGGCCAGAAGCTTAAGTTCCCCAGTTAGCAACTCAACAGATATTCATGTCCAAGAGATAGAAAAAAGTAAATGACATACACACAAAAAAACCCCCTCTCATTTTCAGAGGCTGTACAAACATGTACAGACTTGTTACTTGTACAGAGAAGTTATTAGCTGAAAGTTGAGTAATACTGGATATCTGTACAGAATGGCAACAGGAATTTAGGTATGCTCATTCCCCCAGCCGGCATCAGAATTTAGAGGACAACTTTGCTATGCGGTCCCAACATAAGAAGAGTTTAGAAGAAATGTTGCATTAGTCACAAGGTGACTAAATGCTTTTGCACAATTTCTTAATTTATGTGATCCATTCCGCTGCAAGTTAGAAAGGTCTTGCAGCACCTAGTAAGATTCCTGTAAAGAAAGATTTTGGACAGGAACTTTTCTGACAATTTATTCTGCTATTTATACTTAGAAGAAATCAAAAGAAGCAGAAAAAATATCTCCTCTAGCTTGTGTTGAAAGAGCTGCCTTAGTAGTAGCAACAGCGAGAAGTCTTACACAGCAAACATGTTCATGGTCAGTGGCAATTCTCCATGTCAATAATCATTCAGAAGAGAGAAAAGGTGAGGGCCACACACAAGCTGTGCTTATGAGAAGGGCTGATGTAGGCCTGTATTTAGTTATGTTTATTTCTAAATCCAAGGTTTAAGCCATTTCCGTGTCCTCAGTATTACTCTTGGTAACCAAGGAAGTTCTCCATGTAAGCGGCAGAGACGCAGAGAATCCTGCTTCTAGATGCCTAGTGAGTTAGAATGTCTCTACAGTGCACTGCATCGTTAAGGGAGGAAAATAGATGCTGCACTGCGTGGTCCTTGCTGTCCTTGGCTATCCGGGAGTGTGAGAGCGAGATCGACTGGTGGAGCAGCACCCTGCCCTCCCTGAGGCAGAGGCAGCAGGAGGCGGCTCCACGAAAAGCAGAGAACCCCCTACCTTCTTGCCACTGAGCAAAAATAGGGGCCCTAAGAGACAGGGGGGAATGGAAAAGGGTCCCTGCTCAGGGGGGCAAGCGAATCCCCTCCCGGCCTCCCTCACCTGCCCAGTTGCCCTTAAGCAACAGATATGGGGCTCTGGAATGTGAGGGACTGGCCACAGAGGATGTGGGTGAAGGTGAAGCTCCATCCAGGGGCTTGCCCAGGATGAGTCAGTCAGCCCCCTATTACGACTGCCTTGGCTAAGAAAAAAAGGAGGGTAATTGTCATAGGTGATTCCCTTCTGAGGGGAACAGAGGGCCCGATCTGCCGACCGGCCACATCCCACAGGAAAGTCTGCTGCCTCCCTGGGGCCCGGGTTAGGGGTGTTGCGAAGAAACTCCCTGGTCTGGTGCGGCCTTCTGATTATTACCCCCTCTTGCTAATGCAGGTTGGCGGGGACGAGATCGCAGAGAGAAGTTCCAAGGTCGTCAAAAGGGACTTCAGGGCACTGGGGCGACTGGTTGAGGGATCAGGGGCGCAGGTGGTGTTTTCCTCCCTCCCATCAGTGGCAGGGAACAGCACTGAAAGGGGCAGGAAATCTCACCTGGTTAACAGATGGCTCAGGGACTGGTGCCATCGGTCGAATTTTGGCTTCTTTGATCACGGGGAGGTGTACACAGCACCGGGCCTGCTGGCAACAGGCGGAGTGCAGCTATCTCAAAGGGGAAAAAGAATTCTTGGCCATGAGCTGGCGGGGCTCATTGAGAGGGCTTTAAAATAGGTTCGAAGTGGGAAGGGGACATAGACCACCTCACTAGGGATGAGCCCAGGCTGGGCGTGTCAGGGTCAGGGGTGAGATTGGCAGCCCAGCTCAAGTGTGTCTATACCAATGCATGTAGCATGGACAATAAACAGGAGGAGCTGGAAGCCATTATACAGCAGGATGGCTACGACTTGGTCGCCATCACAGACACCAAACTGGGAGGAGTGGTAGGTACACCAGAAAGTTGTGCTGCCATTCAGTGTGACCTGGACAGGCTGGAAAGTTGGGCAGAGAGGAACCTGATGAGGTTCAACAAGGGCAAGTGCAGGGTCCTGCACCTGGGGAGGAAAAACCCCATGCATCAGTACAGGTTTGGGGCGGACCTGCTGGAGAGCAGCTCTGTGGAGAGGGACCTGGGTGTCCTGGTGGACAACGAGTTAACCATGAGCCAGAAGTGTGCCCTGGCTGCCAAGAAAGCTAATGGGATCCTGGGATGCATTAGGAGGAGTGTGGCCAGCAGGTTGAGGGAGGTTCTCCTTCCCCTCTACGCTGTCCTAGTGAGGCCCCATCTGGAGTACTGTGTCCAGTTCTGGGCTCCCCACTTCAAGAAAGATGAGGAGCTACTGGAGAGAGTCCAGCGGAGGGCTACAAGGATGGTGAGGGGACTGGAGCATCTCTTCTA
>Ga0065711_1011069_pt1 | contig 14018 bp, 16 predicted proteins | sample Hoacrofraction12_FD_59098 | JGI IMG/M metagenome (GOLD analysis project Ga0065711, IMG submission 59098) | Hoatzin crop microbial communities from Cojedes, Venezuela - Epithelial fraction 12 v2 (version 2) | ecosystem: Host-associated > Birds > Digestive system > Esophagus > Crop | place...
TGAGATTGTGATGAACAAAAAAAAAAAAAAAAAGAAACAAAAAAACAACAAAAAGAGAGATTTTAATTGATGGCCAGCAAAGTGCTTACCTACCGTGAATCAGTTGTTGATTTCTTACAGATATCCACAGGGCAATGGGTATTTTTTTGGTTTGGTGTTCGACATTTTGCGCAAAACCACAGCGCGAGCACCATTCTGCAAAAAAAAAAGGGGGGGGAATGAAAAAAGAGAGTATCCAGGTATTGGGTGTTCTTCCAAAGAAGCATTTTGTAAGCAGCTCGGTACACACAGCCCACTGTGCACTTCAAGAACAACCTTCTAAATGTCTTCGCGACGCTGCTCTCCAGCACCCGCTTCGTCGCGCGTGGAGCCGGCTGTCACCCCGCGGGTCCGACCCCGTCCGGAGCTCGCTGTCCCGCTGCTGCAAACACTTTGGAAGCAGAGGGGGGCAAAACCACCCCGAGGGGTCCCAGTGTGGAGCACATCCGCATCCCACATCCCGCATCCCGCACCCCTCCCGGCGGCGGGGCGGGCAGAGCTGGGGAGGATTTTGCTGACCCACACTCAAGGCAAGACTGCGGTGTCGTTTTGAGCCCAATCCTGCAGATATTTAGGGCGTAATCCACGATTTGGGAAGTGAGTAGGAAGCTTCCTAGAGATTGCAGCGGCCACTGGATCTGGCCTCGCAGCTCAGGAGCGACTCGCCTCGCGTCGGTTCCCCTGGCGAGTTGAGCAGGGCAGCTGGCGGGGGTGGCTTTGCTCACACCCTTCAGCGTTTGCAGGATCAGACTCCATGAGTTCACTTATTTTAGATCCCATCCCAAGTGCAAAAATACAAAAGAAAGGGAAAAAAATAAAATGAATAATTTGAGGTGTTAAAAACACAGCGTTCTTAACCTGTAAATAGAGTCCAAATTGATTGTGACTGCAATTCAGTTAGTATTTAAAAGTAGAGAAATTGCACTTCCTGGAAGAAAGAGAGGAAAAAAAAAGTAGTTAGTTTAAATATCCTGTAAATTATTTAATTTTGGCAAGATGTATGTAATTTATATTTACAACACCTTATGTTAACTTTTTGCTATTTATTTAACTTTTTTATTTATTAATTTTATACTTGTTTTAAACTGGACACCGCACCATAGAAAAGAAGAGAAAAGAAGCAAAAAAAGTTAAAAATTAAAACTTTTGACCATAAAAAAATGATATTCCAAAAAAAGAAAAAAAAGAAAAAAACCCCTATCTACAACTCCTACTTGTAATTTTGATGCAACCAAGTTATTTTTTATATATTTTGTTATTTATTCTTTTAATGATGGGAATTTTTTTAAAGATATTTTATAACTGAGACATTTTGATAATTTTTTGGTTTGTTTTTTTGTGGGGGCAGGGGCACCAGGGGGAAGAGAGACTTTTTCAGTTTTTCTTTTCTTTTTCATTCGTATTGTTTCAGGCACTGATAACAGGAAATGAAAATTCTGTATTTATTATTTATTTAATATTTAAGTCGGGGAAAAAAAATGAACTGTGCTCTTGTTGTATATTTATTTTGTCGTTTGTGTGTCGGTTATGTGATGACTGAGTACTTGTTTATGTGAAGGAATACTGTTAATATTTAAATAATAAAGAGTCACATTGAAAGTTATAGCAGGCTACATGTTATTCTGTGAAAACGAATACTGTGATCTACTTTCCTCAGGAAATGTATTTTGCAGACAGAACTTCCTAATGTACTGGCAGGGTTATTTCGTAATAAAACCCAGTTCTGTTTGTGACTTTAGTCCCTATGGTCTTTCTTTGAGCTGCTGCCAGCATCCCTGACATGTCCCCAATGGGCTTTGTCCCNGCTCACNCAGNGTGACCCCCCCTTAGAGTTGCAGCCAGGGACTGCCCACCCCAAACCTGGCCCTCCCCGCCTACTAAATTGGGGGGATTTAGGGGGAATTTAGGTTTGGTGTCTCCGAAGGCTTTGAAGAATAAGGAGCTGCCACCATCCAGCCAAGCCGGCGCCTAAAATCCCACTCGCCCCACGAAGGGGAGAACCCAAAGTCCAAGGAAAGCTATGTATGTATTTATTCCCAAGGCAGGAGGGCTGCAGGCTGCGTTGGGTCGCACCCTGCACCCCCAGTGCTCAGCATCCCCGGGGTTTCGTGGCTTCGTGCTCCCGCAGGCGTGTGCGAGCAGAGGAGACGTCACCGGGGAGTGGAGCAGGAGATGCCAGCCCTAGGATGCGACAGAGAGACCAACACTTTCTCCTCCTGGATTTACAAAAAAGCCTTGCCAGATCGATCTCTGAGGTTTAGCTAAAATGCTGGGAGATGGCTTGTTTTTGTCAACGAACTTAGATCTGCCCGGCTGTGATGTTCACAGATTACTTCCCTGGAAGAAGGGAGATTTTTCACTGGCAAAGGCTGAAGTTTTGAAGCTGTGGCCATGAAGAGAATTTCTCACGGGTCTCCGCACTGGAGATGTCACTTCTGAAGTTGCCAAAATTCAGTTTTGCTGTGCTGTAGCTTCCAAGTTGAAACAAGGTAAATGATATTAAGGCCATTTGGAGCCAAGTGAGTTGGGTCAAATGGCAATTTCAGGCAGGTCCATCACCAAGAAATTCAATTTTCTGATTAACCAAGCTGAACTTCCCTGACTGTCCCCACGCAGAGGCACAAGCGCTGCTGGGTTGCAGCGAGAGGGGGTGGCCATACCACAAAGACACGAAGGTGAAAGACAGAGTAAAATGGAGCCAGAAGGGTAAGAACTATAGCCAGAAAAATTTAGAGCCAAGTTTTTCTAAGAAGATTTCTTAAAGCCTTTCCTCAAGCATGTACATGGCCATGGGTGTTCATTAGAAGTTTTTTCTGTCTTCGTTAGACGTCTGCAAGCTGCAAGCTGTCCTGGGGCAGAGGCTTAGGACAGGGTTGTGGGGATGGTGGAGGAGTGGACATCCCTCTGGAGAGGCTGCAGTAGATGCTCTTGCTTCATGCTGGTGGGTTTCCAGGGTGGACAAGTGGGCTGCCACCAGCTCCAGCCTCTCCCCCTCCTTTGCAGGGCATGGAACAGAGATCGCAGGTGCAATTAAATGTGCAAGGCAGGGGCTGATGAGCACAATCAAACTTTGGGCCCACGGTCTTCCCCAGTTGTGACCAACTGGGAGCCATGAAGCGACACAGCCACCATGGAGACACGGAGGATGGTTTGGTTCAGAGCCTTCATGCTGATCCTCTGTGTGCAGCAAGATCAAACCTTCCCTCCACAACCCCTGCAGCCTCAGGTCCTGGAGCAGGAGACGTCCTGGGATACAAGCCATCCTGCCTTATCTTCATGTGGAGACAAGCCAGAGACTTCGCTGCAGCAGTGCTGGCTCTGCCAAAAGCAAGTGCTCCTCCTGCCTCTGCCCAAGCTCCTTCTCCAGGTTCTTCTCTCAGCATCTGGCTTTCCCCTCTCTGAGCGGTCAGATATAGGACCTTCTCCAGATCCCTTCACCCTGTGATCCCAAATGCCTGAGCAGAAGCACCTTTGGGAGCAAGGAGCGCTGGAGATGGAGCCCAGCTTTCCCAGCTGCCCTCTCAGCCCCAGGATCTGTGGAGCAGGAGCCCCAAGGACAAGGTCTCTTTGAGGCTTCACTGGACACAACTTAAGGTTGATGGTGTTTTGCTCCCTCCACAAAGGGCTGGACATCTTAAAAGGAGAAAAATGGGGCAACTCACTCACCGGTTCACCTAAACTGGTTGGTATGTTGTTTTCCTGAAGGGCACATAATTGTTTCATGGGGGGTTTCGCTAGACTTTGCACCGCCGAGCTGTTCCTTGTGCCAATATTTGATTATGATGATAGAGCTAATAGACATGCTCGCTTGTCCTTTCTTAACGAATTGGCTGTGCTGCATAATAGAGCGGTTAGATTTGTGTTAAATCGCAGCTTTGGGAGCCATCACTGTGAGATGTTATCTTCCCTGAACTGGCGTCCTTTATCGCAGGGAAGGGAATTGAATTGGTTTAAGATGGTAACACTGTCAGTTTATAGGTGTGCTTAGGAGAGCTCTTAAGCCTCCTCCAACACATGTAGGGTGAGAGCTGAATGGCAGAGGAGAGAGGGTCTTTTGCTTCAAGGATGCAAGGGAAAAGACACTTGTCAGCATATGGTTGTTTCTAAACACGTCAATAAATCATTGACCAACAAGAGTGTCATTTGGCCTCACTGATGCCTCTGTTAATTGTGAAAAGCTGCTAACGACCCTTCCCTCCATTCTTCTGCTCAAGTGGTACCTTCCACTTGTCAACATTTACCTAGCCTCTACCAGAGAGCCATGAGCTCCAGCAAAGGCTTTCGGGTGTGCGCAGAAAGGGGTTTCTTTCCCAGCCTTGTCCATTTTTTCTGATTTTTGTTCCCCCTGCCCCAGAGCTCCTCTGGGTGAAGTCTTAAGGCTTGGTCCATCTCACCCTGCTCCCACGACCAAGGTGTCCCAAAAACCAGACAGCTGGGTGGTCAGGAAGGGGTTGCCTCACTCTCCATCGGGTTATTGGGGAGAGTCAACTTGGCTCTTCAGAGCTGCCATTTGGCATTGAGTTCACCTCCATCTGCCCCCGGGAAGATGATGCTGAGGCTGGGGAGCAATCGGATGGGCTGAAGATCACACTGCAGCCAACAGAGCAGACCTCGACTGGAAGCTGCTCCCCTCCCAATCAGCACTGAGCACAGCTTGGCTGGATTAAAGGCTCTGGCTCGCACTTGTTAACACACTCACTTCTCCTACACTTTTATGAGAAGATATATCCTGAAACGACCTTCCGCTTTGTACAGAAGGGCTCGTGGGATTGAGGCTGTACGAAAGCATGCGGATGATGCATTCTTCAGACAAATAGCTCTCGTTATTCCAGATGCCTTCATCCCCTTCTTTCAGTGGGATGAATAAATCACCAATTGTTGTAAAAATGGTAGTATCCGATTTAAAGACATTTTCGACCCTGTCAACAAGGAAGTATAACAACCGTTAAAGCCTGCTTTCATTTATATAACTGCAGAGCTCTTTTGTTTGAATGTCAGCAACTATCTGTGATGATCTGAAGAAACACAAGCCATGAAGGGACAGAGCAAGGACACATGCGCTGCCTGAGCTCCAGGACTAGCACGAAGGGCCGGGCCACCCCAGGAGGACTGGTCCACACTAAGATGTGATGTCTGACCCCACAGCATTATGGCCATGGTTAACTCCAGCATGTCCTTATTGAAGCTGGGATGAGCCAAAATTTCTCCTTGCCTCTTCCTTACTTCCAGTGAGTCCCAGAGTCCACTCAAACTGAGCACAAGGCAATGGCCAAATGGTTGGGACCCGAACAGGGGCAAATCTGGCCTCAGCACCACNGGGGAGCTGGTTTTGGCCTGAAGCTCATCAAGTCCAAGATCAAGGATCAGCTCCTCAGGTTTTGCCATTTGGCAGAGGACTCCTTCTCAGGCTTCAACAATTAATAATCCAGCCCAACCATGCTGAGGCTGTTTAGCAATTAAATAACATAAATCCAGAAGCTAGATTAATAAACAGTCTAGTCTGTCTAGAGCAGTCTACAGAGTGGAGAGATGAAACTGTAAAATATTTATTACCAGCTTGGGGATGAAGTCATTAATTTAATAACTACCCATTGCTTTGCTTCTTACAGTTGTTAGCAGTCTGAAGGTTACAGAAGATTAGGTGGGAAACTTACTGCCTCCCTGCTGAGAGCAGCCTTTCCCATGAAAGCCAGAGCCCAGCTCCCATCTGTCACCCCATTACATTTGGAGGTAGTGAATATATTACCGTGCCGCTTATCGAAATAAAACAAAACAAAATTTCTGCTGGCCACATGGCAACCCTCCACGAAATTTAATGAGGACGCTGCCCTTTGCGCATGAGGCCATTTCCAACAGCTGTAGAGACGAAGGCAGGAGGACCTTTGTCGGTGCTCGCCGCTTGCTCACGACGTGGCTCCCACGACGAGCCCGGCCCCAGCAGCATCGCGAGGGCAGGTGCCTTTGGGGACTGATGCTTCGGCTGCCTCGTGTCCTGAGAGGTGGGGAGCATTGTCAGAGCCTCCCTCAACTGTGATTTCTCAGCGGGTTTTCATGTTTTCAGGAGAGGGAACATGGGTATTAGTTCAGTTCCTGCTGTGAGGATATTGGGGAGCATCCAGGACTTAGATACATGCATCCTCTTAACAGTGATTACGGATGGAGTCCCCTGATGAGCGTGCTCCCCTCTTGACAACTACGATTTCCAGCAATGTTGCAGCAAAAGTCAGGCCGGGGGGGGAGTGAGGGAGGGTGTCTGTGCACCCTTGGCATATTTTGTCATGGGTTTCATCCAGGGACACCAAAAAGCTGTCATCCAAACGAAGCACACAGGGGGCAGGGTTTGAGCAGGAGGCAGTTTGCGATGTGGGACGTGTGCCCCCCACCAGTTCCCGCTGATGAGGGGCCGAGACATTGCTAATCCTCCCCAACGACCGCACTGACAGCAGAGGTAATCAGATTGCCTAAATAATTTAATCAAATCTTAAGCCTGGTTTGTAAAATAAGTAAAATAAAAACAGGCACGTACTGTGAGCACGGGACACACACCACAGCACGAATGAGTGTATGGGTGCAGCCACCCAGCCCTGCCAGGCGGCCCCCAGCTGCAGCCTCTCTGGGGGGGACCAGCTCCAGCAGCACTGGGTGCCTGTCCCTGTTCTTGAGGGCAGGAGAAACAGCTCAGGAGGCACTGAAGGGTGGTGGATGGCTCCTGGAGAGCTCTGTCCCGACGGAGCCGCAGCTCCCCTGCAGAGCCCATGCTCCTCGCTCAGCCACCAGCCTTGGAAGAGCCCCTTTGGCCATGGGCATCCCAGGTCCTCGAAAAGCCTCGGAGGGCAGCAGAGCCACATGGACCAGCCAAAGAAGACACAAGTGGGAGCCCTAACTGGGTGCCTCGAGGAAATAAGAGAACAGGAGAGACAGTGGCCAGCGATGGAGGAAGGCATCTGATTTTTACCTTGCGCCATTTAGTGTGACTGTAGTTCTGCTACTAACACAGAGAGCACCAAGTAGCCTTGTTCTCGGGTAATTTCTAGGTACTCTGGTTGACACAAATTATCCTTGATGAGAGAGGAAAACAACACCCCTGACATCATGTTCTGGCTTCTGCAGGCTCCCACAAAGGAGACGCTTGTGTGATGTTTGTGAGCATCTCGAAGACAAGTACAAAACTGCCTCTCCAGGTACTGGAGATGAGAAGCTCTGGACAGGTGGATCATCAGTGATGTCTTGACCAAGACTCTGCACCACGGTTTAATGATATCAGGGTGTGTTTTAGCACAGACAGAGTGGGATTTCAGTGGTACTTTAAGCATGGTAGGGAGGAGAGGGGAAGAGAGAAAATGCTTGTGAATAAGCTGGGCTTCGTCCATGCTGAATGGCACGACAGACCTGCAAGATATTTCTGTTGTCACCAAAAAAGTAACTGAAACATTTCTGCAGAGCGTTAACCTCAATTTTTCCCTCACAACAGACTAATTTGCAACTGTCAGCACAAGCATCTTTGTCCTGACCATCCTGTACTCCGGTACACAGCCAGCACGGGCAGGGCTAACTGCAGAGGCCCTACCCCAGTATCATGTCATCGCATTACCCTTTCATTTCTCTTATCAACGCCGCCATTCAGTTCCGCTCCTTCTTCCCAGCCGTTATCACAATGAGCCAAGAAAGTGCAGAGCATCAGCCAGGAGGAAAAAAAAAGAACAGGTGAAATTCTGATGTTGTCAGCTAAAACAGATTCCAGATGAGCTCTGCCCACAAAGAAGCTGAATCTTGGTGATTTAGTTGCCAAATTTTACATTTGCTCCCTCTCCCCGTCCCTCCTCTCGGCTGTGAGCTCAAAGTGGAGTCCTGACACTGCAAAGTGTTAATAGAATTAGTCTCCTGCTATAAACTGTTCACTGGGGCTTGTTAGCTCAATTGTTGATGCTAAATTCTTATCAGAGCCACCTAAAAGAGCATTAATCAAGAAAGTCTGAACTCCCTGCCTGGGTCACAGAAATTTAATTAAACCCCAAGTAAAACTGGAAAATCATTCTGAAAAGAGAAGAGACGAATGCAAAATGCTTTTCATCATTTGCCTCTGCATCTCCGTAGTTCAAACCCTCAGCCATGATTTCAAAGAGAGTTTTGCCAGAGTAAAGGCTGAGTGAAGCACAGACAAGACTTCCCTCAGTGTCTCCTCTAACACAAGGTCCTGACGCTCGAGCAGGGTAAATGAAATATGGAAAAGCACTGATTAAGGCCTGCTAAGGACCAGGACCCACAAATGCAAAGGAGCAGAATGCCCTTCCAAGTAAAACAGCGATCTCCTTGGGAAAAGTTGTGTTCTAATTCTTGGGTTACGGATTTGTATCTCTTTCCCATTTACTATGCAAAAAGGCTCATGCAACAAACCATTTATTTGGTAGACACAGAGAAATCTTCATATTGGTGTTGGTAGGACCTCGTGTGGGATATTGTGTGCAGCTCTGGGACCTCTCTTTGGGAAAAGAAAAGATGAATTCATCTTTGAACAGGCGTGGGGAAGGACGGGCAGGGTGATTAGCAGAACGGAGAACCTGTCTTAGGAGAGGAGATTAAAAGAGCTTGGCTTGTTTAGCCTAGAAAAACAAAGGTTAAGAGGGGATATGATTACTCTTCATAAATACATTCAGGGTGGGAGGAAGGGGAATGATTTAAGTTAGAGGATAATACGGGTAGGAGATCAAACAAGGCTCATCTTGGCCAGGAATACATTTCCATTGGAAACCTGAAGATGTTTTCCTGTTGCTGGAGGACGAAGGTTTTGGAAAGGCCTTCTGAGCAGGACGGCTCAGCCCCTGTGGGTTTTAAGAGGAGATGGACAAAAGTTGTGGCTGCTGCAGGCCGACAGGCGAGTCTGCAGGTAGGACACGTGGGACTACCAAAGCCAAAGCAGGAGCAGGAAGATGTGAGATGGCTACTATTTTGCTGCATCTTTATTACTTCCAGCCTTCAGTTTACGAATTACTTGCAAGATCCAGGAATCATTTTCTTCCCCCATAAATATGAAAAGCTTGATTTTTTGAGCTTTTTCATTTGGCAACCCTCTCCTAAAGCATGCCAGATGGGCCATAATGAGACAGGAGAGTGACAGGACACTGAACGGGGCTCACTGGTGCTCCTGGCAGCATCACAAAGAGATGAAGCACTTCGTTGCTGTACGTCCCCAGTGGCAGGGACCTCTGGTGACACCTTCTCCCACTCTCAGCCAGGCTGCACCATCTCCTGGCTGCTCTCCTCTGATGATGCAGTTAAGTGAGATGAATCCAGGTCTTTATGACTCCTTTTTCCAAGTGGCAGTGGTTATGCACAGGGCAGTACAGTAGAAATCAAGACATATGTCCTTCCTCTAGCTTCAGCAATTACTCACAGAGCCTTCTGATGAAGCGAGGCAAGAGGACAGCTTTAGGGGACACACACACGCATGCATCCTTTGCATGGGCAGGCGGAGCTCAAGTGGTTTGCTGTCAGTGTGTTAATAGTAATAGTAGTGTAAATGCATATGTCTGCATGTATTTACATATACGCATATATGTGTGTATAAAGTATATTTTTCTGAAAGTGGTATAGTGCCAAAATGACCAGAAAACGGAACAGAGCATATTTTGCAAAATTAAAAAAAGAAAATGGTGAAAATATAACCCCATGATTTAACGCTCCTCCAGCTCTTAATTTATGTGAGTCATTCTGTCACTCACAATTCTGTCACTCACAAATTACTCTGTTGACTTAAACAGCCACCCGTATTGCACGGCTGCAGGTCAGGCTGCCCGAGTGCAGGAGCTCAGCCTGCCGGGCCCTGACTCAGCTGCTAAAACGCATTTTTACTATGTGCTCTTTCAAATAAATAAAACCATCCCATTTTAACCGAGCATCACTAAGCTGGACTTCAGAAGTTAACTCATGCTGACTGGTCTTTTAAAAATATTTATAAAAGAAATTGGTTTAAAAAAAAGGAAGGAGGAAACTGTCCAACACAGGGAAATGAAGACAAGGAAAAGCAAGAAAAATCTTGCTTTAAGGTCATCCTCACAAAAATTGCTTGCTCTCAGCTATTAAGTATCTCAGCTAATGAAGGATGGAGACCTGATTCTTACTGGTAAGACCGTAGAGCTGGGGATTGCTGAGAGTAGGGACAGTGACTGCATTTGCACCTGCCTCAGCCCAGGAGAAGACGCTGAGGTGCAACCTCCAAACCCCGCAGCAATGCCTGTACTACTGGAGACACCTTGTGGTACATGGCTGAGAAACAGAATAATGCTGGGATTTAACCAGTGCCACCAGGCCCTGCTGTCCCAGTCCCACTTTGCTTTCTCTGCTCTCAGAGGCTGCTGCTGGGGCTCTTCAAGCTGGGGCTGCTGCCCACACGCGTTTGCAGACAACGCAGATGCAGGAGTTACTAATCTATCGCTGCCTGTATCTTGCGGATAACAAAGTCCCAGGTGAGTTGTAACGGTGGAAGGAAGGTGTTTCTACAGAGCAGGGAAAGAAGTAGCACGAAGAAACTGCAATCTCAGCCCCATGAAATCCCCAACCGTTCTGTTTTTATAAATGCGGGTATTTTTGCAATATTACCAGACAACTTTGGGTTTCCTCCAGAGCTGGAGCCTGGTGCTATGACCCACGTGGAGGCGTCTGCAGCAATAACTACCTTTTCAAAGAACCCAGAGGGGAAAAAGCTCCCAGAGGAGCAGAACCAGCAGGTGCCAGTGGGAAGCTGGGGGTGAGCCCACACAGTGGTGAAAGCGTGCCTGCCCAGTCACAGCTTGGCATGAGTCTTCTGTTAATCACCCTGATTTGGGCAATGTGCAGAAAATCACCTGTCCCTTGGGGGTGACAGTCTCTCTTCAGCTATTCCCTCCCCACGGCTGTGGCCCCTGACACGTCTGAGGTGCAGGCAATGAGGTGAGGACTTGCGGTGGGCAAGTGTCTTCCCTGGGTGCTTCTGGCTAATTCCTGTGATCCTCTGTCTGGAAACGGAGGGGCCACAAGTCTCACTGATTCTGGTGGTGAAAGGCTGGAAGGAATCATGAATACACCTGGGAGGGCTCGGGGTGTTTCGGAATCCCTAAAACACCCCTCCAGCTCTTTGTGGTCTTCTCTGGGACTCGCTGCAAGAGCAGCTGCTGCCACTGAATCTTCACCTCTGCCTCAGTCAGAGTTTGCAGGGAGGCACAAGCGGTGCCACCCTCCACCGCTGCTGCTGCAATCTCTCTGCCTGCAGCACAGCTGCTCAAGAGATAATGGGAATTTTTTTTACCCAGCTTTTAACAATTATTGTGGAAAAAATAAACAAACTGCTATTTTTCAAGCGGCTCTAGCGGGAAGGGGAGCAGATGCTGAATGAAGCCCTGGAATCACACCTGTAAGGAGTTTGTCTGCTCTGCAGTTGCAGATTTCAACTGTGTTGCCATTATGCTTGAGTGCTTTCCGTATTAAACAAGACGAGGCGAACGCAATCACCATGTCCTGTTTTGGTTGATTCAGCAAGGAGGAGTTTCAGTGTTCACTCTCCACGAATAATCCCATTCTCCCAGGCAGCTGTCTTCTGCAAAATGAAAGTGCAGACATCTACAGTATTAGCCCGTGCCTGTTTGCAGAGTCTGCTGCTATCACGTAAATGAAGGGAGCTGAGATAATCACCTCAAAGCATAAATACATCTTGGATGCTGCTTCACTTTCTCCTATTTAAATATCGTTTACTAGTTTAAGTCTGATTTTTTTTCTACCGTGGGCATCTGGAAGGATAGCTATTTTGTTTTTTTCACAATTCATCTCCAAAAATCTTAAATCAAGAAGCCTCTTGTCCAGATGTGGTTATTCCTTCTCATTTTGTAGACACACGTAGTATCAAGTCCTAGATCTAAGGCCAGTCCAAACAATTTTGTTTCATCTGCAGCCTTAGCGGTCACACAGATCACACAGCCTCAGCCAACGCTGTGTGGGTCACCTATGGATGAAGACAGTCACGCACTTTTAGAGATGATTTCTCTCACTGTGAGACGGGTGAGAGGAACCACCTTTCCCTCATGTCTTGTTGGGCCCTGTCACATCGGTTACAGCCACCAAAGGAGTCTACATGGGTGGGTAAAAACTAAATTAGGTGCCCTAATGCTCACCAGATCACGTCAGCGGACAGGGATCCCTCCACTGCACGAATGGCAAGTCAGATATTGAGGCAGGCTCGCAATACTCCATGTTTCCTTCAAGCCCCAGCCCCTGGAGTCAGGTGAATATGTATCTCGCTTCTTTTCTTCTCAGTGAATTTATTTCTGGCATTTATGGTTGCAGCAAAAAAAAGAATAAATCTAAGCATGTGACTCAAGTTGGGTGTTCATAGTTTCAAAATGCAGAATATCAATCAGCTCCCAGAGTAGCGTTTTTTTTCTAAATTCCCATGATTTCTTCCCAAGCTTGACCAACGATATCTGAACATCTGGTGTTGGCCACGCTTCCCGCAGGAGGTTCAGCTACAGCGTGAGGGCTGTGTGAGCCAGCAGGAGACTGGCATCTTCCCAGCTCCTCGCCGGCTCGCACCGCGGGGCTGCTCCACACATCCACTCGGGAAGCCCTGATCCCCTCCGGAGCTGGGGCAATGTCCTGTCACAGCGGGGTGTGCTGTGCAGGGGCCCTGCAGGGGATGAGGACTGGGAGAACTGGGAGAACTGGGCGCTGAGCTGAAGGAGCAGGTGCAGAAATGCAGCCCTGTGCTGGGAGCCAGAAATGAGGGCAGGGTAGGGGGTACAGGGCTGGGGGAAGGCAGCCACACCGGGGATACGTTCCCAGGGGCTGTGCACTGGGACAGGTCAGGAAAAGGGAGTCCTGGTCTGTATTTTGTCCTGGTCTGTATTTAGTCCTGCTCCGGATTTAGGCTGGATCGGTGGCTGCAGGCTGTTAGCCCAGTCTGTATTTATACCTGGTCTGCATTTAGGCCCTGACATTACCCCCAGGCTGCTGGCCCAGGCCCTGTTTAAGCCTGCTCTCTGGGCTCCACCTGTCTTTAGCCCAAATTTGTAGCTCAGATCCATATTTAGACCTTGCCTAGAGGGCCAGCCCGTTGACCTAGGCTGTATTTAGACCCAATTTGCACTCACGGCCTGTCTGTATTTAGCTCTGACCCATAGGCCCAGCGTGTTATATGCTCCAGTTTGTGTTAAGGCCTCGTCTGTAGCACTGCGTGTAGGTCCCATAAATAGGTCCCATAAATAGGTCCCATACAAAGGCCCGGTGTGTGTTCAGGCCGCAGGGCCTCCAGGGAAGGGCGAGCTCCCGCCGTGATGGATCCCAGAGCCCCTCGCCCGCCCGGGGTCTCCCCTCAGGGAACCAGCGCCGCCCCCCGCCCCGCAGTGGTACAGTTCTCCCCCCCGCGCCGCCTCGGTATGGCACAGCCCACACAGCGCCACCCCCCCGCGCCGGACCGCAGTGGCCTGATCCCCGCCCCCCCTTCCCCGCGGCGGTGGTGCGCCCCGCGCATGCGCAGTGGCGCGGCCGGCGCTCAGCTGGGCAGTGTTTACGGCTCGGGAGCGCGGCGGGACGGGCGCAGCGCCGGGCCCGGGAGGGGAGCGGGCCGCACCGGGCCGAGCCCAGCCCAGCCCAGCCCAGCCCAGCCCAGCCGCCGCTCAGGTACGGCCGCGGGGTGAGGAGACCCTGTCCGCTGAAGCACGGCCGGTCCCTGCTCGACTCGACCTCACCAGGCCGCTGCAGCCCCCCTACCCCGCTTCACCTCAGCTCCGGGGCCGGCGCCGCCTCCTCAGGCCGCTGCCTCCCTCAGCCCTGCGGCCTTCCCTCGGCGCTGGGGGTTCCCCGCGGTGGGGCATGGCCCTTCTCGGGGCCTCTCCGCCGCTCCAGCGCGTCCTCCCCGGCAGGGCGGCCTGGGCTCCCGCGGAGGAGCGCTGGGCATGGCCGGAGGCAGCGGTGCTGTGTGGAGAGCGAGCCGCCCAGGTGTGATTAAAGGGGGG
>Ga0065711_1044570_pt1 | contig 14018 bp, 7 predicted proteins | sample Hoacrofraction12_FD_59098 | JGI IMG/M metagenome (GOLD analysis project Ga0065711, IMG submission 59098) | Hoatzin crop microbial communities from Cojedes, Venezuela - Epithelial fraction 12 v2 (version 2) | ecosystem: Host-associated > Birds > Digestive system > Esophagus > Crop | place...
GCTCTCCCTTCGTCTACCCAGCCAGTCATGTCATCGTAGAAAGCTATTAGCTTGGTCAGGCATGATTTCCCCTTGGTGAATCCATGCTGACTACTCCTGATAACCTTCTTTTCTTCCACTTGCTTGATGATGGCCTCTAGGATAAGGTGCTCCATCACTTTTCCCAGGATGGAGGTGAGGCTGACCGGCCTGTATTTCACTGGGTCCTCCTTCTTGCCCTTTTTGAAGATTGGAGTGACATTGGCCTTTCTCCAGTCCTCGGGCACCTATCCTGTCCTCCAGGACCTCTCAAAGACGATGGAAAGTGGCTCAGCAATGACATCTGCCAGCTCTCTCAGCACTCGTGGGTGCATTCCATCGGGGCCCATGGATTTGTGGACGTCCAGCATGCTTAAGCGATCCCTCACACAGTCCTCCTCGACGAAGGGAAAGTCGTCCTCTTTGTAGGCTTCTTCTCTTACCTCCGGGGCCTGGGATTCCTGAGGGATGTTCCATGATTGAAAGCATTCAAAGTCACGTTGGACTGGGCTTTGAGCAACCTGATGCAACCATGGCAGGGGGGTTAGACTAGCTGATCTTTGAAGATCCCTTCCAATCTGAACCTTCCTATGGTTCTGTGATTTTATATATGTAAAATTCTTTGCAAAATTCTTTTGGGAAATTACAAGTGTTGCCTAAATTCACTTTGCCAGACTGAGTTTTATAGCTACCAGAACTGCAGAATGATTTTTGGGGATTTTTTGTTTTGTTTTGTTTTTTCCCTGAGGAAGTACTTGGAGATATCATTCCTTCACTCCTTTGACTTATCCAGAGAAATCAAAAAAACATACAAGTGTTCCTTCTTCTGTTTCCTCTGCCAGAAGATCTAGATATTAATTTACCTCATTCCAAGTTGATTATTAATTAACACTAGAGTGATAAGCTCAAGAAAAGAAAGACAGACATGGAAGTAATAAGACAGATACTTATTCTACCTTGCTGCTCAGAATTATGAGTTCAGTACCTAATCTTCTGCTCTGAACTGTATCTAGTATTTGCACTTGCTTGCTTTTCTGTAGTACCTTTTTGAAAAGCTGAGACTTTGTTTCAGAAAAATCTTTTCTTCTGAGAAAATATGGGTTTCCTTCTTTACATAGTAAGCTGTTTCGATTTCAGCTGCAATAGAGGTAATTCTCTTCCTGGCAGCTGGCATAGTGCTGTGTTTTGGATTTCATATGAGAAGAATGTTGATAACACACTGATGTTTTAGTTGTTGCTAAGCAGTCAAGGACTTATTACCTTCTCCTACTGGCCTGCAGGGAGTGCACAAGAAGTTAGGAGGGAACACAGCTGGGACAGTTGATCTCAACTGACCAAAGGGATATTCCGTACCAGATGACATCATGCTTAGCATATAGAGCTAGGGGGGGAAGAAGACTGGGGGGAGGGGGGGATGACAAGACTTTCGGAGTTACGGTATTTGTCTTGCCAAGTAACTGTCACGCATGATGGAGCCCTGCTTTCCTGGAGGTGGCTGAATATCTACCTGCCAGTGGGAAGTAATGAATGAATTCTTTGTTTTGCTTTATTTGCTTGCGTGGCTTTTGCTTTACCTGTTTAAATGTTTTTATCTCAACCCATGAGTTTTCTCACTTTTGCCCTTCCGATTCTCTCCCCATCCCACCAGGGGACAGTGAGTGAGCAGCTGTGTGGTGTTCCATTGTGGGCTAGGCTTAAACCATGACCAGCTGCACACTCTCTCAGCTGAGCCCTCTGAGTCTCAGCAGCCAAACCTTCAGGAGAGCAAGGATTTGCCCACAGCCCTGGCAGTCACTGCAAACTCTGACTGAATTTAGCCAGATCTCTTCAGTGTTAGATATGCTTGAAAATAATAGCTCCTGATTATTTTTACTGAGTGCCAAGGATGAAGACAGCCAGAACCTCCTCTGAGCAGGAGAGTTCTAGCTCTCCCTTCTTGTCACATCTTCCACATCTATGAACTACATTTGTTTTAAAAGCCTGGTCTTCTATCACCCCTTCTTGTTCTCCTCAACTTAAACAATTATTCCTTCTGTGATGAAAGAAGAAACAACAGTCACAAAGTTAGTTTTGTAATTTGACATTGATACTGACTCTGTGTCCTCACATTGCAGGTAATAATACTAGATAAATTACTTAATTACTCATGAACAATAAAGCAATAAAGCTCTCTCCTGGAACTTCACCTCCTATCAATTGCTTATAGTCACATTTCTCCACACTAGTCTATGTGAAATAAATAGTTACAATAATTATCCAAAACACAGGAAGCATATTTTCTTTTTAAATGAGTCATTCATAATTTAACAGTACTCTAAAAATGAACTTAACACTCAGGAAAAGTGTTGACAGCCTTGGAAATTGACTTATGTCTATCTACCGAGGCTACTTCACTAGCAGAAGTACAAGTTTCCATCATAATTCTCTAAAAATAAGCCAGTTAAATTATTTGATCTGCTCCTTTTCTGGGTCTTTAATTAGGAAATGATCCAGGAAGAACATTTATACAGTTTAAATCTTCATGAAATGGGAAAGCAGAGTTGGAGGGGGAGAAGGAAAGATGAGTGAGGACAATTTCTTCTTTAATTATTAGATTTTATAATTATGCTAAAATTTGTGGGTTTATGAATACACACACAAGATAATGAAATAGCTTAATGAAAGACAAAAAATCAAATAATTTTTTTTTTTTTTTTTAATAGGCCATGATTCTTACCCCTAAATTTATTTAATTGCTGATATGGCAGATATTTCATCCACACTGTTTATTTTTTTTTCAGTCTACCTATGCTAATATATTTTGCAGAAATGCCAACATACGGATATTTTAAGATTCTGGAGGCAGTCAGTATGGTATTGACTATATATGGGCTCCACTGAGCTTCAAACTCGCCAATTGTTGGGGGTTTTTTCAGTATAAATCAGAGCAATCCATATATCACTTAATTTTATGACAATTACCTACAAGTTTAAGTGTTGTTTCTAGCAAACAGATCTCCTGACATCATAACAATGGTTAAGAACTCTTTGCTTTTTCTGTACTTCTAAAACCAATGATCTGCAGTGGGACAGTTGGCAGTAATGCAGAATTGAGCAGAACCTAAGGCTCAAATAACTTTCCAGTGGTCTGACCACAACATACTGCTGTGGTAGGATGAAGTTTCAAATCTACAGTAATGAATCAGATATTCAAAGACTTTTTTCCAAAAAGCAAATCCAAAAGCCATCAGACAGTAACAGTTTTTATTCAGTTCCAAGCCAAGAGTACATATTCTCAATAAAACAATTACTTTATTTGTGTGTCATAAACCCTGAAAGACACTTACGAAAATGATTAACCTATTAGTGATCTCACTTCGCAATTTGAAATCTTATTCAAATTCTACAGAGTTATCCAACAAATCATTTAGGTAATCCTTTTGGCCTATGTAATTATTGTAGAAAACTAGGATTTATACAAAAATTCCTCAAGCAATTTAATTTTATTAGTGTCAAGTAATAAAGTAATCAGAGATGATAACTGCAGCAGTGACTTTTTCACTTAAAGCAAATAAAATAGAACTTTTAAAGGCATCTAGAAGTATATAGCCAGCATTTATGAGCACTAACAATTAATTACAATTAAGGATCATATAAGAATGAACATATGCCTCCAACACACGTTTGTTTCAGTCTTCTGTAAGCCTGCAGTGGTGCATTGAAAAATGACAGCTGTAATTCTGTAAGGCATGCTTTGTGCCATGGGAATGTTAGGAGGGGATCTGGAGTTTCAAAGGAGGAGAAATGGTAGACTGTAAAATGGGAACAGTAATGCATCTGTGGTTTTGAGTGGTGATTATAGATGCGTAACATATAAGATTCACAATTTGCTGTAGAAAAAATAGCTTATTCTTATTTATTTTTTCATTAATTTATCTTAATTGTTTTTTTCAAAATTCATCTCTCTAGCACTTCTGTGAATTCTGTTATTCTGTGCCTTGTTCAGAGCAGAGGGTTATATGGACTCATCAGAGAATGATGTTCCAATTTACATATTGTGGTTGGCCAGCAAAGTAAATGAGTAAGAACTGAATACTGTAAAGGGCTTTGCTTTGTCCAGGAGAAGTCAAGTCTTGAAAACAACTTTATATAATTTGCAAGTATATAAAAAATGTGCATAAGCCACAAATGCATGTGCAAATACCTGCACAGAAAAATTATGTCATAGAAAAGCTGTTCTCAAGTAAGTGTGCATGGATGATCTTTTGACTGATGTAGTGCAAAACAGAGCCCATCGTGAGCAGCATATGCCTCATCCCTGGAAGTTCACAAGACCATCCTCAAAATAAACAGTGAAATATAAAGGACTCATTTCTTATCCTATGTTCAGCTGAATGACAGCAACTGAATCCACATATTTTTAAGGACTGGTGTCTCAGGCAATAGGTGATTACTCTCTGCAACTCTTGGCCACTTTTACAGTTTACAGTTTTTCTGAGAAACAGTGAGACCACAGGGAAACACAACTTCAGATGTAGTGACAGAAGTTAAAGATGTAGGTATTTTGTCACTTTTATTGCATAGAACATGATTAAGTTTATATTATTCTAGTGGTAAGCAAAATATAACTTCAGTGAAAGATTTCCTCTGCTCTGCACTCTATGGATTTCCCATCTTGTGCTCCAAGTAAGGAATGTAATAGAAGTGTAGCGCATTAGTTTAATACTTGCTTTATTGTCACATGCGCATATATCAAAATGTATATACAAATTATAAAGCACATTAGATTCCTTCAGTATAAAAAAGTCTAAATAGATTTAACATTCTATTATTAACTTTAACTAGACAGTTAGACAAAAGATGTTAAATCTACCAAGTGGGAACATTAATGAAGTCATATTTTTTGGCAATGAATTGAAGGAGTTTGTTTTACCTTTTGTGGTGTATTTTCTTCTTTTCTTATATTTTACAGATTTCACGCATCAGGGAAATCAGATTAATATTATCAATCATTTGCTTATTAATATAATGATATCAAGATCAAAGAAAATTAATACATTTTTTCTACTAAGGTAAAGAGTTCTGTTTAAACAAACAAAAAATCTATGCAATTACTCTAATGCTTTATGTTTGCATGCTCTGTCATGCTGATTTCTCATGTTGAAAGGCACAGATGCAAAGACATCTATGTCAATTAACAAATCAGCTAGCGGATGCTTCGAAGAGACTTTTTCCCAAAGAATAAAAAAAAAAAAGTTAAAGGAGGAGAAAGGAGACCTAGTTGCATCAAATGCACTAAGGATCAAGCTGGGCTTCAAATGACAGTACATTTATGTATATAAAAATAAAGCTACTGTTAACAACAGTTACCAAAAAAAAAATTGTATTGATAGAATATCATATTAATTTGTGGTTGTTCAAAGCAAAGAAAATAGTCCATTAAACATGGTATGACCTCTGTGAGAGCATTTGGCCTCAACATAAAATTATTTACTTCTCTTACTTCTTTTCATTATCAGAGAATTTTTTTAATCTTTAATGCAAATAAACTGCATCAATATTAAAATGATCTAAAAGAAAAGACTACTCTACATTTTCTAGAGTTCTCTGAATAACACTTTTTATAGTACAGTTCTTAAGGTTTTGCGAGAGAACAATCTTTGATCCTGCATTTGATGCACTCAGAAAACCCAATGCTATTCTTGGTCTTCCCCTTGACAAGGAAGGAAAATGGCCAGCTCTGTTTTGTGCGTTAACTTCCATCACACTTGCTGCAGTTCCTCTTCAGTCTGGAATCCTTCTGGGGTTCACTGGGTAGTTAGTCTTAGATCCAAATTCTGCACCAGACTGCTTCACTTTCCTTTGTTCTGACTACAGTCGAGTCTCAGCATCCATGAAAAGACGGGAACGATTCTCACATGCATTGGTAAGATGCACAGTCGGATACTTTATTCTCCCGCTTGTGCGGTTATATACATTTCCCATATCTGTACACACGATTATGCTTACATCGGATAGGCTACAGACATAAATCACACACTGTTCACACGTCCCACATTCCCTTATAATTGGTAACTATGCACTAACACCAATAGCAACAGACCGCCTCCATGTCCTTGAACACATCTTGTTTTTGCTAACTTTCTCAATTGTTATTCTTAGCTGTCCTTTCCAGCGGCCTGTCCAGTTATGCTAACTGTTTTGCTTAAGCGGCCTAGTCATGCTAACTCTCAAGCTACATTGACCCCAAAAGACTACTACAATTTTTTACCACAAGAGTTTAATTTTCCTCTTGTATCACTTATTAACATAATTCTTATCCTCTTGATTTCATCTTTGAAAATTCAGCTGTGAGCGGGTATCAGATAACTAACAACATCAGGATTCCTGTAATCATTTCCATCCTTAAAGTCCAGGTAAAATTTTTTTAATTGTGACGACAAAATCAGAAAAATAAAATAGCAGTCTTACTGGTATCGCTGTACAAGAAGTGATCATAGTCACAGACAGTAATGCATGGGAAGGAAGAGAGACACAGCTTTAGGAACTTTTATATGTCATGATCCATTGAGCAAAAGTTCATAAACAAAACTGTAGCAAGTTGTTTATGCTAGCATCCATATTTAAAAATACTCCTTTCCATTTTGTATTAAAACATGGTGTTGCTGTTTGTGAAATACGCCCTATAGATGAAACTGAAGATATAGTTCTTGCTTTATTACCAAATAAATTTAGCAGAAACACCTGTTTTTCAGTCACTGTGACCTGATGTGGAGAGATTATGATGTAGGATATTTAAGACCATTATAATGGCCTAGGTCTTCCTCACTGAAACCAAGATGGTCGGGTTTCTTTGTGTAGCACCATGTAGAACCATCTCTTACAGGTAATTTGTTTTAGAGTAAACCTAGATATCTACTGGTAAAGCACTACATCAAAGGGTCCCAACTCTATGAGCTTTCTCTCAATCTCAGTTTTTACTCTCACGCTGATGCCTCCAGTGTCACAGTTAGTTGAAACAGAATACATCCAGAGATTGCCTTTTTTATATTTATTGAAAATGCTGATGCTGCCTATTTAAATTAAAATTTCAGAGCAGTCTTTGCCATTTCCTTTTTCCTACTTAGCTTTCCACTGGTAACATACTGTTGCAGATTTATGGTAAAATTTGCTAAGATTCCCAAAACAAAACTTTTCACTTTAGGGAAGCACAATGTTCTTCATCTAGAGATTGAGTGATTGATTTCTCTTGGTACCTTATTCATGAGCTGGAAAGAACTACACTTTACCCTCCAAAGATTCCTTGTTTTCGCTTTTAAAAGTATCCATTAATTTGTAAAAACAGCTGTCACTTGTAAAGGATGAAGACAAGAGATGCTATGAATATTAAAAAGGAAGCAAGATCTGAAACGGGACATAAGTAGCAGGAGACTCTTATATTCATGGTAGACTTTTCATGAGGGACTTGCTCATTTTGAGCTCCAAGCCCTTGTATTTAGGAAACTCCCTTTCATTGTCACAAAGAGTGTTAGCCCAGCTGCCCAGTCCATCTTCTGGAGACTTAGGTTCAAACTGGTATTGAGATTCCCACGTGCCTTTCATATATCCTGTGCTATCTATCCCTGAGAAGTGACGGCTGTTACAGAACAATCCAGATTAGCTCTGCACAAGTCAATTTGGGACAGTTCTCCTTTTGGAGACTCATGTTATCACCATTTAGGGACTGGGAGTCAGCAGAGAAGACAAAAAGTTGGTTCTGGAGGGAAAAAATAAAACATTAAAAAATTCTGGTAGAAAAGGAGCCTCTACTATAACATACTGGGAATGTTTCACAATGAAAATATAAACTGCTTCTGCTAATCTATTCTCTACATATCTAGCTGCACTTATGTGCATGTTGTCTGTGTGCAGTCTATTCAAAATCAGCCTGGCTTGCTAGGCAGTCTCTGATGGTTTTGGGGACAGAGTAAAAGCAGCAGGGATCAGCAGGTACAAGCTCTGGCTGTGTGTCACAGCTCCTGATAGAACTGGTGGCATATGCTGGGATATGTTGGAGCTGTGGTTGGCCAGCATAGTCTTACTTGGTTCCTATGTGGGTTTGTATTCACTGCTGGCAATAGCAGTGCATGGCTCCAGGCAAAGAACATGCTTTCTTTGCAACCCAGTATGAGTAAGTGCCCATTCTCTCAGGCAGGTCTCTAATCCTCACTGTTTGGGAGAAGATGGCTCTGGATGAGACTTTGTGCACAATCTCTCTGTAGTCAGAATCTCATATACATTTCCTCTGTGATACCGGAGACCTTCTTGTGTGAAAGCATAATCAGGCTTGTAAAGCAAGAAGAGGGTGAGTCCTGCCTGTCTCGAACAATTTGTGAATACTGCTATTGGGAGGATGGCTCACTGGAAGACTTCCAGGTCTGAGTAGTCCCAGATGTTGTGCTATTAAAAACTGTTGGAGGAGGGAGTATGTCCCTCACTGTATTTGAAGTGCTCTCTTATCAATCCTGGCTGCATTCTAGCCTCACCAATACCAGAGGCGTGACCAGAAGAAGATATAAATCTGGCTTCATATTCTTACATACTACACAATTAGCTAGGAATATGTGTGACTACAAAAAAAACCCCAAACAAACAAACAAAAAAAACCCACCAGAAAATATTTTTCTTACTATATTTACTATTTCTCTTCCTATTCCTTGGCATATTTTTGAAATTTTTGAGGGAAGGAAGATGCTTTTGCATTGCATTCCTTACAGAAAGCCACAACTGAAGATCAAATTACGTGCAAGCTCTTCAAGGCTGAGATGCTATTGCATTTATGAAGTGGGCAAATGTTGAATACTTTTGCTGAGGATTAAACATCGAAAGTGAAAGTAAGCAAGGAAGGAAACAGCATGACCAGACTGCTTGGAGAATTACATCATTGTTTCCGTGGTTTGTGATTTTGTATCATGAAAAAGGCATAGGAACTCCTGCTGGGTGTGAAATAATAAACTGTTACAACATGAAATAAGGAGTGTTTTGAGTTAGTTTAGGAAATTAAATATAAGACAGTGCTGTGTACTTAATGATGAGCTCTTGGTGACAGGGACAAAGTTTTTTTAGATGTCTAGTGCTTTGTAATGCTACAATAAGAAAAATCAATAGTACTAATAAAACAATATGCTATTTTACATGTTTAGACAGTCCCAGACACATAATTAATAGATTGGCATAATTTTCTTACCTCTCTGTTGGCTGTCTGAGCAGTAGTTAAGTTATTCCAGACTGATATTATATAAACTGTCCAGAGGAACGGAGAAAGGATATTTAGAATAGTTTCTGTGACAATCTAACTGATTTTTAAAGATAAACTTAGTGATTCATTGTCTGCCTTTCCTACCTGCTATGTTCTGTTTATTTCCACACTATTAGCTCATTTCTATAAAAATCTATACAAGTCCCATGTTAAAATGAATCATAACCATTCTGCCACCCGGAAAGCCACCTGTAAAACCCTTCTCTTCTTTCTTTTAAGTGTATTACAAAAGAATAACAAAAAAATAACAGAGGAGTTACTCCATTAGATGAAGTGAAAAGAAACATTAAATTTAACCTAGAATTATATTTTTTGGAAAATTTGTGAACGAAGTATTTTGCTTCTAACCTAAGAAAAAAAAAGTTTCAAATAAAATTATTCTGCTTTTCATAAGTAATTGTAAAAATAATTCAGTGAAAAGTATGCAAGGTGAAAGAAATCTAACTAGATTAGTCATAGATTGAAAACACTAATTCTTAAGAATATAATTTATAAAATATGTCTTTAATAGTTTGCTCTATCATAAATACAAACAACTTGAAATGCTATTCATTTTTAAGAGATGGAGACTTGGCATTTTATTGCCTGATAATGTTCACTTCGTTAGATAGAATAGGAACTATTGTAGTCTTTCAGACCGAAGTTGCTGACTGAAAGAGATTGCATGCTTCTTGAAAGACAGAAATAACTCTGAAAAATATGTTTTTGCAAGAAAGTAATATACTATGCAGTTTCAGAATCTATGCTCCTCTGGTTGCAATTCTGCAGACCTCTATGCTGGTAGAAAAAAATTTAAAACAGTAGAGGGAATGGTAAAATAAAAAGAATGGAGATTTCTTTTTTACCCTTGTTAGGAGTGAAGACTGAAGTAGATTTGAAATTATAAGAATTCCTATAACAGCTTGAGAAGATCCCCCTAGCATATAAACACTTATAGGATAAAATCCTAGTGTTTTCCTAGGAAAGTGCAGTAGAACTAGGAAACATATGAAAAAGAATGGAAGGGATGAAAACAAAGCAGACTAGGTTTCTTCTTCTTGAAAAAGACATAAAACAGGGATGATATGATAGAAATCCTTGCAGTGAAAAATATGAAGAAGATAAATAAAGGATTTACTTTCGTATTACAAGAAATACAAATTACTAAGTAACGCTCTATGGTTAAAAAAAAAAAGTGCTTTTATTTGCTTCTACTTTGGAAACTTACTGCTATGGGCTTATTTGAGGTCCCAAAGTACAGACACAAAGAAGGCTTAGACAAAGCTATGGAACACAGGAATATTGATCATTACAAACCAGAACAATATGTATGGAATCCTAGTTAAGGAAGTTCTAATCACTGATTAATGGAAGAGTATACTCAAGTAAACGTGACAATATGCTTTTTTTTTCATCTATATAGCCATTGCCTTCATTAGTATACAATCCAGAATAGGACATTCATATATACTGAGACTATATCTGACAATGAATATTAGTAAATTTCATGTGCCTTCTACTATATTTTCTGGAGAGGTAAGCATGCCTCATGACTATGTGGGAAATTCCATGAATATAACTCTGCTGCTTATGGGAAAAAGAGATGTCTATCTCCATGCATTTTTCAACTTATTTTTTTTAATCTAGTAGTGTGTGTTCCATATAGCCAATGATTCATTTACCCAAGGAGAACTGAAATGCCTGGACAAACATAGTACCTAAGCATGGAGGCTGTGCTTCTTTTCATTTTCTTCTCAGCATCTTAGCTGGGAATCGGTACCCTCAGAAGATCCCTTGCAGCCGTCATATCAGAGAGGAAGTTTTCTTATGTCCCAGTTTTCTGACAGCAGGTTCTGCTAGCACTTTTAGAGATTCTAAGAGATCTATGGGATATAAACTAAACTCATACTGAAAGTGAAGAAAACCATGAGCCTTTCTTAATGGAAAAAAAGTGGTCAGATAATTTTCTGAAGAAAGAATTTTAAAAGTCCTTTTCTGAGAATGACAGTCCTTGTCTGTAGGTCCTTCAGTACTGAGGACATCCAGTAATGAGTAAGAAAAAACCTGAGGACACTGCTTGCAGGGTTTGCTTGTATTTCAACCTTTCTTTGTAGACAGTCTATTCATTGCAGGTATCAGCTGATATTTTGTCCTCTCACCTTTTGAGAGAAAGAGAATTTGCATATAGCCCTTTTATAGACGAAGGATTTTATATATGTGTCTTATCCCTCAGTTTTTAATTTCTGTAGTCTGAAGAGCTCTTCTACTAGTCCTGCAGTTACAAACGACAGCACAGACACCTACATGTGCTCCCGTCTTTTTTAAATGTTGAAGGTTCTGATTTCGCTTGCTCATCACACAATTGTTTGCAAAGCCAAAAGTTGAGTAAAATGTGGCCAGACCATCATCTGTGAGTTGTTGCTTAGATCTGAAGAAAACACAACCCCTCAAGAAGTAAACCAAAACAAATAGACTTATGCTTCTGTATCTGCATATGAATTTTAAGATATGCTAATTTTATACATAAAGTTGTGCCAGGCAGACTCTATTTACAGTGTTCCTGTAGTTAGTAAGACATTGACATTCTCTGGCAAGGAGTGTTTCCATAAGAAAACCTGCTATTGTTGTACCTCATTCCAATGCACAAGTCATATGTTATTATGGTTTGGGAATATCAATTAAATACGAGAGATGAAATTAAAACATATTCTAGATATTTTTCATTATTTGAAGCTAGAAATTTGCAGAAGGCCAGGTTCAAAGTGTGCATGGTAAATGTAGCAAATACCTGACATTCAGAACATACAAATTTGAATGTATTACAATGTGGCTGGTCATGACCATAAGCTAAGATCTTTCTGCCACAAAAAAGACAAATAGGTACTCTGATCTTTCAAGTCTGATCTTTTCTAGTCCTAACGACTGGCTAAATTAAAAGAAATCTGTAAAATTTATGCTGAAGTAAAGAAGACATGGCGATTAATATTTGTAATCAAGCCATGAAAATGATGGCATTTGGCTCTGTATGTTTATCAGAGACGTTCTTCTCGTAGTCCTTCATTGCACAAAGACTTTATTTTGTGAAGATTCCAGTCTCTGCTACTCTATAAATGCATTAATGTAAGTTAGGCTATACGTAAATGTAATGTGCTTGGACACAAACATGAAAATACCAAAACTCAGAAGGAAGAAATGGACAGGTCACATTGTAGGAGGAAACGGTACCTGAAAGCTACAAACAGATTCGTCATGGCACCGAGTTGTAGTTGTGTGGCTATATTAAGAACTGTGAAGAATTTAAATTTATGGAGAGAGATACTTTCAAAATTTAATTAGGATCTTAGGTTGAAAGAGTCTGGGCACTAAAATCATCATTCAGAACTCTCGTTTTTATATCTACATCTTAGACCCTTCATAGAAACATAGAAAAGGTCATATATTTACAATCCTTCATTTCATCTGCAATTATTTGAAATTCTTCGTAGAAAAGTATAACTCCATAATAGATCTTTTTTCTTACTATTACATAATGGTGTGAACGTACCTTCTTCTCTAGTATACTGGGCTAACTTTTATTCACGTACTAAAGGACCAATATACCTCTTCTCATTTTCTGATCACTTTTCTAACTGCACTTTTGGTTTGTATTAAGAACATATTTCATATTTTTTAATTGGCAGATGGAATTGCTCATCAGGCTTCAAAAACAAAATTTTCCTTGTGTTATTAACTTATATTCCAATACAGTTGTTCAGGTTCAATCAAGAACTAGGTTTTGATCCAGAGATAACACCATCAGAAGTTTCTATCATGCATTGAACTTTTGAATGGTGTTTACAAAGCTGGGCACAGAAGCGCTTAAACTTAAGAGGAACCATACAGAAGTATACCCCACCGTAAGGGTTGGAAAAATTTTGGAAGTTGTAAGAAATTTTCAGATCAGAAGACGGAAAAGACTGTTCATGAAACAATACCAGGATGGCTGAGAAGAATTGCCTATCCAGGCAGAGACTGGAAAAGGAAGGAAAGTTCTTTGAAAGGCTACGTATGAGTTTAATCACTTAAGGATAGATAAGCTATGGAGTAAGGTAGGAAAAATAAAATAAAACAAAATAAATTTCCTAGGATGCAAAGGGAAGTCATCATGGCTGAACCATAGGGAATGACAGAAGAATGTCATGATACAAAGTTAGGAAGAGACGTGCTGAGACATAAAATGTAAGTAGAGGTATCTTCTGCAGAGATGTGGGTTATTCAGAGGAATATAAAGTACAGCACAGCTTATCAGGCTTTGAAATGTGGGAATTGATCCATTAACAAATCCATGGATGGTGGAATACTTTGCAAGATGGGACTGTGTCTGGCCATAGATATAAGTAATTTGTCTTGTAGTAAAATGTTCACATAGATCCATGTGACTATTGTATTATTCCAATGATATACATAACAATTGTTAAAAGAAGATACTCTTTGTAAGATTATTCTCTTAGTGTTACAAAATATATTGTCCATTTATCCTTTGTGGTAAAAATGCAATATTATCTCGATTTCCTTACATTGCTTCAATAATGTGCAAAGGCTTCCAAAAGCCACTACAAAACAGTTCAAATCATTATCACAGAATTACAGAATCACAGAATAGTAGGGGTTGGAAGGGACCTCTGTGGCTCATCTAGTCCAACCCTCCTGCCAAAGCAGGGTCACCTACAGCAGGCTGCACAGGACCTTGTCCAGCCGGATCTTG
>Ga0065711_1007827_pt1 | contig 14017 bp, 7 predicted proteins | sample Hoacrofraction12_FD_59098 | JGI IMG/M metagenome (GOLD analysis project Ga0065711, IMG submission 59098) | Hoatzin crop microbial communities from Cojedes, Venezuela - Epithelial fraction 12 v2 (version 2) | ecosystem: Host-associated > Birds > Digestive system > Esophagus > Crop | place...
GGGGGTGAAGTACAGCTGGTAACCATAAACCAAAGTTGACAGCCACAGTAGCATTGTGGTGATGTGTCTAATGTGTAGAAATACATAGTAATTTTTTACAGTATAATGGAAAGTAAAGTGATGAAAGTATAGATTATAAATTCCATGCTCCCAGAGCAGCTTCTAGCTCTAACAGGAGAGGACCCATCCGTCTGAGCACTGAGCTAGCTGCTCCTTTACCTTGCGAAGGTACCACTACATGGCTGTCAGATTGAAGGCGTGGGGACCTCTGGGAGGGCATCCCTGGAAGATCAAGGTTCAATGCAGGGCCTTTACAAAGTGATTTTGAGGTAGAGTCTTAACTACCAGAAAGTTTTGGAGAAGGGGAGAGACTTAATCATGCTGAATAGTATTTTTGTGACGTGGATTGTCACTGTTAATTATAAATGATGTTGTGGCTTGGAAAGCATAATTCAGAGGCAGGGTGCTCATGGTCTGCCATGGGGTTTCAAAGGCTGGAGGCACCAGTGTCAGCGTGTCTGGTTAAGTGAACTCTGATTTGGTAGTTCATGTGTTGAAGAAATGGGAGGTTCCAGAGACAAAAAGAGCTCAATCACTGGAGTATTTCCCTTTTTTCAACATAGTGTTATAATTTGTATAACAGCATTGGAAGTGTATCTTAAAGCTTCCATGTGATAATACAAAGTGTTTGTCTCAGAAGGCAGTAACAAAATAGAGAAAATGTTAAATAAGGAGGAGACCAGCACAGTGACTTAACTGTGGGGGTCCTGTTTGGCCCCTAGTCTTAGGCTCAGGTCTAGCTGGAACAGAGCTGGAACGCAGCCCCTGAAAAGTGAGCACATCATCCCTCTGTATGCTCCTCTTCCTTGATGGACTGGAAGAGTGGGAGAAAATCCTGAATACGAGTGTCTGAATACTGGCTCAACACCAAAGCGGTGTTTCTGCAGATCCAGTTACACTCATCTGGACACTTGGTGCATATGTTTATAAGATGCTTATTCAATAATTTTCTTCAGTTGGTAAAAGTACACCCAGTGACTGCGTTGTGAGCGAGGCCAATACGGTGTTACAAAGATATGCTGAAGTCCTCAGATGTGCAACTGCAGGTTGCACCTGGGGAGATGTTAGTTTAAAAACTGTCTGCCATGGCACAGCGTGTTTACTGATCCTCCTAAAACCTATGAATAAAAAAATGGATTGCCCCTGTGTAGCACAAAAAGCATGAATGGAAGGAAACAAAGAGGAAACTACCTGTGGCAACCAGTGAGCTGTGGAAACAGGAATAACTTCTTACAGGCAAACGCAGGGTTTCCTGAGGAAAAACCTCCATTCGTACTTGTTCCTCTAGACCTGCTTTGCTGCTATCTCATGAGACCCAGTCATGCAAATGCAGTTCCTTGGGACAATTCCCATACATAAATTTTGGCAGGGTTAAACTCTGTGCAGAGTCTTCAGCTTAGAAGCCGCTTGACTTACCCACCACATCTTGGAAGAGAAAAACTTCCAAAACTAATATAAGCTTGATTATTCAACAGAAAAGCAGTTAGGAGAAATGAGTGCTGTTGCTGTCTTATGTTCAGGGTGATCCAAGACGTTTTGGCTGGTTGTTCTTGCTCTCTGAATAAAATGAGAGAGTCGCATAAATATTGGCAGTCCTCAGTGCTGCTTTTTAGCCAGAGTTGAGCAAGCAAACAGCTATGACTATGCCAGCTTTTCTCTCAGATGAACGTGCCCTTAAGAAGTGGGTTCAGCACCTCCTTGCAGTTGTAATTTGAGTGTATTCGCTCCCATGCACAGGAACACAATGATTGTCTAATAGTGGTATACAGGTTGAGATATTCCCTGCTATTAGAGACCCTTTGGTGGCCCCTCTTCTCTCTGTTGGAAGCAGGACGAATCAAGAATTGCATCCCTTTTCTTCCAGTTTCCCGCCCAGAATCAGCCACGCTGGAGATCTTTGCAGGTCTTATGAAACTCCCTCCCTTTTGCAAGTGCGGATATTTGGGAGCATTCGGTGTAGCTGTTTCAGAGAGCGCATGCTCAGTGTTTTCAGAAGGATCTTCAGAAAGTATGTATAAAACTACAGCATGCACTGGTAGGAGTAGAGATAAGAGTGGAGATAGAAAGGCTTGTGTTTGTGTCTGGGTTCGCAGTTCTTGTCAACAGATAGCAGGGATCCAGTCCAACAAAACTTGTGAAGCCTGAAGTGTTGATCATGGTTGGTGTAAAAGGTTTTGACTGATTGACTTTTTTGCATTTCAGAATCACTTGATGAAGGAAGAGAATGACAGTGAACATGCTGCAGCAGTGATGAAATACATACAGGGTTATTCTCAACTTGGTAAATTGGATTAAGTCAATGGATTTGAAGAGCGATACTGATTTACACCACATATAAGGTGCTGTTCTTTTATTTTTTTCTGTGGTATCCCAAGCTGAGCCACAGAAGCAGGCAGTGTGAAACACAGTGGTCTTTTATAAAACCAGTCAGAACCTGGGTTGCTTCAATGAAATAAAGTGTAGTCAAGTATAAAATTTAACTACCTTATTGTAATATTTAGTTGCGCTTCATAGAGTTTTCAGTATACTGGGTGATTCAAACTCTTTAGACTTTCTTAAGGCCAGGGGCATTTAGCAGCTCGCAGGAGTTATCCGACAACCTGCAAAACCAGGCCTTTAATTTGCTATTATTTCAACAGTGATTGAAGACCAGCAAACCTATTATGGTGTGCTGCTGACATATTTTGCTCTTTTGGGAGATAAATTGAAACTGATTTATCTTTTGTTCTGTGTAGTGTTCCCTCCAATATTCTTGCTCTTGAAATGCGTTTCCGAGGTTTTTGGTTGTTTTTTTTAATGGCACTTGTGTCGTAACTCTGAGGAACGGACCCTTGGTTATAGTTTTATTCAGAAATGCAAAATTCTGTAGACAAAATGCGGTTGTAAATTGTTAGAACATTTCACAATCTCTGAACTAGTTATGGCATAAATCAATTTCACCTTCAATTTCCCTTAGGTATCTTTGTATCAGTATGAAATTAGTTTACTTTGTTTAAGCATGCATATTTGCACCTTAATGAGGTGATAGCATTATCTTTGTCAACTCTGGAAATGACTGTACTAAATCTTGCTGACTATGAGCACCATTCAAGGTAAGAACCTATGTCTCAGACCTGGAATTACAAGTAGAGCTGGTTTCAACCTATGCGGTTTCACCCTCTCGTTCATAAAAATATCCTGTAAAAAAAAAAACACATAGTAATTGTGCTGTATGAGTCTATTTATAGACTTTGCTGAACTGTGTAACATTTTTTTTTTTCTTTAATCGTGAGTAGCTCATAGCTCTTTCGTCTGTCTGAAGCTTTGAAATTTCCTGGAGTTTGTTGTCTTTGAGCAGAGATTATTTTTATGAAATTCTCGTATAAAAGTCTCTCAGAGGTAGAACAGCTTTAATTTGGTGTGGAACTAGGCAGTTAGGAAAGCATCAGGAGAACTAGGTAAAAGTAAAACACCAGACTTATGAAAACTTACGTAATTTGGAGAAGTAGATCCTCAAGGCATAAAGTTTTGTGATTGTTACCTGCTTTGTTGTTCTGGTGAAGATATTTGAAGAACAGTGATTTGCAAGTGAAAATTTAATTACAAAATTTTAAACCGATATTAGAAGACAGTGTAAGACACTTAAAGGACAGTACAAGACCTGTTGATTGAAGGACGGAAAAGCAGTTCCTTTGTTTTCTTAGTTGGATTGCACACTTAAACAGAGAGTACTATCTTTAGTATTTGTCACATGGTGCCTTGAAGTTATGAATTTTAATAAGAAAATTCTTTAATGAGATGGCTTTTTGTATAGTAAGTGAACAATTCCTGACATAGGGTTCCAAAATGAGCAGGCAAAAACAAAAGAAGCCATGGAACTAGGAAGGTGCTTGGTCTGTGTCCTGTCTGTGTAGGAGGGGATGTGGACCTGGATGTGGAGTTAAAGGCAAATGGTGGAATGTCAGCAAATGATCGTGCTGTTTGTCTGAAATAAAGTGAAACATCATTGGATTCTCACAGAGGTGTCAGGAGGGCTTTGTTGCCTTGCAAGTTCAATATAAATTGTACCTCATCTGCTTTGACTTTGGGCAGAAGAGAAATTCTGTATCACTCCATTTGTTCTTGCTGAGAATAGTCACAGTTTTTTGATTGCTGATGAAAAGCAATCATTTTGAAGAAGTTGAGATAAAACCTGTTGACTCATAGTTAGTGTCTAACTGACTAATATTTGGCTGAATGCTAGAACTGGCAAGCAGGAAATTTTGGGAGCTATTATGACTTTATTCTATGCATGTATGGAGTTCTATGCTAATACATTAAGTCCTGAAGGATTCTTCTTAGACAAAATTGTCAGGTATGAAGCAGTAGACCTTTTAATTTAAGATTTAAAATCTTAAGTGGTGTTTCAGGATGATTAAGTTTTATTACTTGGTTATGGTACTTATTACTGATGATATAACAGACTATAACTTTCAGAAGAGAAACGCCCAATGGTTCTTCTACAGCCCTTCTCTTCTAGACATATGCTTGATTTTTTTACAACTGGTGTAATTATGGCACGAATGAAGTACGGAAATAATGAAATCCCAGCTGGATTTTTATCCCTCTTACTGAATCTACTGTAATATTCTGCTAAGGCGCTCTATAAACACTTGGGGCTGATGATCCAAGCCTGCAATTTTTTATGTGAGTTGTTTCCTTGGTACTATTCTAAATACAGATTTCTCTTACAGCGAAGCAGTCTGGGATAGATTCTTTTCCCCTCTATATGAGCTTTTCCTGGTGATCAGATACTGGCATAAGCGAACTACTGGAATGCTAAGCTTGGGGTGAAACAAGTTTTTGAGAACCAGCTTCTATCGGAAGTAAAATGGTAAAGAGAGGACAGGGGGAAGGGAAGACCTTAGCTCTTTCTCTTCATCATCTTTTCCTTGTGAGTATCATTTCAGTCACCCAGAAAAAAAAATAGAGTTACCTGAGTATTAAGTTTCATCCTAATATTGCAAATTAAGAACTGAATGTTCCTAACAAGATCTGCATGCCATACACAGCGATCTGTTTGCCCAAAATAGTTGGGGAGTTCTGCCGACCTCGGCTGAATCGAGTGCTGGTGTCCTGTAAGGAAAGAGGAGTATTCAGCTCAGTCTCTGCATTTTGCCTGCTTGGAAAATCTAGTTTAATGCCCCATGTCAGAGGTCAGCAGAGAACCCAGTGTGCACATTGAGTACCTGATATATTCACAATCGTGTCCCATTTCTTAGGGCTTTGCAAGGCACTGTGCCATGCCAAGGCCCACTTAGCTCAGCTAAGCCATTTCTACAGAAGTAAAATAGTTCACAGGAAGGAATTTAATACTTTCAGTAAAATGTGCTAGAATGTCTAGCTTTTTACCTTGCAGAAACCAGATTCCATTTAGGAAATGTGAGTATTATATCAGCCTGTTACCAGTTTTAACTGTAATGTGCGGCTAATAATTTAATACTTGTGGAAGTAAAAACTTTCTAACACTTCTTCAGAGAATGTGCTGTACTTTTCGTTTCCTTGACCTTCTAGGTTTTCATCATTATAGATTACTGCATTGTATTAAAATAATTTTCAGAACAAAAAAAGAGAAAAAGTCTTTCATAAGGAATAAAATCAGAAGGGGCATACAGAGTGTGATTTTTACCTGCAGATGTGCCTAATTGTTCAAAATAACTGCAGAATACCATTTGAGTATGTTTAAAATACAAATATTGACCAATACAAGTTTTAAATAGTTCTACAATAATTTATGCAAAGAACATGCAGCCCACTTAGTGAATTTTTTGCAATTGACTCCTAAAATAATGTGTTATTCCCTTCAATGAATTTATGTGACCTGAATAATAAACTGGTAACTTTAATTATATCATGAAAATTAGCAAGTGAATGCAAACTTCAGATTGCCAAAGACAGATGAAAAGCAAATTTCAGGAGATCTAACAGTAGGCTGAAATAAAAAAATACTGAACCTATGAAACTAATGGGAGTTCATTACTGAAATAATAATACGTCCATCTTATGTAATGCTTCTCTACCAGAGGCACTGATGAAAGTCAAACAGGAGAAGGAGCTGGAGAATAGCCGGGAGATATGAGGACTGCAGTGACAACTTGAAAGAACCTGCAGGATCCCTGAAGAAATGAGAGTTGGGTCAAAACAAAGGTCTCAGCCCCTCAGTGCTATTTCGATGTCATAGAAAATCTGCATTTAGTCCATGATCAAAACCTATTCAGTATGTTTTGGCTCCAAGTCAGACTAGTAATTGGAAAGGTTCTGTACTGCATTTTCATGTCATTCTATCACTCTGTCTGGTGTTCCTAGCTGGTTTGCAGAGCAGGGTGTCTGTCGACTTCCCCAAACAAAGCAGCATGGTGGAGAGTTTTGTGGGTTCCTTCATTATACAGCAGAGTTGTTGCTAATCAGAGTAGTGATTGGAAGCTTAAAAACAGATGTAATGCATTGGTGAGGGCTGAACAACATGGTTTCCCCTGGGTAATGGGTGCTGTTCCTCTGCTGCTTCTAGCATGTAGATTCAGGGAAAAGGCTTTGAATTAAGAGAAGCTGGATGCCAGGCACCTAAACTGCTCTTTTAATTAAGTCTGGTTATGAAATGATATGATCTTGGCAACAACAATATGTGCTAATTGTAACTGCTTGTTCTGAATTTGTTACTCAGTTGAGTTACACAGGAACTAAGTGTTCCTCTCAACATGTTTTTTTCCTTCCCTACTAACACAATGAATCATGAAGGACATTTTCTGTGAAAGCTGGTGCAGCCCAGACCCAGCTATAGGAAGAGATTGTTACAAACAGAAATACATGTTATGGTCCTGATTCTGCTGGCAGGACAAGCACTTACCTCACTGTTAAACACTAGTGATTTTTCGTTTGTTTGTTTTACCTCCATGTTTCAGCACATTTTTACATTGTGTTTTGGAAGAACTTACACTAGCTTAAATGCTTCACTGGGTCAAGGTTTAGATTGCTGTGAATTTGGAAATTTGGATGCATGTTACATCCACAACCCCACCTACCTCACAGAAGCTTTTGGACATCAAGCTGTTATAAGTACTTGGGCAGTAAAAGCTCCAGTATTTTTCCAGCTATCTACATGTTTAGAGCAATGTGGCTGGGCTAACTTTCTGTGGGACCATGTTGAACTAACTCCTGAGGTACCAAGAAAACTGTTAATTAGAAAAAACAAACCAGTTGCCCTACCTAATTGTTTGCATTTCCAAAGAGCATGTCAGTGGGGAGAAACGTCTTTTTAAAGATGTGGCTATTCTGCATCAGAACACGTGTTCTAGCAGGGATCAGTCAGCAGGGAGCAAGCACTGTCTTTGGCTTTGTCAGACCAAAGGGGCAGGAGTGGACCATGCTGGGTATTGTGGCAGTGTGCAGTTGGTTTTCCTAAGAAAAAGGAATAACTGTAAAGAGAGATAGACTCTCCCAGAGAAATGCAGGTGACATCACCGTGCATAGGACCCTGGAGGGGTCTGGGTCATAGTCCAGACTGGGGTTGGATATTGTCTGGTTTACCATTTAAGTAGTCCTGCTGTAGAGAATTGCTGGCAAAAAATAAATGCTCATTGCAAAAAAATAAGAAATCGGAAGGATCTGTGCCTAAGCCAGCAGAAATTCCACCCTTTATGTGGCAGATATAAATGCCTGTCATCTAGTGTCGAGTTGTTCCAATTGTGTTGGAACATCTCATCTATAATCTGCTACAGTTTCTCTGGTCTAAATCGTAGGGTCAATAGCAAGATAAATCCAAGAGATTAATCTGAGTCACGTGGTCCAAATTATGCCAACAACTGTGCTTTTCTGTACTTAAGCTGTGCAGCGCAGCGAGGATCGTATCTCAAAACTGAAACTCAAATGCCTGCATGAAGTTGCGTAACTCTGCAAGTGAGTGTGTGTGTATGTCCGCATGGGAGAGGGGTCACAATGCCTGGAGGTAACCCCTGGGCACCTAACTGTACCCACAGTGCAAGAATGGTGCCTGCTGAAAACTGGCACCAAACGGTCACTTCACCGAGCTTTGCTCCATCACAAGGTTATGGGGACCTTGGTAAGATTTAATGACAGCTGGAAATCTGATTAAAAATTCATTTAGGTCTTGATTAATCTCAGTACTTAAATATGCCGAACATTCACCATGTCAAAGTTCTGTGGATATCGCCAGGACTGCTTACAAGCAGAGGAGCTGTGAGCTGGCGCAGGCCCTAAACACACAGGTGTTTGCACAGACCCAGCCTTTGTGTCTTGGTATCAGTTTTCACTAACTGAACTGCATTCACAGCATCTAAAAGGTCGAATTGTAAAAGATCATCTAGACTATCCCATGCAGCAGCATTGTGGACTTCTGTGTAGTCCTATCACTTTCTTCTGGCTGTACTTGGATATCCCAAAAGGGACATCTTCCATTTGCATTAGGAAATCACTCCCGCTGCCTCTCTGGCAATCATTCACCTCATTCTTTACTATCTATACCCTTGGATACTTCTGAGCTATTAGCTCATTTTCAATAACTCTATTTTTTTATCTTTCTTCCAGAGAAGCCATCACCATTCAGTGAAAAAGATAACACCAACTCTTTTTAATGTCAATAAGCTTGGGGGTTTTTATTCCTCATTATTTTTATTCCTCATTATTATTTTAAATAAGTATATGAAAAAAGTTTGAAAACTTTTGCTGTCTAGTATGAAATGTTTACAGTTTGCAGACTGTAACTGCATTTCAAGCAAATTCTCTTGCAAACACTATGTATTTTATACAATAGCAGTGCAATTTGTTACTTATAAGTTGATCATCTGGCTACAGGCAAACTTTGAAAGCTTTCACATACAGTGCTTTTATTTTAAGCTTACTAGTGACTTTAGATACAGAATTCAGATTTGTGTCGAGGCTTCTTCTGTATGCCTGGTGGATGAGCATTGTATGAACAACACTGGTGCGTAGCCCTGAAAGAAGCCATTCGAATACTTGGCTCAAGATGTGCATTGCAAGACCCTTGGAAACTCAAAGGCAAGTAAAATAACAAGCGTATACAATTGTATTTGTGCCAACAGAAGCTGTTTTGTTTGTTACTTGTTTGATATTAGGCATTCAGCAAGATACATGACTGGCAGAAACGTAGTCTTATTAGTCATAGAGAAGAATGAATATTTATTATTGAATGAACTCTGACTTTTGACATTCTCAAAATCTCCAGCTCCATGATGATGTGTTGGAGCTAGCTGTGTTGGCTTGACTGCTTGTTACACCTATGCTGGCAGAGAAAAATAGCATTGTAACCTATGTTGTTGCTTAGCTTTGTGTATTGTGTCGACACACATGTGTGTATATTTCTATTCCTGTGCTTGGGAATGTCTTACAACCCAACTTAGTTCCCTGTGTAAATGTATTTGATTGGTGATGCTTGATCCTCCAGGATCAAGCTGTCTGTCTCGTTGAAGGTATCACTTTCACCAGAGTTATTGGCATTTTTTACTCTGGTTAGCCGAGACTGCAGTCGTTCATGTTCTTTTCTCAGCTCCGAGTAGGAATGGGAGAAAGTGTGGAATATTGATGTTGCAGGAAAAGACATGATGAGGATCCCACTGAGGATGCTGCTCAGAGCCACCATCTGGCCTGGGACACTCCGTGGTACCATATCTCCATACCCCACAGTGGTCATTGAAATGATAGCCCACCAGTAAGAAGCAGGTATGCTTGTAAATTCAAGCACCTTCCCAGATTCATTCTCGGCGAGATAGACCAAAGGAGAAAACAGAGTGACAGCCACGCATAAGAAGAGTAAAAGCAGGCCAAATTCTCGTGTGCATCTCCGAACTGTGAGGCCCAAAGTCTGCAAACCCAAGGAGTGCCGGGCAAGGCGCATTACGTACAAGATCCTCAAGGCACGTAAAACCCGTAGCACCAAACCAACCTTCTCCAAATATGTGTTGCTGCTTGGTCTGTCATCCTCCTCGTTTGAGTCATCCTCTGAGAAGATGAGGGAAACGTAATAGGGTGAAATAGCCAAGAAGTCAATGATATTTAGGGGTCCTTTGAAGAACTGACACTTGCTCCTTGCCTGAATGAATCGGAGGCAGAATTCCAGGGAAAACCAAGCCACACAGATGGTCTCTATGATGAAGATGTAATAGCACTTCTGGGAACACTCGCCCTGACACAAAACAGAAAGAGGATTAAATAAAAAAACAGTCTGTGAACCAGCATCCAAAAACACTAAGGAAGAAGCACTATGTAGCTGCTTGGGTCACTGGTATCAGAAATGAACAAATCCCAACTAGCAGGTAGTTGTATGGCAGCCATCTTTCAATGGTGTATAGACAATAATGAGCACATGAAACACTGAATGAACTTATGTATCTACTTGTTTATTTTTATTGTATTGCTTCTTCCAGTCTAAATGAATGAAATTCGTCTCTGTATAAAATCTTGGCATGCCGGCTGCAAGTCCCGAAGAAGTCCAACTTTCTGCTCTCAAACAGAAGTTAATTTAAACTTGACTGGTTTATAAGCCTTTAGAAAAAATCAGTCTCTTCAAAAGAAAGATTAATAGTTTCAAAGTCTCTGTAAACCCCTGGTGCTGTTCAGTGCATGGTGCTTTCACAAATGCTTTGTACTCTGGTATAATTAAAAGTGGTTCAGAGATATTAAGTCATTTGGATCCTTAGCTCAGTTATGCTACATATAAATCTTGTTTCTTTCTCTACATGCAAATGTTTTAATCTAAAGGAAAATAAATACCCACCCAGTAGGTGAGACTTGCCTTGTAGAATCCTCTCTCAGTATTAAGGCCACATGCTACAAGCAGTATTTTCTTGGGTTTGTTATCAAAAGCATTGCTTTAGTTGAACTACTTTGGATTCACATGTTTTTGTTTTCCTGAGCTGAGCTTAAAAAATGAAACTTCTTTTGGCCTATTCCAGTAGAAGAAAGAGGCAAACATAAGTTAACCTGTAATTATTTGTGTAAGCAAGAGACTGAATTGAGCTTTGTCCTTTAGTGACGGGCAGCCACTAGGCTACACCCACCCAAGGAGCGAGCGAAGAGGTGGGCACATCAGTTACAGGGCCTGAGGTATGCGCACTGCCTCCTTCACAGGCACAGCATCTGCTGACTGTATTCCACCTGGCAGATGATAAACCAGGTCCTGCCACCATTTTTTGCCTTGCAGAAGATAAGAAATAGTAACGAAAGCAGCATGTACTGCGTAGCAGCTGAACACCTGCCCCTGAAAGGAACACGTTTTTAAATACTGGTGTCACTGCTTGCTGACACACCCTGTCCATCCTATTGATAAATACATTCCTGTACCTGTACAGAGAATTAATATGTTCTTATGAAACCTGGTCTTGTGAGTTGACTAACTGTTTTTTTTGCTTTTAAGCATTGTATATAAGTTTATTGAAGAATGCCACTGAACAGGTACTTGTATGATATTTTCATAGTGACATGCTGCTACTTACATTAAGTTCTTACATCAGTTCAAGTAAACTGGAGTCTTTCATGGACTCTGTCTGACTTTGAAGCAGCCTTGTGTGCTTTGCTGAGCACATTGTCAGAACACTGGAATATGAAGTGCACAGGGTTTGAATTTTTGGTGCAGCTGAGGAATCTCAGCTATAACTGGGAACCAGGGAAAGGGATTGACTAGTATTGCAACCCTTTTAATTTCTCAGACTATAGCTTGTCACGGCATGTTCCAGAAAACCCAAACGTAGAAGGTGGTAATTTCATTTTAGATTTTTAAGCTACTTGAAAGTTAACATTTAGCAAACAGCTCTTTCCAGCTACAACTTTGGTACATGAAGACTTAGCAAGGTTAAAGAGTCTTCTTGTATTCTTGCTGAACAAGGACTTGCATCTCTGAGATGTTCACAACTGCAGAGGATCAAGCAGAATGAGGGATGATGAAGGAGGATCTGTGCAGAGGAAGAACCTGCTTTTGGGAGAGTAGAGTGGCCATGTGTTGTCACCAACACAAGCAGGAATAACTGCAGACCCTTGTTTCGTGAAAGGCTTTTTTGTAACTGCTGCAGACTGAAGTCAGGGCTGCTGGATGCATCATTCCTGGTAGCCTGTCTCTGAAATTCAGCTATCTAGAGGAATAGTTCCTCATGCAACCTTATCCATTCTCAGCCAAATTTCATGAGCAATATTGATTAAAAACATCATGGGAAACACATACGTGTACTACTAATTAAACTTACTGTCAATATTCAGTTACCCCCTGCATTGGAATGCTATGTTGGTTTTTTAGAGTGTCCCCTGGGATAGAATTACTGCTGTTCTTGGGAGTAGCAAGTCTTTTTGTTCAGGCAGTGTTTATATTGTTGGCTATCTGAGGTTCGCCAGGTAAAATGGTAATTTATCACTTACATGTATGTTTTATGCTGTGTAACCCTCAGAACAATTTAGCTCTGTAGCACAATTTGGGTTTTTTTCCTCTTTCTGCACAGGAGGCTGTCAAGATCATAATTTGTCTCTTAAAGTAAACATTGCAGAAGGTAATGGAGACTTGTTCCTGCTAGAGTTATGCGTACAGCATCAGGTTATAGCTCCATTTGAAGTCATTGCCATGGCAGTGCCTAGAGTGTATTGATCTTTGCAGAACTGCTGACTTGGCTTGATGAGATTGCTTGCAATCAGCAGTTGTGTTAGGCAGTGTTCACCTTTTCTTGAGTTGTAAATTATTTGTACAGTGCAACCTGGACTCTGCACAGACCTGCCTGTGGTCACTCTAGTGAAGGGGCCTGTGAATTACTCATTGTTCCCATCACAATTTATTTTATTTTTTGTTAACTGGGCTGAGTTTTTCAGTACATCTGTCATTTACCTTTGTACATTTACAGGTGACATTTCTCGCAGATCATCATATAGCTTTCACTGTTCCTTCCTTGGAAAATACAAGATAAGAAACTTTGTTTGCTGGAAGATTTAACCATTAAGAACTCGGGTGTCTTTTGAATTGAGTGTGAAATTTCAAGGTGTAAGCATTGTAAGGACTGGTTGGGAGATTTTTTTCTTCTCACCATCCTCAGTTGCCTCATTATTCCCCGTAGAAGGTTATATATATTTAGAGAAAGCGATTTGTGTAGTCAGCTTCATAAATGCATATTTCATTTTTCAGAAGAGCATTCTTCAAACCAAACTTTTCAGGAATGTTGTTGTGCACATTATTTTTCCTTTGTGCATAGTTATGGATGTAAAGGATAGTGAGTTCTCCCCTGTTAGCACACTTTGTCTTTTTTATGTACTTTGCAGAAGACAGTTCAGAAATGTTTACATACGGTTCAAACCACAGTCCCCTTTGCTGCAGCAAACAAAAGAATGACAGTATCACAGTCTCTGGCACTGTGACTAATGCAGAGAATTCCATACTTCATGTTTTTCAGAAGAGACAGAAAACGAAGGATGTGTTTGCTTCAGGCATGTCTACACCACGTGAAGGCATGCAGCAAAACCAGCCCTGTGTCTCTGAGGGAACTGATTTATCCATGCAGCACAGCAGTTCTGTATGGAGATGACTAACTCAACCCCTAGAAATAATGCAGCTGGGCTACCGTCTCGCAGCAGGGCCATTTCACTCCATTACATAGTGTAGATGTAGTGTGACTTAGTCAATCCATATACAACATCTGCCAGAAACTTCCAAGCCTCTTTCTCTGCCTGTCTGCTTATTTCTGACTCCAGTGTTTAGAAAGAAAATGTAAGATTCTGGCTTCATGGGATTTAATGAATCATAGAAAGTTTTGGGTCGAAGGGACCCCTAGAGGTCTCTAGTCCAACCCCCCAGCAGCAAGCAGGGACACCACTAACTAGATCAGGTTGCTCAGAGCCCTGTCCAACCTGGTCTTGAATGTTTCCAGGGATGGGGCCTCCACCACCTCTCTGGGCAACCCGTTCCAGTGTTTCACCACCCTCATTGTGAAGAATTTCT
>Ga0065711_1044571_pt1 | contig 14017 bp, 5 predicted proteins | sample Hoacrofraction12_FD_59098 | JGI IMG/M metagenome (GOLD analysis project Ga0065711, IMG submission 59098) | Hoatzin crop microbial communities from Cojedes, Venezuela - Epithelial fraction 12 v2 (version 2) | ecosystem: Host-associated > Birds > Digestive system > Esophagus > Crop | place...
GCCCCGGCCCCCCTCCGCCCCTGCCGCGGGCGCGGCTCCCTCCCTGCGGGCGGGGAAGCCCTTCCTAGCGCGGCCGCGGTGCCCGGGGCTCTCGCCGTCCCAGCTCCCGCAGCGCTGCCACGGAGCCCGGCTCCGGGGTCTCGGCTGCCCACCGCCCCGCATCCTCCGGTGGCTGAGCGGTTCCCCCGCGCCTTGCCACCGCTTCCCGGCTTGTGCCGGCTGTCTCTGCCCGTGGCGCAGGGCAGAGCCCCTTCTCCCTGTCCCCTCCCCGGTTGCCGAGCACCCTTCAGAAACCGAAAGCCTCTAAGCACCGAGTTCCCGAGCCCCTTGCCCAGCACACAGGTTGCTATCTAAGAGAAACGTCTCATTTCCCCCCTCCCCCCGCTCATGACAAGTGTTGTGGTGTTTGGTGTTTGCTCTACAGCCGCAGTGTCCAGAGACAGCTGATGATGTATGAACCCCGGACACCCTAAAAAAAGAGCTCGGGTCGCTGCCTGTCGGAGTGGAAATGAACACTTGGACAATTGTCTGATATGCCTTCTTGTCCCTGTGCTGCATTTAGCAGCAGACAGGCTTCCACGGGACATCATCATTAAAGCCAGTTTTATGATCCTCTGTGGCACGATTTGACATTTTAATATATAGGGTTGGCAATGCAAGAAACTGTCGTTAGATAATTGATCTCAGTTGATTTCAAAGTATTAACTTGAATGGAAAGCTGACTCAGATAGCTCAAACCCTGGGCCACAGGGGAAGATGGGAATTTTGTCAAATTGACACCGAAGGGCCAGTGATAGGAATGGTCTTATTTAAAGCTTTCGCACAGATGAATCCAGAGGAAGCTGCAATTAATCCTCTCTCTTAAAGAATCACAAAAGCAAGCAAACAGCACAGCGTGTGATCGAGACAATTCTGTCACTCCTATTAATTAAGTGTAAAATAGTACAGACAAGGGATGTTATTAAAAATGTCAACATAAAATTAAAGCAGGGACTGACTCTTGACAAACTGAGCTTCATGTAAAGAAAAAAATAATCCAATGCAGAGCTTCACTGAGGAAGGAGTAGAACTCCCAAGAGCAGGAACCCCATAAGCAACACTTTCAGTATAAGTAAGCAGCAAATCATGCACAAATTTACAATATATGGCCTCCAAAATTTAAAAAATGCAGACTTTTTGCTTTATATGCAGAATCACTGTTTCAAGATAGGAACAGATCCACTTCAGACAGCATGAGTGCAACAGCATGTAGACTATGGCATTGAATCCTACACATGCAATAGGCAAAGCATACAAAGTTGCAGAAGAGTTAACAAATGCCAGCAGCCAGGAGGGACTGATTGAGGCAGAGAGACTAAAAATCCCCTCTGTGCTCACATCGACTTGGAAGCAGGGAGAGAATGAGGCATGGAAAGCACGTGTAATTATTGTAAAGGAATAAACTCCAGGATAGCAAAGTTGAAGATGATTGAAGTGGAAGAGTTGGGAACAACGGGCTGAAGTTTACCATCAACCTGACTGGGGGCTGGCTGGCTAACATGCAAAGCCCTTGCCGCATCCCCCTAAAATACAGGGCAGCATAACTGAAACTCATTTAAGTTTATATTCTCTACTCAGGCTAGATCCTCATATAGCATAAATCAGAGGAGCCCTGGAGACTTCAGGCTCACAGAAGCTCGTAAGAAGTTTAGATGCCGAAGTACTGAATGTGATAAAGCACAGACACAGGGCCCAGAACTTCCTGATAATTATATACGTAGGTCATGGAACAGTCTTCCAGCAGCTGAGTATTTTCCTGTGTTTGAAACAAAAACCTCTTGAAAAATATTGTCCTAAACACAAATAAATTGTTAGCTCTTCAGTCCTTCTCTCCCCAGGGAACAAATGTTCTTACCCACTTGTGTTTGTTAAAGTATGTTTACTCATGCTCTGCATCTTGTGCCGTATTCTAGCAAACCACTTTCCTCTCCAAGCTCAGCTTCCCTGTAATTACATCTCTGTCTTATAAATCATTTTGAAATCCCCTGGTGAAATGTTAGAGGAGCCATAGTACCGTCTTTCACAACAATCTCCTAAATAGGTTGCAGTTGAGCAGATAGAAATTTATACTATAAACCTCTCAGTTACCTACCTGTTGATACAATGATTAGCCCTGATTCTCTGTGGGATCTTTGGGGAATAATTATAAAGTCGATTTATGCAGTGAGAAATTGATATTTTTGTTGAAAGAAAACTAGAAGGGTTGCTAAATAACGCTGGTAAAATTGAACCATATGCTTAGGACTTGCCTCTTTCAGAACAAATAACTTTAAAAAAGACTATGTAAATATCAGAATCCACTTCAGCCCATGCAGAAGGTAGGCACTTGTTTTTACCCACAGCTATGAGGGAGGAACATTATTAAGTAACTTGTAGTAATTTATAGATCACTGATAAGTGATATATAACACAAGTATTGTAAGAAAGATGAGAAAGAAGTAATTAAAATATAATTAACTATTAATTTATATGACAACATGCTTTATGAAAAAAACACACCAGATGTTATAAAGGGAGCAGGGAGAAGATTATTATCATAACAACCATTCTGGGACATAAATCTCCCCACTCCGCTCCAAACAGACACATTAGAGAAATAAACCAATCCAATGACAGAAAATAACTACTATGCAATAATACTAAAACTTGGCATAAATTTTCAGAATTATTTTAAATAGCAACCCTGTGTCATGAAAAACGAACCAAGGACATGGCATCATTGGAAAAAGAAGAAAGAAAGGAACGAGGACAAGGAAGGATTAGTAGGGAAAATACACTTCAAGTATTTTAAAACCACAAAGACCTTAAGAAGAGGTTTAAAAAAAAAGAAGTTAAAAAAAAAGAAAAAATGGGAGGGGCAGTTTGGGTCTTACCTGCCAAAGTACTTTTAATACCTTCAAATGGGCCCTTCCTTGGGAAGATGCTTTTCCACAGCTCCTGTTCCCTGGAAGCGAGTGACAGATCAGACAGCTTAACTGCTATGTTCAGAAAGGTTTGGAGCAATTGTGTTTTAAATATTTGAGATAGAATGAACTAATTCAATAGAATGAAAAAAAAAACCCATGGAAAATGGGCAAAATGCATTTGTGCTAAATCAGGTTCCCTTTTTTTAAGTAATGTTCAGCTCACCAGGTAAACAGAAGACAATGGACATGATACATCCTGTACCCCTTTTGGCACTCTCTCACAGGACACTGTCATAGAGTGACATTTTAAATACAACCAGTGGAAGGTGTGCAGGCATCTGACAGAAGAAAACCATAGTGGTCATTAGTGGTTATTCGTCAAAATGCAAAGGCACCTCAGAAAGACAACTTTCAGGGTCTGTCCTAAGGTCTGTTTTGTTTAGTATGTTCACTGATAACTTAGATGATGCAATATTTATGCTTGTAAAATCTATCCTAAAAAAACGGTTAACCTCAAAACAATGGCAGGGCATGCAAACACTAGGAAGGATGAGATCAGACATCCCAAATGCTATTGACAAATTGGACAGGCTGTCCAAAAACCAACAAGGAAAAAAACCAGTAATGAGAAATATAAAATATTATTCTTAGGAAACAGACATCAACTAACAATGTGAATTCCTGACCAGACAGAAATACAGCAAAAACAGATCTTAGGGCTTTACAGATAACGAACAATATAAATCAACAGTGCAGTGCCACTGCCAAAAAATGCATTTAATTCTGGAATGTGTTATCAGGTGTGTCATATACCAGACAATTTGTTTGATTTCTTAACTTCACATGGTACTGAAGCCCCAAGTGTCATACTGTGGCGGAACACCTTAGAAATATAAACACAGCTGAAGAGAAACAAGAAAATAACAACAAGAACAAGAAGTTTAGAAAACAAACCCTTTGAGAAAAAGCTGAAGGAATTGCATTTGCCTAGTCAAGAAAATAAAAGCTTGAAGTGAGATGCAGCTTTCCAGTACATATAAGCTCATTAGAGAGATGTTCATCAGCTTTTCTCTATGGCTCCAGTAGAAAGACATCAAAGAGTCAGCTTGATTTGTGACAAGAAATGCTTAAAAGATTTCGCTGATCAGCATTCCAACTAAGAATTTTTCAACACTACAGTGTTGAACAACTGTCTAGCGGGAATGTGGAACCTCTTCCACTGAAATTTTTTTAAGAACAAAGTTTGATCAGCCTGTTGGTGCTAGCCTTTATATATTTAACCTCGATGCAGCGCAGGCTGGACTAGGTGATTTTTTGGGACTCTTCCAAACCCAAGTTCCACAATGGATATAATTCAGAAAATTCAAACTGGAAAGATCATTACAAACTCTGCACTCTGGTTGATTAAATTCTGTATTACTAGTGACCTCCACTAACTAGACAGAAAAGCCAGGAAAATAGCAAGTTGTTCCCAACAGAGCTCTAGGTTCAAGACAAAATCATGGGTTCCACACTATCAGACTACGGGATTTTCCAATGGCCCTTATAATTTCTGTCATTATTCCACTGCTACATTACCCAAATCAGCTCCCTCTTAGTATCACCAGTGAACCAAAGAGGTGGCAGCCTGGAATACCAGGTAAGCTAAGTCTAGATTTTACCCTTACCTGGGAAGATGCAGTTACACAGCTGCACCTCCGAATTCACTGTTGGACATGTAAACAGCTTACTTTTCCAAAGGGCTGAGAGACCTACAGCTTTCACAGCCGGTGACCTACTTTGTAAATTATGGTCTCTGTGTTAAATACATTAAATTAAATTTTAGCATTGATTTACACAGAATCACAGAATCTCTCACTTTTTCCCTTGTTGCCTTCCCTGCAGTTTTCTAAGCAGTGGCACTACTACTGTGTACCCAGATATGCCCATAGATGTCAGAAACATTCAAGTCCTGTCAGCACTCTACAGTGTTTCTCAAGTTACTGTCCACTTACTCTCAAGAAAACAGTAATATATGTGCCATGTTCTGCAGTGTTACCACAATTGTTTTAATTTACAACAAAATAAAATTCAGGTTAACAAGTCAGAGCTTAAGTCCTACTTCATTGTCTTCACCATTCATTTACCTGCTGCCTTCTAAGCAGCACATTGCACATTTATTTTGTGAAACTTTGTGACCATCTCATGGACCACCATTAATTCTACTCTGAGCGCAGAACAGTGAAACTACTAAATGCCTACATTCAGCAGCTGAGAGAGGAAGAACCTTGCACAAGGCCCTTTGTAATTTAATGACCAAAATGTGGATTCATCTCCCACATCCCACTTTTTTTTTTGTCTGGAAGGTGGGAGTGAAACCAACCTGCCAAGCTGTTCAACCTTCCACTCTGGCGAAAAAAAAACCCAAACCTTAAGTAAATTGACTCTCAAACTAGGGGGAAAAAACCCAAACCCAAGCCTTTCTTCATGTTTTCTTTGAGATGGTAGCTCTTCCTGGGTGTCTGGCAAGCTGGTTCTTCTCCCTCTTTTGCCGGTTTCCTTACATCCTCTATGTAAAAATAATGCAAATACACCCTCTTGTATTCCTGATGGGACTCCTCCCTGCAGTGAAATGGCAATTACCCAGGCCTTGCACAATGCCTGCATTGCAAAGGTAGCCTGTGGCTTAGCCTTCGGAACAGCACAGTTGAATACCTTGACTCTGGCACACAGAAAAAGAAAAGAGGAAGAGCAGAAAAGGAAAATGTTCTCTTAAAAGCTAGTAGTAGAAGAATTCAGGTTGCACACAAAAGCCTAACTACCTTTATTCTCTAAACACATTCAAACGGGTAAGTAGCAAGTTGTGGCTCCTAAATTAATCTTTGACTGCACAAAGCAGTATTTTCCAAAGAAATGAAGACCTTTGTCTTTCTTTGACTTTAAGCTATTAATGTAGTTTGTCATCAATAGTCTCTGCATTCAGGTAAAAAGTTTGTGGTAGAAATCAATCACACAATCAGAAAGAAAAGTGACACTACGTCTCGGTATCCAGAATATCTCTGATGGGCTGAGTTTTTCTTTCTCCAAAAACTAGAACATAAGAATAGGGCCTGCAAGAGAAACAAGTAGTCATAGACTAGATGTTAAAGACATAAACATATCTTTCCCTCAGCTCACAAACCTTTCTTGTTTGCAGAAGCCCTGCCACTATGGAGATGAGTGACATGTAAAAATGTAGACAGACAGATAATGAGTGTTTTCTCTCTTGAAGGTGATTCAGTTCTAATACTTTACTGGTATGATGGGTTAGGCAAGTACTGCCAGCATGCACAAGATATAACTCTTGAGTCTTTCTGATAAGAGATAAGGCATGTCAACCATCTACTTTCTTATCAGGTGGCTGAATCAGAAACGCCTCTTAACACCTCTCCCTCTCTCATATTAGCTCTTGATAAATGTGAATGAGGGAACAAATTAATTGCTTCTTACCAGCACTGAGACCTGAATAAAGGTACATGGTGAGAGCAAGATCCAGAGTTGCACACACCCTCCACATGGGTTTGAGATCAGTCACATATGCACAAACATCCAACCTCTCTCCTAGCCACATATACTTGTGTCCATATCATTGAAACTTTAGGATTTTAGGATACTGCCGTGGTTTTAAAACTCGTGGATTGAGATAGACAGTTCAATAAGACAACACAGTAAACACTACTACTAATAATAATAATAATGAATATGCAAAACAAACTATATACAGTTTTTCTCGCCACCTGACGACAGCCCCCAAGCAGTGATTGCAGAACACCGAAATTGCAGATTTCACAGATTTCATGAAATTCCCAGAAAAGATCAAACTCCCGGAAAAGTTCGAACTCACGGAAGATAGAAGGGCTCCCTGTCCCCCTGTCAATCCCCCTTTATAAATTGACCATGACATCTATGGTATGGAATATTTCCATTGGCCAGCTTGGGCTAGCTGTCTGGGTGTGCTCCCTCGCAGCTCCTGCACCTGCTTATTAGCTGAATATGAGAAACTGGAAAAAGTCCTTGATTTCTTAGTAACAACTGAAAACATCAGTGTTATCAACATTCTTCTCCTACTAAATGCAAAACACAACAGCTACTGGGAAGGAAATTAACTCTACCCCAGCCGAAACCAGAACAGATACTTAAACATACTAACATAATACTAGCATTCTGAGAGTTCAAGGTAATGTGGGTTTGTGTATGGCATTTCCATTTATGCTTCATTCTAGGTCAGAAGAGTTGATGGAAACTTTATCGGCGACTTCGGCAAGCACAAACCCATACTTTTAATGCACAATGAAAACTTTATCACAGAGACTGCAGGTTTCTGTTTCACATAACTTAGAGCACACTGAATATGCTTAGTAAATACCAGAAATAGGCTCTAGTCACAGAGTTTGAGAGAAATTCTGATCCATATATAAAGTGTAAGTGTTTAAGGAACAACTCTTCTTTCACTAACACCGTGTAAAGTTTAACACATAAAGAGTTGGAACCTTAAGGACATTTTTCTACTATCTAATATGTTATTATCAGTTTAAAATGCGGAACGGTCAATCCATTTTGCCGTGGTTTAAAAATTAGCATGATGAAGTTAACAAATCAAAAGAGAAATTTAAATACATTCCTCAGATAAAAGTTCATTAATGTCTTCACTTGGTACTATATTCTGCAAAATGATCCATGTTCCTTCTATTCTGTTTATACTTAATTGCCATGACCTTAATTTGTTGTTTCAGTCTCCCATAGCTTATCTTCTCTCTCAGCAAGTGATCTGCACACTACCCTTTCCACCTCCCATCCACTGTTCCTCAACTTCTCTTCCTAAGTACTCCAATCATTATATCATCTCTGGCCTCTATCGTGACTCCACAAAGATGCCGCTCTTGATGAACATCTTGAGTGTTATGTAGTGGAAAGGAAAGAACATTCATCACTTGATCCTCTTGTATTACCGAGTGAATGACTGGGATACCTATGTGTGCTTTCACCAAAAAAAAAATACTGACTTCAGCTCTTGCACAGCTGCAGGATTCTGCAGCGCTCTCTCACAACAGCCCGAATACTCACTCAGGCTCTCTTTTGTGTACCTAACAAGCAGAACTAAGGATTGTTTTGTAAGAATTCCACAGTTTCAATGAATCTGTGATCTTCTCTTTCTTTTGTTTTTTTTTTCCTTGCATCCATCATTTGCTTTTCCCTGTAGATGTTATAAGACAAAATACTTTCAATGTATTTTGAATGTGCTAAATCTCTGTACTGAACACAGAAAGTTATACACCTTTCCCATAAGAACTGGCCAGTATAGCTGTCAGAGTTACTGCTTCACTTCAGCCCAAGAAGCAACAGCTCACTCCCACACAGATTTGCCTACTCTCTTGCACACACAGAGTGTCATTTACTTATTAAAATTCTCTCACACAGACACCTGGTCTAATAGATAACACAGTCTGGCAGCTGAAGTTTGCAAGGAACATTCGATGACTAGGAACAAAGAATGAAAATTGCAGGCCTTCTTGGGTTACCCCCCAAGATGAGCTAAGCTTTGGCTGTCAGAAATGTTTCCCATGCCAGAATTTCATAATGATATTTATTTTTATCAGGCATTTTAGACTTTTTTATTTGGCATGAGAGATCCTGCAAACTCTGCCAGAAATGGTTGTTTTTCTTCTCTGCATCATTAGTGAGGCAGCATTCCAGCAGAGAAGGGTCACTCACTTGGTGCTTAAGTACTTTTAAAGATGTTGTCTATTCCTTCCTGACGAGATAATGGGAACAAAAACTGAAGGAGACTCTTTCAACAGTTTACTGTTACAAAAAAAACAACTTTGCTTGCTAACACTAAGCTCAAAAACGACCAGAATTTGGACAGTGCATTTAATACATCCCAGTAATCTATCATACAACTTACAGCTACCCTTGATTTTAAAATAAAGATGTGGCCTCCATAAGCCACAGATCTTGTCATAATAATATTCTTCTTCTCATAAGCAGATCACCCAGAATTTAGAAGCACTCCTGTGACTGAGGAGTAGAAAAATGCTTGAAGTTTTTTTTCCTAACAACTTATATTTAAAATACAAGGCTTGGGGAGCTTGATTAGACCTAAATGCTCAGGTTAACACAAAGTTCATCAATATAGTGAGAGCTCAAAATTAGATCAGATCTCTGCTTACTTTTTTTCTGTGCACCAGTTCAAGGGGAAAAACAAAAATCCCAGCAATCCAGGCTAAAACGCAGCTAAATTAGTAAATAAAAAATAAATTACGATGGCATAATGTTCATAGCACAGTTCTCTGCATGCTTATGACATCTTATCAGTTAAGTACATTGACTTAAGACTTCCAGGTACAATCACAGGTGTCAAATTTAAGCCCTTTAATGGTACAAATGCTGGCTACTTAAGAGAGCTGCTGCTGTCATCATGTCCTATCACTAGCTGGAAAACACACAGTTGTTTCCAGACTTCATCCTGTGGCAGATGTTAGGAGTGAGAAACTTTGTGAATCTTATTTCTCTAAAGTCCGTTGATCTTACAGAACAATGTAAGTCCTATCTGTTTGTCTATGTTCTACCTGAAGAGGTAAACCAGTATTATACTAGTTATCATAATTATTTCATTATTAGAGAAAGTTTGGTTTACTTGTTGTGTGAAAGACTCTGCTGCATGTGAACCACATAAACAGTTTGTTCAGCTTCAGAAGGCTCAGATTAGGATAAGTACTAGAAGTACTGGATCTTTCTCTGTAAATGTCTTCTGAGGAACCAACAATATGAAAATACGGATTTCATCACATAATTTCATTGTGATTTTGGCTGGCCTCTTTACTTAAGATAATCTTATTTTTAGTGCATGTGTTCAGAGAGTTTGGTCATAATTCATAAAAATTAAATCAGAAATTTAATGGGAAGTTTTTATGAGTTTGCAACTGACTCATAAATGAATCATCCAGCTTCAGCGCCATTGATTTTTAAAATGTCTTGCATAATACAATCCTAATTTCACTTACATGATTTCCAATAGTTTACACAAACAACAGCATGTGAAGCTCTTATTCTCCATTTCTTCAGATCTCTCTGCAAAACTTATCTCCGCTATGGTACCCAAAATAATAGTTTATCAATAAAGATTCTCAGTTGTTTAAACCAATGTTTTTCTCCTCTCGATACGATTTGTTTTTCTTGTGTCTTAAGATAAACACACTTTGTTATCACACCTGCAACTTTATTATTATGTACTAGGTAAAGCTCAGCTGGCAAACGTGTAGGAACCTTCAAAAATGCAAAGCACCACCAAACCCCAAAAAGGTAGGTCTGGCACAAGACAGGCTCTTGGCTGTTTCAAAATCGGACAAGGTTTTGGACACACAAAGCATGAACAAGAAAGGCTAGAGATAGTTTCCTAGTGATTTTGTGAAACCGGCTTACATTAATTTCATAGAAGTCAGATGGAACAGGACTGAAGACTGCTCACATTTAAAGAATGGCATTTCCAACTGTCACCTGAAGAAAAAAAACCAGAAAAGTTAAGTTTCCTCCAATACGTCTAGGCTTTATTGTAACTACTCTAGCAATAAAATTTCTTTCCAAGAAAAAGTAACAGAAGCCAGGCAGAATGACTCAGTCTGTTTACAACAAGGCATTTCCTCTGTAATTTGTTGCTTGACATCTAGTCCTGTTTATTATTCTGTATAATACTATCTCTGAAAGAGGAGCTGTTTCTCAGGAGAACTTTGGCTAATAAAAGTATTTCAGCTCAACATTTAGGAAGGTGAACATAAAACCAGCAAAGAGTAAGCTAAGCAGTTAACATAGTGGAGTCAAAGTATGTGGGAATGGAGGAGAACAGAAATCTGATTTAAGCTAAATTGCTGAGAAACAGTTATAAAATTGTCACAGAAAGGACTTTTTCAGTCCATGCATTACAACGTAATAAGGAAATTTTCCTTCATGACATAATTTATATGATACCACTGACTATTTTCAAACTTGTGGTCACACGAACTCTTATATAAGTAAATGAGCCCAATTAACCTCAAGGTATGATTTCTGACAGACTACTTAAACCACACTTTGAAGTGAATTAAGCTAAATAAAATCAAGGTCATTTAAACTCTGAAAGCGGGGGTGCACAAAATGCATCAATGTAGTCCAACTGATCCTTCTTGAAAGACTAATTTGGATTCCCAAATGTCCCTGGTAGACAAAACTCAGCAATTTTAGTTAAGATATGTAAGCACCACCATGATTCCCAGGGTAGATGGTGACCCTGAAAGTGTACTCCATAGGCTTGCCCTGAAGTGAGACCTGTACCTCTGATAACCTACCAAGGGGTTGCGACAGAGAAAAATACTCTTTTTTCCACTGTCATTCTTCCAGCTGGGTCCAAAAGAACATTAAGGCCCTGTTAGATTTGCCCCTCTTGGGGCAGGCATTAAACATGCATGTTTACCAGTGAAGCAGAAAAACCTTCTCAATTTATTAAAATGCACTGGTCTAGGGTTCTAAAACCAATATGGGAAAGCAAGCTTAATACCTATGGTCAATCTGGCAGCATTTATCCCTTTTCAGGTCATGAGTGAGAGAGAACAGGTGAGTCCTGCAGCTGATCTGTTATATCACCTAATCCCGGCTCTGGCAAGCCCAGAGAGAAATACTAGTAAACAGGGAAGTCTATAAATGGCTCCAGAAATGACATCTTGTTTTTACACAATTTTCTTTGAGTCGTTAACAGTCAGGCGCCACTACTACTGAAACTTTTCATTATTACAACCACAAATGGGCTCTGTGTCCAAAAGGATTCCCTCAGCTGGTTTAAAGGAAATAACAACATCCAAACCATAGAGACCAAACAGTAACAAGAAAAAAATCCCAGAGAGAATGAAAAACAGAAATATTAGAATGTAGTATTTAAAACCGGACTTTAGAGGCCTCTTGTGAATAAGTAGTCCAGATGCTGATCAAGGATAAATTGTTCACAGAAATGGTTTAAACAACAAAAAAGAAACACTGCACAACCTGTGGAAGGGTCCTACCAGCTCAGCTGACCAGCAGTATGGGAGAGGAAGGCTTTTATATCTGGCTTTTCAACACCAGTGAAACTACCTGGCTGATGATAAAGGATTGCTTGTGAAAATAGAGCTCTTGACACTAATTTTAAAAGTGCAGGAACTAATGATCACAAGGGGTCTATCAAATTCCATTTCTCCTCTCCAACAGTGGCCTAGAACCAGATACCTCACCGAAAAGTACCAGAAACCCTAAAGCAAGCAGTTATAGAATAGACATCATGTTAGGAAAAATGTTTTGCAAAACCCCATTAGTCAGATAATTGGCTTCACTGTGAAGTAGGATAGTTCATATTCCTACAGATGTAGTGCTCTTCTTTTTCCCCTATGCTTTTATATGTAGTAACATAATCCTGTGTTTACTCATTCTGCATGAAAATATCTACTTCCTTTCTAAATTCTGCTGAATTCCTGGCCTCAAAAAATTCTTATGTCAATGTATTCTACAATCTAATTGTATCTATTACAAAAAATGTGGCATCTTTAAATTTAATAGATATAACCACACACACACACTGCAAAACTGAACAAATACGAGTTTTTAACAAGCTTCATTGCAGCACAAATCAACTTAGGTAACATAATTTTATACGTTATGTGCATCCTGTTCAAAACAATCCTACATTGTTCCAATCATTCTTCACACTGGAGTGTCTCCTTGCCTACTTCCTAAATTATCGTCTCTGCCCATCTTTGAAGTATTTATATCTAAGCCATAACCTTCTAAAGACACAACAAGCCAGTGGAGTGGTCCACACAGTTTTGCGGGGGATATGAACAGGTAAGTTATAACACCCTGTTTGCCCTTTTCTAACTGTGGCTGTCCTTTGAGTATAGATTAAAGTTGAATTGCCAAGAGTCACACTCAGCTCTTTCCTCCAGTGGAATAAAGATAGGTTATATGCACGCACAAGTGGTTTATTTATTTTCCGCTCTTTTGCATTTTGTCAGTAGCAACATAGGCAACACTTCCAGTTCCTGGTTGGTTTTTTTTTTAAACTCCCAGGATTACATCCTGGGCTAGGATTTTCCTAATGGTGATGCAAGAACCTGCAAAGTAATTTTGGAACTTTAGCCCCATCAGCTTCTGGGGAAGACGAACCCAGCAGGGCTGCTTCCAGCCATGCGAAGAGCTCTGTCTCCTGCATCCCCAGATCAAGGGCCACTCCCAGACAAGCTCCCAAACAAGAACAGAAAGAGCCCTGTGGCTCAGGACTTTTCTGCTAGTTGCTACTTCACGTGAATGAAGGACAATTCCTGCTGCTTCCCATACCTCCCTCTCTAGAGCACAAGGTTTTCAAAGAAATGGCAAAGCAGTGGCATGGACAGAAGGTCATAGCTGCAAAAGACCTCCTTGGTCACCCTGTTCAGTCACTGCTCCCTGGGACAAGGGTACTACGCAGTGCCCTTCATTGAATTCTTACCATTCACCTTCAGATTAGGGTCTTTCCCCCTCAGCTGTAGTCCCGACAGACCCTGTCATTAGGCATCTTCTGATTTCCAACCTAAATCCAACCAGAATGACTTTACACGTGCACCTCCCTGTGCCTTTTTGCCTCTTCAGCTCCGCTGGCTCTCCCCACTCCGAGGTGTCCCTCAGCCCTTGGAGCACGCTGCCCAGGCCATCGCCCACCGCCCCTTCCTCACAGCCAGGCCGCCATGTTGCCCACAGCTCCCTCCTCAAGGCCAAGCTGCCATGTCACCACGCTCCTCCAAAAACACTCTCCCACCAGTTCACCCACGGGCTCCCTGCCTTGCCCGCAGCCCCTGACCTGTGCAGACTGCCCGGGCTGCCGGATAGGGAGCCCGCCGAAGCCCCCCTCGGGGGTGGCGGGGCGGGGGCTGAGGGCGGGTGGTTTGGCGCGCGGAACGCTGGTGGCTTGGGGGCGTGTTCCCAGCCGGGGCGAGCGGCCGAGCTGCACCGGGCCCTGAGCGCTGGGAGCGTCGGGCGCCTTGGAAACGGACGGAAGCCGGGAGGGAGCGGCGCGGCGG
>Ga0065711_1044558_pt1 | contig 14015 bp, 12 predicted proteins | sample Hoacrofraction12_FD_59098 | JGI IMG/M metagenome (GOLD analysis project Ga0065711, IMG submission 59098) | Hoatzin crop microbial communities from Cojedes, Venezuela - Epithelial fraction 12 v2 (version 2) | ecosystem: Host-associated > Birds > Digestive system > Esophagus > Crop | place...
TTTTTTTTTTTTTTTTTTTTTTCTGGTTAAAGAAAAGACATTAAGCTCCAAATACATCTCCTGGGGCAATAGAGAAGGGAGTCAGAGAGAGCCCACAGGCAGGGCTAGAGCTCAAAGAAACCCTGGAGTTTCAGCAGTTTTTCACCAGACTGGCTTGAGCAAGGGCTGTGGTCTGGCCAGTGGCAGCACCAGTAGCAATGAGGAAAGTCAGTGGTGAGTCCCCTTTACATTTCATGCAGAACTGAAATTAGGAACTGAGACACAATATAAGGGCTGTGCAAAGCTGAAAGCTGCGAAGTGCAGAAGCAGGTGCAGGAACATTCATAAATTTCTAGATAGAAGCTCTGATAATGTGAAAAGGTCACTGTCCTCAGTTATACTCTTGGATTTTTTTTTCCCTTTTACTTTTTTTTTCTCCCTTCTTTTGTATCTTTTACCTGGAGTCCTGGGTTTTTCTGGTTTGATTTAACCATTTAAAGCAGATTTCCCTGTCTGGGAACCGTGTTGACTCTACTTTCAGCCTGCAGTATCACTATTCATTATTACATATTTGGTGAGCAGTGAGCAGGAAAAAAAAAATGAGAAATTATTAGAGGCCGTTCAGAGTTGGAACTGTTGTGATGGTCATTAGAAGGGAAACGTGGCATTTTGTCTGTGAAGTTTGTCAGAATGAGGCCAGAGACAAGTGAGCAATAACGAGACTCTTGAAACTAGTCTGCAGGTGTGTAGTGGTAAAATAATAGGCAGGTGTAGAGAGTCTTTAATCAGAGTCTTGGCAGGGATCTTGTTCAGGGTCTGCCCTGTTTGGCTTCTGTGCAAAGGAGAAAATTCAGTGGCAAAGGACTCAAATGCAAACTGCAACTTATGCTTGTGCACCACAGAAGATTCAGGGTTTTTTCTGTTTTCTTTGCAATGCATTACTGTTTTAGAAAGCTGAAGTCTTGTTCATTGTAGCAGAAATAAATGAGTATGACTTCTTGTCCTTCTGAGGATAGCTGTCTCTAATCTAGAGATGAACGCATGTGTCAAAGTTTCCATAAATACTGCAACTTAAAAATAAGTGTTTTCAAAGAAATTTGCTTTAGCAACATTTGTGATTTATTTTGGGTTCCTTACCAGTAAGTTTTTGAGCAGGTGAAGTAACCTCTGCGTCTCATTCAAAGACTATGCAACGTCCTAGAAAGCCTTGGAAATGATTGGAAAAAAGTTAATTTTAAAATCACAAAATTGCAGTGTTTTATTTAACAAGTGTATACCAAATTAGGACAAATAGTAAAAGTATTTGTATCTTCTGTGCTCTGGGAAAATTTAAGGGGGAATAAGTATGTGGCAAGTAGAGATTGTGTCATATCGTGGGAGATACAGGGGAACAAAGCACACCACTGATCCAGAACTGCATTTACTCCATAGCATCTTTGTGTTTGAGGATACACCTCTGATTCCTGAGCCAAAGCAAACAGCACTTCTTCCTGACCTCCCTAGCAGAGCTGTCCCACCACTTCCAATCTTTCCTCTGAAAAATGTTGACCCTCTCTCTTTCCCCTCTCAACTGCCCCTTCTCACCCTGGATAAAATTCCAGTTTCAAACAAGGAAAAGTTTTGTTTGAAACCAGGGCAATGAGGAAATGAAGACTAGCTCAAACCATAAGCTCCTCTGCCAAAAATTCAGAACGTACTGAAAAAAACTATATCTGTAGCTTGTGTATCCAGCCAAAACTAACCATCCCATCTCTGTGACTAAATTTCAGCAGCCATAGTCCAGATATACTGGCTGTGGTGAACTTTCAGACAACTACTTTTAGCTATTACTAATCACAAAAATTTAATTAGTCACTACTCAAATTAAGACAACTGCAAGTCATTTGTTGACAATTTGTAAAGAGAAGAATGATGAATTGCCCTATTCATTTATTCAGCCCAGTCTCCATACCATGTTACAGTCTGCTGCCTTCAAACACCAAACCTGGAGACTCTGCTGCAGCAGCAACGTGTCTTTGTTGACCCGAAGGTTCAGAGGCCAGACCTACTAAGGACATATATATGTACTACTGTCACAAAGCCCCTCTTTGAATGCTTTCCATTTTCATCATTTTTTCCCACTAGTCCACAAGTTTTTGTTAGTGAAGATCTGTAATTCAGCTGTTCACAACTCCCTGAATCTTAACTCCACTACACTACTTGGTGACCTAACAGCACTAGGGCTTTTAAACTGGACATTTTCCCTTACTTGTTCTCTTGTCGGTATCTTTAGAGTCTTCGAAAGATGGGTGTCATGATGGTTTGTGTGTCCTATTATATTCAGTCACCCAAAGGGTGATGCAGTTTCTTGCCATGGGCAATGACTAGGGTTGAACCCCCCAACTTGCTGTGAAGCAGCACCCTGGACCCAAGACTTTCACAGTGGCTATGAGACTCCCTTAACTGGCAGCCAGTCAGGTACTTGGGTGTGAACTTTCTCTCTGCTACGTTTAGCTTTGAGGAGGGCATGCTGCAAGCTGGGGCAAAACTAATGTGGCTATCTGATCGACAGCTAAGATCTACAGCTCTACACCCATCCATACAGGCACAGAACTCACCACATGCCTTGCGCAGAGGATTCTTGGAACTGTTGTGAATGGGTCTAAGCGGCAGGTAGTTCAGACCCCCTACATCTTTAATCCCAAAGGGCATTGCAGGAATCTTCTGTGTGGTCTAGCCTCTATGACAGTATTAGTAGGGGTTATACTTGTCCTGCTGGCTTGTTTGCAGCAAGAGCTGTGTGGTCTTCAAAGTGCTGTTTGAAGTTAATGCAGAGTCACGAGGACACAATTAAGATGAGCTCAGAAAGTCTGATTTCAGGTGAAGCTAGAACATTTGCGAGTATAACCGGTCTTAGTGCTTGCCACACATATCATGGACAAAAAACAGAAGACATGCTAAATTGTAGCCATGCCTGTAAAGTAGTGTATAAAAATATTTCAGCTGAGATTTAATTTCTATTTGCAAACACTTCCAGAGGCAGAGAAATCAAAGCTTAGAGTACCTACACCTGAACTATACCAGGCTACTGTGTGCTTGCTGTGCTTTTGGGGCAAACAAAGGAGTGTGAATATCCAGCAAGGCTGGAATCCAAAACCTTTCACTAGTTTTGATTTCTTCATGTTCAGCTAGTTAGCGTGTAACACACATTTTCAGATCCCTGCTCTGCTCTGGGATTTCTGGCATCTCCTCTGAAAGTCATTCATCTTCTCCACATCTCAGGATTTCATACTAGATGAGGACATCGGCAACACAGTGGGCCAAAAACGCTGAGATACTCACAATAGGGTTATGGGAGTACACAAATGTTAAATACTTAGGTTTGTATTATTTTTCTGTTGCTAAGGTGAATGTAATCATCAGTCATATCAGCACTCATTTTAAGTATATAGTAAATGATAAAGAACACTCCCAGTAGGGCCAGCTTGTGATGGGCTCTCAGTTATCTCTATTGCTCTATCCTGATGCTATATCATGGCTCATAGATCCCATTGGATCAAAGTAGTTTCTTAGCAAACTTAGGGGAAAGGAAACTGGCATGTCTGAAGGAAGGTAAAAGGTGTGTGCATGGCAGGGGGAGAAGCAGAAGCTATGTGCTAGCAGGGTTTGATTATAGCAGCAGAAAGGAAGCCATTTTATTTCAAGAATAGTGTTGTAAGGATGCTGATCCTGCAGTTTCAGGTAGAGAAACACTTGAAGGGATTAAGATAAAATGGGATTCTTTGGCACACTTTCTACAGACAAACAAAAATAAAGTGAAAAGCTAGTAGTGGCTCTTGAACTTTGCCAGTGTGCAACTTAGTTACAAACAAGGGGAAAAACACTGATATAGCTATCACATGCAGATTTAGGAGAGCTGGTTAAAAATGTACAACTTACACTCCATGAAGTTTCTGATCAGTGTTTATAAGGATAAGTTAAAGAGTCTGCAGAAAATGGCCTTTCCTGTGAAAGTGAACACGCATTTTCCTCCATTGCTACTCTTCTCTGATTTGTCTGAAAACCCTCTCTGTAAAGGCTGCCTCTCCTACCATGCTGTATGGAGCATACAAGTGCAGAAGGTCATATTTTGCTTCGTAAGTACAAAGTGAATGCTTATATTGTAGATTACTTTGTAAAGTAACTTCAAGAAATGACAGCAGTTATTAATAAAACTTACTTAATTGATATTAGCATAAGTGTAAAGCCAAGTAATATTATCAGTATCAATGCTGGAACAGTTCCATCACATGGTCTTCACATCTCTGTTTATCTCTTTCAGGTGATCTCAAAGGAGAATGCTCAGGGGGAATTCAGGGACCAGAGATTTAATGGTTGCTGTTTTATAGTCTTAATCAGACCATCAAGGCAGTAATTGAAAGATAGGAGTTATCACCTCCAAGAGTTCTGTCATCTCAATCAACCTTTAAGGCAAAATCGTCACAACAGAGCCTCTGGTAAGTCTATGAATTAATCCAGATTTAGAGAATGTTGTATAATTTGTGTTATGTTAACACCTGCAAGCTCTAGTCATGGACCAGAAATTTTCTGTGATAAATACTCTAAGGAAGCAAAATGAAAATAAGGTCCTTTTCCCCGAAACAAACAAACCATTCAACCCAAAACCGGTAGTGTATTACCTAGGCCATTGCTCATAGGTGTTTGTTGCATAGCATGATTACGGTAAGCTCGTATGATGCGTAGAGTCAGCCTCATCTTTGCAGGGAGCTAGAAACTATGGAAAATAGGATAATCCAAGGCTTTTCCTGCAGAACAGAGGACTCAGATAATGTACATGTCAGCGTGTATCTAGGTGGTTTAGTTAAGAGGGAAACAGTCATTCGGACTAGAGATGATTGGTCATCCTTTCCTGACAACATGTACCAAGCACTGTTACATGGTGAATACTCATTGTGGACGCTAGTACAATAACCATTAATCTGTAGATTTAATTCATTTCCATCTGTTTATCTAATACAGTGGGAAGAGGTTGGAAAACTATTAGAAATTGGAGCACTGCTGTGTGTCTGTGGACTTTGCAACCTTGGCCATTAATGTTGTACTGGAGAACTTTTGGAAATCCAGTCCTTCCTCAGCTGCAGGGTTCAGAGCTGAGTTGCTGCAACTGAATCCCTGATTGTCTGAAATAAAACAGGAGTGATTCAAGTTGTGGCCAGAGAGGGAAAAGGCAGTTCAAAGGATCAGTTCTGCTGGAGCGTTATCTGTGATTATGCATTATATCCCCTGTATTAGCCATCTGAAACAGATGTCTACTCCTATCGGAACTGTCCACGTTGGTAGCAGGGTTGCTGTGGAAGCATGCTTACTGTGCGCTTGGCTGGGTATTGCACATCTGGCCCATGTTTGAGCTTTATTTCTCTTTTGCCTGATTTGGGACTTCAGAAGCGTTTAGTCAGTATCAAGCCAAAGGCTGTCTTTGTTCCATGAGGCTGCCGCAGCTGGAACCTGTTGCTGGTTGACACAGTCAGCTCTTATATTGGGACTATTATATTCTTTGGCATATTACACTGCATTTACATCTTTTAATTCACCCCAGTAAACAGATGGGTTGTTGTAAGAACCATGTGTAAGAGCTTTCATTAAAAACATTACAGGACACCAGATGGGGATGCAGAATAGACAGCAACAGAGCTGCTTGCTACCACGTTGGACTTGTTGTGACATGTTCAGAAGTGCACGGTTCCTCTTGCCACTCAGCTTATCTGCTTTCCTGCATCGTGGCGATCCAAACATTTCTGGGTTTGGGTTATATTTCTATGCACCACTTGCCAGTTTTTGCCAAGCAAGGTGAAATGCATCTGGATTTCTTCAGCTGAGTTTTCCAGATCACATAATTCATGAATTACAGTTGCTGTGGCAAATACGATTTTGGAAGAGGTGTTTTACGACAAAGAAATGTCAAATGAAATGAAAATGAAAGTTTTTCTAAAAGGTTTACTCTTAAGTTTTGCTTTTAAGTAAACAAACAAGAAAGGAATTGGCTGAGGATTTTCAATGCCAGCCTAACTTAGAAGACAAGACTCATCAAAGAAGCAGTATTACTGAGGTGTTGTCAAGTATACTAGCATGTTAAGTTCACTAGAGTCTAGACAGAGTGCCAATGGTCTTAAAAAAAGAGAGTGGTATGTTTCAAAAAAGAAGTATATTAGAGGATCTAGTAAATCTTGACCTATTTGGTTTAGAAGTTTAACTGAAACAGATTAAAAAATCTATGATCTGTAGGGTTTGGGCTGGAAGTCTTGTAAACTAGATTCTCCTGTTAGGTGTTCCTCCTGCCACAACAGTTCCTGAGAGAGTGCCAAAATCGTTGTGACAGTGTAACAGTAGTTGGACTTTTTTAAAATAATGGATCTGACGTCTGCCAGAGTGAATGCAATAATGAATTAATAGTATTTGTTATAATACTTGTGCTGAATAACAGAATTCTAAAAAAATTAGGTTCAGGGCCACAGGGTCTGCATCTCTGAATTCAGGTCACTTTTCACAAATAGATTTAGGGCACATTTAGAAATATCAGAACAGTTCATTTCTTCCAGATGTAAGTCTTTCCTGTAGGTAAAACCACAGGTTTTTTCTTCAATATTATCAAGAGATCATATGTAATATTTTGTTTTGAAATTATTTTTACCTGAAAAATTATATGAACTCTAAGAGGTTTTCAGGAGGATTAAGTAACCTGAAAAGAAACTAGGTAAAACAATCAGGCCTTTGAACATGAATTTATTTTAACATTTTTTCTGAGTGGAAAAAATACTATGTTTTGGTTCAGCTACTGAGGCCCCAAAATCTGTTCTAGCCCAAGGACAGCATAGCTATAGTTTCTTATATCTACAAATATTCGCTTCAGAATTTTTTTATAACTTCATAATAAAATGCTTCATTGTTTCATATTTTAATTTATCCATCTAATTGATGGATAAGATAACCACTTGTTTAGGTTGAATTTTGCAGATTCTGTAAATTAAACCTCTTCTATCTGAGAGGAGAAAAATTAACAGAAATAAAATTTGAGTAGTTCAGCATTCAGTGGAACTGGAATTCTGAAATTTTTTTTAGCTGAAATTCTGTTCTTGGGATAGGGATGAAATACTGAGATTCTTAAAATCAAAATATCCTTGTTTGGTTTGTTGCTATGACTCAGAAGTGATGAATTCTCAGTCAGGTGAACACTGAACTGTATTTAGCCATACATATTTAGGGACATGCCATGTCTTAAGGCAGCATGAGTGTATGATCAACTTCTTTCCTGTAAGTGTGGTTCACTGGCTGGTCTTTCCCCTGTGCGCCTGCACCCAAAATATTCGTGTATTGTGCACCTGACATCAGAGTAACCATCCCTGTGCAGCCTCATGGGAACAAAGTGCTCTGTGGATGCCAGTCTGGTGGGCAGAGAAATATTTTACTACTTGTTCATTAAAGACCTGCAATTTAATAAATCAATGGACTTCCAGGTTTTAGCTGTAAATGAAAATCTGTAATGCATTTCAGAAGCTTACGATACTGAACTTTTTCTAAAGATAAAACTTCAGCTCTAGCAGTCACCTGTTTTGCCCATCGGGCTGTTTTAACTGTTTTTATAACTCTAGATGGTCTTTCCTTGCTACACTATCTGAAATTCTGGTCTTCAGACTAGCCCTGGCAGCGTGAACTGAGAGTCCCAGCTGCTCTCTCCCCGGGAGCACATCAGTGGAGATCTGCATCCACAGGAGCAAGCACATAAACACAAAGGCTAGCTCGCAAACCTTACCTCCCATTGAACTTCGCCATTTGCTAATTTATCCCTGTTCTAAGTTTTCTCTTGTGTTTGCCTTTTTGATGATTTCTTCCTGTAAAGCCTGTGTGGGCTGGCTTCTTGTTTCCATTTAGTGCGATCTTCTAATACAGCAGTTTCACCTCCAGCTTTGAACATAAATCAACAGAAAAGTCCCACAGGTTCCTTGCATTCTATTAGGGGAAGTAAGTAGGAATAGTGCAGATACTGAACTAATGCTATCAAGCTGCCTAAAGTGAGAGAACAGATTGATAAGAGAAAGCATTGTATTTATGGGTTCTGGCATACAGCATAGCACAAGTCCTATCTGAATTCTTCAGAAATCAGTATCAGATGACTTAGGAACTTCTAGCATATTTGAATCTTAAGTGGTTACAGATAGCTTTGCTCAGATTTTCCTTCAGTTGTTATGTGTGCTGCTTCTTTCTACTTGTTTGAAGGCAGGTTGGGAGATTCTATGAAATCCTCAGAAGACTGAAAAAATTCCTGCTATTGCTGAGGCTGAATGGCAACAGGGAGGTAGATCTACCTGAGATCAGTGGCAGCCTCCCTTCTATACACGTGTATGCGTCTGTGTAAACTTGTGCAGAGAGATTTAAATTGACTGTGTGACTACTGAGTCTAAAGTTGCCTTTACTTTCCAAATATATGAGCCTGACCTTGCTTCCACAGTGATGTGTACATCGTACATCACACACATCTCATCATGTAAAGTCTCAACTTCAAATTAACATAGTTTTTGTCTTCAGAATTCGGTTACTGTATGAAGCACCAGACTGAATTCTTTAGGAAGAGTAGAGAAAATGAAAAACATAAAATAAAAATCACTTTTAGAAAACTTAAGGCATTGTCATCAGAGCACTGTGAAAAATGTGGTGCAAAGGGTGCCCCAAGGCAACTGTCAATGGGTGAATCAGTGCCTAGGCACAGAGTAGAGGGCAGTGGGTGCCAGTGCATTTCCCATGAGTATGGGAAAGGTATTTTTCCTCTTAGACCCAACTACACACTGCCATGAATGTGCCTCAGTGGTTGGGTACACTCACTCCACCACGAGAACAGCTTTGAATTGCCTGCAGCTAGGCTGGGAGCTAAGCCTGCACACCCCGACGGGCAGATCCCTGCTCAGCCGGGTGCTTTTGCATGAAACCTGTTCCCCTTCTGCTCTGCTCCCACCCAGCAACAGCTGAGGCCCACCGCAGCAGAGGTCTGCCCAGCTTGCCTTCCTGGGGGCTTGCAGAGCAGTTCAATGCACCCTGCCAGCCCCCTGCACTGCCAAAGCAGCTCTTGTGAAACATGAGGATGCATAGCAGCCCTGGTCAGCCAGACCTGCTGCAGGTCGCACGCTAGCCCAGCTGTTTGCTGGGAGTCGATCCCCAGCCACTGCCCTGCCTGTGCTACAGGACAGCCTGAGTTTTTCTTCTCCAAGAACCTACATGTGTGTGCAAGAGCAGCCTGGCTCAGACCAACGTTTCACCGGGCTTTCTGGCGAACCTCCACCGTGCTCCAGCTGCAGCTGGCACAGCAGCTCGTCCTAGAGCCTGCCAGCAAGCGGGCAGTCCAAATGGCCAGGAGCTCTCTGGGAGCCTTGGCAGCCGGGCAGAAAGCAGGCTGCGATCATGCATGGCTGTGCAAGTGCTGCAGCAGGGAACACCTGACTCCAGCCTTCCCAGCCACCTACTCTGTGGCCTCACTGAGGTCCCACGGTTTCCAACCCCAGCTTTGGCAAATGATGCTCCTCTGCCTGTTCATTGCGGTTATGGGTTGGGTCATCCGTAGAAGGAGCAGCACTTTTCAATCTCCCTGTGGCCTCTTGAGTCCTAAGGGAATAATAACTCATTAGGATTGATGGAGCTTGACAGGGACCTGGAGGTTTATTGCTGTAATTCCCTGGCAGTGTCTTTCACCCTTGGGGCAGGACAGGTAGTATTTTCTCCCACAGCAAGAGTCAGAAATCTTCTCTTACAGGAAATACCCAGGCCAAGAGGCCTCTATCCAAACTAATTCTTTTGGAGCCACACACTTCGCATCCCTTTTTTTTAAGGGAATATCTAAGCTAAGTAAGAAAGATGTAGTAAATGGTTTTCTCACTTGCAGGCTTTTATAGCTATATCATTAGCATTGCCACTGATCAAAAGATCAGATGCAAATGCAAATAAAAGTAAACAAGTCAATAGATCTTTGTGTTTAGAAATAATGATAGTTGGAGAAATCACCCTTTATTCTTAATCATCAACACTAAAAAATTTTGAGGCTGATTCTCCTTGACATTGAGCCAGTGTTTTCTTGACACAAAGGCAGAGACAATAGAAAGTTGCTTTGTGAGAGTATTTTATACCCATTCTGGGCTGTTATGACTGATGATGAGTTACTACAGAATCAGGGTGTCTTACTCTATTTTATGGAAATACTGATCTTCTCTTAACAAAATAGTTGTTAACATACATAATTTTACTATATTACTCAACTCCTTTTACTAAAAGCGCAGGTTTTATGTTATGGTAAAAATAACTATAAATATATTGCATTATCTCTAAATATTGCATCTTACATGGTTTCAAAAAAAGCTCTCAAGTCCATATGGAAACCAACTCTGTCCTCAGCAAGGCTTCTATTAGATGCACAATACTTTTTTCATTATTACCTCACTCAAGGATGTTTTTTCAAGCAACTAAGAAAACGTTTTGTGTGAAATAGTCTGTAGGGAAAGAGGAAGCCTTTTCTCAGGTGCTTAAGTGCAGGCTTTACACAGGTGCAGGCAAGTACACAGTGTACTGAAGATTGTCAGAACTGTAGGATGAAGTTCTGCATACTGTGATAAATACTGTAGTTCAGATTACCAGTTCAGACTTAATTTTGGAATATTCTGATTCTGGTTTCTTGCTTTTGTGCATTCAGATATCCTTTTAAAGTAGTGTGTGGATTCAGTATATGCTACAGGTAACATTGTCATGGGATCTAAGTCATGCAGGGACCTGCACCAGAAGCCACCTTAGGGCTAAATCCTGTTGCTCTTCCTGGTGACTTCAACTGTGGCAATGCATATCCTTAATGCTCTGGTGCATAACACCTGTTGGAAGCTGTGAGGCACAGTGCCTAAATCATGCTCAGTTAATACCTTGAAAAGTTCCTAAATACCCTGTGGACATCTGAAGAAACTGTCTCTGTTCAACACATTCCTTCAGCTTCTCTTAGCAAGAATATTAATATAATCCATGTTAAAGTTCAGTGAATGTTCTCTGGCTTGCTTATCAGCATGTGTGCATAAATGTGTGTGTAGATTTGCAGCAGAAATACAGATTGTTTATAATATACATTAAAGTGCATGTAACAAGTAACTTTTTTGCATTTTCAAACTATCAGGCAAAAAACATATATTTATATATATAGAGAGAGTGTGTGTGTGCTTGTGCCTTTTTACTAAGAAATTATCCCTCAATGTTTCTGTGCGTTCAGGGGACTGAATGAAACACCCGTGGAAGCTTGCCAGCTGTGCTGACGCAAGCTCCAGTCTCATCCTGTAAACATTTACGCTTCTGAGTAACTTCAGTCACGTACAAACACTGGGACGAAAGAGACCTCATGGGTCACTGATCCCTGTCCTGTGGTATGACGGGCAAGGCTCATAACTCTTCTCATAAAATGGCCGAGTTTTATTGCAAAGCTTTCTGAGCTTTCACCTACTAGCTCTTCTGCTGAAAAGCTATTCCGTTACCTTGTTCAGTTGATAGTTAAAAACTCTGCCCTCATTTTCAGCCTCAGATTAGTCATGGACAGTTTCTACCAATTTGTTCTTATGTCAATATTGTAAGTACCTCTTCTTCCTCCCTGATGTTTACCCAGTGAGACCAATCATGCAGCTGAAGATATTTATGTGCATTTGCAGCTTTGGGTTCTTAGGGGTGGATGTCCACAAGTATTTTACTTATGTACAGATAAACATAAAGCAGAAAGACTTTACAAGCCAACCCTGTCTAAGTGATTAAAACAAAGCAGGATCCTGAAGTAAATGAGTCTCAGGTTGATAAAAACTGTCTTAGAAATGGGTGTCCTTCAGTGTGCAGCTATTTCTGGACAAATGCAGCTGGTTAGCTTTGGTGCTCTGTGATTTATCTTAGGGCAAGTCTTTTGCTCACATAAAGCAAAGAGTGCCACAGTCCAGTACAGATCTGTTCATCATGAAAGAGGATATCTGGGACTATCATTTACTTTCCTAGCGAGAAGTTACATGGAAGCTGGCAAAGCCATTCATTTCCACTTTGAGTCTGAACTGAAGTGATGGTTTGCACTTTGGTATTCTTCACTCCAGTGCTGCACCCAACATGCCACTTTGGTATTTGTCTTTGGCAAATTACCTTTTCAAAGATGGTTTTTCTTTCTTTTCTGACCCTGCAGTTTCTTGATCTTCTAGAACTGAGATAGGTAGGATTTGGAAATTAATTTCAGGCCAAACGTTTACTGGGAGTGAGGCAGAACGGGCTACGGGAGAGCTGCATCCCCTTTCGCCTCCTTCCCCTGTCCAGTCACTCACAGGCAGCACCCCGCACAGGCAGACTTCTGTGACTTGTGGCACTCTCTGACCAAGGAGAGGAGGAAAGCAGACACCGTATTTCATATGAATTGGCCACCCGACTTCTCTGTCCCTTCTCTGAGCATTACAGTGATATAAGAATATGCAAGACAAGAGCTGGTGAAGCAGGGAGTGCCATGGGAGGGAGAAAGGGGTCTGAAGTGTTACAGGCAGGAGAGTAAAAGCTGCCTTGGGAGATCATAGGATCATAGAGTACCAGGTTGGAAAGGACCTCAGGGATCATCTGTCCAACCTTGGCAAAAGCACGGTTTAGACAAGATGGCCCAGGACCCTGTCCAGCTGAATTTTAAATGTGTCTACTGTTGGGGAATCCACCACTTCCCTGGGGAGATAGTTGATTGTTCCCATTGTGAAAAATTTTCCTCTTGTGTCCAATCAGAATTTCGCCAGGAGTAACTTGTATCCATTACCCCTCATCTTTTCCATGAGACTCCTTGTAAAAAAGGAGTCTCCATCTTCTTTGTAGCCACCATTTAAATACTGGAACATGGTGATAAGGTCTCTCCTAAGCCTTCTTGTCTCAAGGCTGAACAAGTCCAGTTTTCTCAGCCTTTCCTTATAAGGCAGGCTTCCCAGTCTTTTGATCATCTTTGCAGCTCTTCTCTGGACCCTCTCCAGCCTGTCCAGGTCTTTTTTGTATAGTGGGGACCAAAAGTGAACATAATATTCTGGGTATGGCCTGACAAGCACTGAGTATAGTGGGAAAATGACTTCTTTATCTCTGCTGATGATGCTCTTGTTGATGCAACCCATCATCCTGTTGACTTTCTTTGCTGCAGCAGCATGCTGTTCACTCACATTGAGCTAGTTGTCAACCAGGACCCTCAGGTCCTTTTCCACAGAGCCGCTCTGCAGCTGGGCAGATCCCAGCCTGTGCTGCACTCCTGGCTTACATTTTCCCAAGTGCAAGACCTTACATTTGTCTTTGTTAAATTTTATAAGGCTCTTGTTAGCCCACTCTTCCTGCCTATCCAGGTCTTCCTGCAGGGTGGGTCTCCCTTCCAAAGTGTCCTCTTCCCTACTCAGTTTGCTATCATTGGCAAACTTCATCAGGGTACACTTGATCCCATCATCCAGATCACTTATGAAGCTATTAAACAGTTCTGGGCCTAATATCAGTCCCTGGAGGACCCCACTTGTGACAGGTTGCCAGTTTGAAAAAGAGCTATTTACCACCACCCTCTGGGTGCTGCCTGTCAGCCAGTTCCCGACCCATACATGTTGATATCACATCAGCTAACAGACTTAGCAAGGAAACCAACAACTGAATGGGGCACATCTTTTTGAGAATGCTCTTCATAAAGCAGGCTTGATTTGCCATCTTCTATTTAGTGACTAATATCTGTCTGTATGAGCCAACAATGTGCACTTGCAGCACAGAAGACCAACTGTATCCTCGACTGCATGAAAAGAATCATGGCCAGGAGGTCAAGGGAGATGATTGTGCCACTCTGCTCAGCTGAGACCTCAGCTGGAGTACTGCGTCCAGCTCTGGAGCCCTCAGCACAAGAAGGACATGGAACTGTTGGAGCAGGTCCAGAGGAGAGCCACAAAAATGATCAGAGGGCCAGAGCACCTCTCCTATGAGGACAGGCTGAGACAGTTGGGGTTGTGCAGCCTGGAGAAGAGAAGGCTGTG
>Ga0065711_1044573_pt1 | contig 14014 bp, 7 predicted proteins | sample Hoacrofraction12_FD_59098 | JGI IMG/M metagenome (GOLD analysis project Ga0065711, IMG submission 59098) | Hoatzin crop microbial communities from Cojedes, Venezuela - Epithelial fraction 12 v2 (version 2) | ecosystem: Host-associated > Birds > Digestive system > Esophagus > Crop | place...
CTGGGGTCGCCGCCTGCTTTTGATCTCAGAGGGGCTCGAACCCGGGTCTTCCAGCGCTGAATCATCCCGCTGCTGACCCCAGGCTCTGGTGGGTTTTTTTCGTTTTCTTTTTTTCAGACTGTCTATGATGAGTGGTTCATTACGCTTTACAACTTGGTGTACACCTCCCTCCCGGTGTTAGGGATGAGTCTCTTCGATCAGGTATGGCTTCTATCACCACATGGGTTATTTTATTTTTGTAGGGGTTTTGTAGGGGCTCCTGGTGCTCTGAGCCGGTTCCACGCAGCAAAAGCAGCTGACTCTTTGGCTAGCTATGGTGGTAGCCCCTAAAATAGTTTACCGTCAGTGAGAACTGCGAGCACAAAAATAAAAAAAAAGGATGCGCCAGGGAGGAGATGGTCTATAATCCTGATTCGGCCAACAGGTTTCGGAGTGTGGTGAGACTTTTGGGTTATTCTGTTGACTGCAGCCATTGCAACTGCAGTGTGAAGTGGTAGTAGTCTCACCAGCGCTGTCCCTGAAGCCTGACAAGTGAACAGAACAATGAATGAAGTCTGAAGCCAGTTTTTTGCAGGTCCAGCCTTTCTAGGGGAAGTCTACCTGCAGTAATTTCACATGCACGTTTTCACCTTATATGCTATTACTGTTCAGCAAGACACAGAAGCAACAAAGTTGATCCTGTATGCCTTTTACAAGTTAAATAAGCAGGAACTTGCTGCTCCCCGATGGTTCACAGTGTTCAGCTCTGGAAACTTAAGGGATCTGAGTCAGATAGCCTTGCCTCGGCGTGGACACAGTCGAGATATTTTCTGTCCCTTAGCTTCCAGGCAGCTCTCAGGAGAGCAGACCATGCAGTCTGCTTAAGATGAAGGGTACCTTCATTTCTTTTGCGGCACTTGTCAGCTTTCTCAGCACAAGAAAGGTCAAATTCAGCATGGAAAATGTGTCTAGGTGACCGTGGGATGTGGCACACTCGTCAGCACAACTGAATAAATGGTGTGCTGAGACTTTTCTCATGAAAATTCGTGTCACAGGGACGTGGCAACCCTAAGTACTCTTGTGTGGTCGCTTGGGTAGGTGCCAGCAAATCTGACCATCTCCTGTCTACCTACTTTCAGGATGTGGATGATCGTTGGAGTATGCTGTTTCCTCAGCTCTATGTGCCTGGCCAGCAAAACCTCTATTTTAACAAAATAGTGTTTGTCAAGTGCATGGTGCAAGGGATCTACAGTTCCCTCATTCTCTTCTTCATCCCCTATGGGGCCATGTACAATACAATGAGAAGTGATGGGAAGGCCATTGCTGACTACCAGTCCTTTGCACTGATGGCCCAGACCTGCTTACTGATCGTGGTGTCTGTACAGGTAAGCCATCCCAGGCGATGTTTTTAGGAATTAGTTGTAGTTTTATGAGGGCAGCATCTGGAGGGCCACTTGGGATCTTGATAGCACCGTATTTGTTGCCGCATCTTTCATTTTTTCAAAAAAAAAAGTCTCTTGACTGCAGATTACCCTCGTCAGTTCAACAGAACAACAGGTTTGTGTGTTATGAAAGACCAGGGTGACAGGAAAGCAGTCTCTTTGCCTTGGGAAGTTTACAGTCATAGCAGACAAAACAGTTAAGGCTGGGAGTAGAGAAGAACTCATTTCGGTTTTGTGGGGTGCGTTTGAAGCGCAGGACTGTCTGTCTTCTCGCAAGCAGTGGTTTGTAGGGTCTCCATCACGAGGCTGTCTCTGTAGCCTTGGTCCCGTGTGTGATGCAGATGCTAGGCCTGCACTTGCTGGAAGAAATAGCTAAGACTTGGGTGGTACAAAATTCAGATGGTACTAGCAGAAAGAGAGAAATTGCTGAAAAGAGAGACCAGTCAGTCATACCTCCCTAGATAATGGTTTTTGCTGTCTGAGGTCTTGTAGGCTCCTTCTCCTAACTTTCAATGCTAGGCCACAGCTTAACGGTGGGGACATAGCATGGCTCTTTTGCACTTAGTATACTGTCTCCAGTACTGGCCACTGGTGAATGCTTGGGAAGAGGGTGACAACAGGGCAAACGTAGTAACCCTTGCCTTGAATGGTCTCCCAGCATCCTATGATCTGTGGCTTGGTGTTTCTTGAGACTTGAATGAATAACAGCCTCAGGAGCAGGGGTACAAAGCAGAGGAGAAGTTCTCCAGCTGTGTTCAGCACAGATCTGCTAAGTAGTTAGGGCCCTGACAATATCTGTATTGCTTCATTCTTTCAGATTGGCTTGGACACCTCTTACTGGACAGTTGTGAACCAGTTCTTCATCTGGGGCAGCCTGTCTGTTTACTTTGCTATCACCTTCACCATGTACAGTGATGGCATGTACCTGATCTTCACAGCTGCGTTTCCGTTCATTGGTAAGCCCTGGGACAAATCTGGATTACACACAAAATGGGCATACTGTGGGGCTTAAATCTGTTGGGAATGTCTAGTAGATGTTATTGCCCCTCTAGAGGCAATAACAGAGTATATTGCATGCCTTTTCTATGAGAAATGACAGGGTATTTCTGAGGGCTGCTGGGAATGCTAATTTTGAATCCCATCCGTCTAGGTGAACATGTGCCACATTCCCTTGTTCACTTCCTTGCGTAAGAATGCACATTCACATGCAGCCACAGGAATGATCCTTTAAATAAACCTACTGAGCTGGCTGGAATGCTTTCTGCTGCTCTATTACATTCTGTTTCTAGGTGTCCAGTTCTTACAGATAACTGGGAGCATTCTGTTTGCAGAAGGATGCGTGTTCTTCTGTAAAAAAGTTGACAAGTTGGTACAGGAAAGCATAGAAGTACAACATCCAGTTAGACACAGGAAAAACACCACTTGATAATGGTGAGACTTCAGCCAGGTTAAATGGCAAATTCCCAACAAAAAAAATACCAATGATGACCAGGTCTTTGGAGTTACTCTACAGAACAGAAATGAATGCATGCAAAAGGTGAAGGGTAACATAAAAATGAGTCTGTCTCCTGAGACTTAGACCAGGAGGAAGATGAAAGCTTAGCAGAGTAATTCAGATGTTTTTAATAGCTCTGTGCATCCATAGCCAATATAGATATAGCATTATTATGAGATTCTACTTTTGAAATCCCAGTGCTTTTTGTTTCAAGTGTCAGGTTGGTGTATTAATCAGTGCCTTTATTTCTGGATGAATTGTTAAGCCAAGACTTGTTCTGCCCATCTTCACTGCAATATCAAGGTGCTTGTCCATTTTAGAAATATCTGAGATGCAGGTCAGTTGTTGCAATGTATTTTCCAAGCAGATGGAAATCCACCATAAGATGGCTCTTAGGGTCAAGAGTGAGAGAAGACAGAGTGTCTGTTCGGTTTCCAAAGACGGGTGCCAACTCACCTGCCAGGGATATCTCTACCTGCTGCTCTCTTGGTACTACACAGGTCAAATTAGCCATAATGCTGAGGGCTGCTTAAGAAGGTCTCAGTCTGAAACAACTTTAAAGGAAAGTGATTCTAGTCTGGACTCAGACAACTTTACTTCAATTTCAGTGGAGCTGTATTACAGCAGAATTTGCCCAACTGAAAAGAAAACATTCAGCAACTTTACTGCTAACAATAACATCATTAAGCCCTGTAAGGAGGGTTTTGCAGACGGTTTGTTCTATCTTACATTCCTTCAGCTTTGAAGAAGCCAGAAGTGAGCACTTGAGTTTCCCAGAAGGTTGCAGTGTCACACCAGCACATGGCAGCTGCTCTGGCAATGCGCCCACTAGGCTACGCTGTCCGTGGAGACACCCAGAGCAAACATGCTCCTCTCATAAAGGGCTGTGATCCTATTATCTGCTGGGCAGTCAGAGACAGAACTCCATGTGCTTCAGGAAATTGTGCTGCAAAGTAAGAAAATAGTATTCTTCCTTTTGGACTAGAGTCTTGGCAAAAGGTGAGCAGGCTGGGCAGCCACTGAAGAAGGCCTCCTGAACATTTATGTCAATCCTTTGCAGTGATTTCACTTTTGTAAAGAGACGAGGCATTCACTGTCACATCCTTGTCTCCCCAAGTTGTTGCTGCAGTTGTGTCTGGACTTGGCATTTTTCTTTGCTCTTCTCAGATCGTGATATTGGTATTGCTGTCCTCTCTACAGCAAGTTGATTTCACTGCTGGAGATGGTGTCTGCTTTATATTTTGGTCTGTTTGTCAAGTGCTTTAGAATCACAGAGAGTAAAAGTTTCAGGTGAATGACAGTGAGAGGTGCTGCTGTTAGCTCTTATGGTTTTAATCATGCTTTTCTTTTTCAGGTACGGCTCGAAACACCCTCAGCCAACCAAATGTGTGGCTAGCAATCTTCCTCAGCATCACCCTCTGTGTGCTGCCTGTAGTTGGCTTTCGATTCCTGAAGGCTCAGTTAAAGCCAACTCCCAGTGATAAAGTAAGGAGATACCTTATTAAACCAGAAATCCTGCTTACTACCACAGTTTACTGTGGAGCCCTATTGCATGGCACTGGCACTGCTCAGAGCATATGCCTTTGTAGGTGCAAGTGCTGCTGTCCATCTGTCCCCCAGTCCCTTGAGAAGTAGGATTGCATTTGGGTTTTGGCACAGTTCAAGCCATCTGCAGCTGGGTCCAAGGCTGAGATTCTTTAGATGTGGATTAGATTGCACTGGAGCAAGGAAGGTGCACTATTTATGGGTGCAGGGTTTAAATGCTGTGGCTCAGTGGCAAAGGAGCGGCATGTTCCTCCCGCTCTGCTGCCATACAGTTTTTGGCCTGGCAGACCGCAGCCCTTCACCCTCTACGCAGGTGTACGTGTTCACTGGGATTTCTTAAAAGAAATCAGAATTTACTTTGTTTGTAGCCAATGTTTATCCGCCCCCTCTGAAACCAGCTGCCCCCATCCCCAGGAATAAGAAGGTGAGGCCACTAGGGCAAGGAGAGGCTGGGTGAGATGGAGTGGGCGGAGGGCGCACAGCTCACTACAGCCAGTGGACCCCTCAAGATCATCAGCGTAAACGCAGCTACCCGGGCTGGCTTTCAAGCAGGAGCATCTGCTAAATGATGCTGCCACCCGGTGCTTCCTTCCCCCTTCCCACACCAAGAAGCAAGAAGCGAGAAGTGAGTGTCTCTGAGCACAGCCCTAAGGGCTTGCTGCTCCTCGCTGCTCCTCAATGGCTGCCCTCATCATCCTTGGGATGCCTGTGAAGCTGCTCAGGGGCTCCAGGACTGTTGGAGAGTGAGTGGCTGGGAATTCTCAGCCCTGGCAGAAGGGATAAGTGGGTGCTACAGAACACTGCTAGGAAGTAAAATCCTCAGGACACAGTTAGAGGCCATCCAGGTGTGTAAAAACAAGCTGCGTTTACCCTTCAGTTGAATAGAAGTCCAACACAGCTGTGGCCCAGAATCCCAGCCTCAATACTTGGGTTGAGCATCTCTCTCTAGTGCAAAATCACTTTTCTACCTCCTCTGGGAAGTGAATTGTCACAGGAGAGGAGCATTTGGGTTTCCTGCTGTGCAGAGATCTCCAGCTGGCAGTAGGAGAGGAACTTAAATACAGACCTGCCGCTTAGAGAGGCCAAATACCTACAGCTGCCACTGTTCCAAGCAGGAAGTACAGGGGTCTGGTGTCTGGGGATTCTCTGAACTGCTGGCGTGCAGTACTGGCCTCCTCGCTTTGGCAGACCCTTTCTGCAAAGACACCTGCCGCGGATGATGTCAGTGGCCACATGGGAACAAAGAGCCTACTACGTGCAGATAAAGTGCATGATTTTTTTCCCTTCCTCCAAAGAATATGAGAATCCATTGATCACCATTCTCATTATAAAAAGCCTTTACGTATCAGAGATCCCCTTCAGTAGCCTGTTTTCTAGATTAAGTAAGCCAATTTTTAAATCGTAGAATCATAGAATCCTGGAATCATTAAGGTTGGAAAAGACCTCTAAGATCACCAAGTTCAACCATCAAACTAACACCACCATGCCTGCTAAACCATGTCCCGAAGTGCCATGTCTATAAGTTATTTTTAACACCTCCAGGGATGGTCACTCCACCACCTCCCTGGGCAGCCTATTCCAATGCCTGACCGCTCTTTCAGTAAAGAAATTTTTCCGAATATCCAATCTAAACCTCCCCTGACACAACTTGAGGCCATTGCCTGTCATCCTATCGCTAGTTACTTGGGAGAACAGACCAACACCTGCCTCGCTACAGCCTCCTTTCGGGTAGTTGTAGAGAGGGATAAGGTCTCCCCTCAGCCTCCTCTTCTCCAGGCTAAACAGCCCCAGCTCCCTCAGCCACTCCTCATAAGACTTGTTCTCCAGACCCCTCACCAGCCTCATTGCCCTTCTCTGGACACGCAAATGTTTCCTCATTTGTTTTCGGAAAAAAACCAAATTGTGACTATTGTTGAGATGACCTTCACATTTTGGGTTATTTAGCTGAAGTGCATAAAAGAGCTGCAGTAATACGCCAACCAAGGCATCGCAGGGCTGTGAGGAACAATACACTGAAATCATCCTTTCCCATGTCTTACAGATGACACTCCCCATGAATGCCTTTTAGAGTAGGATTTGCTTTTACTTATACCAGGCTGCCACCCTGTGCTGGCAGTTCAGCTTGTGCTCTGCAGCCCTTCCTGCCATCCTGTTTGATCAATCACTTTTGGCTTTGGACCCCTGCTTCTGTTTCTCTTTCTTTCCTTCTCTTTCACTGTGCTTGTGAATAAGGATGCCCTTCCTCCTTTTTACATCTTATTTTATGATTTCAGGTCCTGCTCAAGATCAAAGAAGCCAAAAAGAGGCCACCTCCACCCTCACCCAAGAGACGCCTGCGTCGGACCAGCACCCGCCGCTCCGGCTATGCTTTCTCCCATCAGCATGGCTTTGGAGCGCTCATCATGTCTGGGAGAAACATGCGGCCAAAATCACCTTTTGCCACAACGGGAACATTTTCACCAAATAGTGATAAACATAAACACAAAGGACTGTAAAAAAAAAAAAAGAAAGAAAAAAAAGGGAAAGAAAAAAAAAACCCATAGCAAACCAAAGTAAAGGGCTGTGAGGAGAGGAGGCTGTGCTCCCTGAAAACCACCGAGCCGGTGGCCACGCAGAGCTCTGCCCTTCAGGCTGCCAAATCAAGGTCTTGGGCCTTTTGTTTCACCCACGTGCACCCTCTGACTCCAGCTTCTCTTCCAAAGATGCGTGCTGCTGCAGGGGAAGGCGCGCAGGGCAAAGAACATGCCGCGGGAAGCATCTCTGCTCTCTGAGATCGTTCATAACGCTATTATGTTTTTTTCTCCCTTTATCTGCATACCTCAGAGCAGAAAGAAGTCTAGGCTGAGGAAAAGGCTGAACTCGTGATGTTTTTCTCATGTGCCTTTGTTTCTGTCATGAATCTACTCTGGAACGTATTACTGGGGTGACAGTATTGACCCCAAGTGTGCCTTAGGCCCAGCCACACAACGCCCAAATCCCCAATCTTTGTAATATGTGTAATTCTGTAGCCTTTTGACTGTACACAGGCACTTTGGAAGGCATGAGTTGGAAATAACCTGCTTCCAAACAAACATTTGATCCAGTTTCTCAAGAGATGACCAGTGCCCAAACACCACCCTCTTCCTGCATCTGCAGTTGGGAAGCGGTGCGAGCTCAGAGAAACCCTCAGCTGGTTGAGGGACAAGGACTTGACATTCATCAGCCTGCCCTGTTTTATCTGCATTGTAAATCTGCTTTTGTGAGAGATCATTGTCCTCAGAGCCCTCTTGGGTTTTGTAGCTGGGCAGCACCTGTTTCATTTAGACTTAAAATAAAAGGGCAGAAGCAGCTCAGGCTCCCACATGGATCAAGCCATAAAATCTGGCCCTGAGAAGCCCGTGTCATGGTGTGGGCTCGTCTGAGCTGCCAGTACCTAGCGTCTCTCCCACCACAGCAAGCTGAGCCACACACACATCTCACCTGATGGAGAGCACACAAGCAGTACCAGAGGCAGCGATGCTGCTTCACTGCTAGCACAGGGTGTCCTGCCCTTTGCTCCGCCGGTGCTGTCACTCAGGGTAAGGGATGAAGCACCACCTGGCAGCTCCCTCACCCTCTGCGGTGAGCGGTGTGCGTCAAGTTTCAGAGGAACCTGGTGCTCAGGAGCCTCTGCAGAGTTTCTCTGTGCTGGCAAATATTTTATTTGGGAACAGTTCGTCAGTCCATCATGAGTTGCAGCGAGCTGAAAATCCTGTCAGTCTGACTGCCAGCAGAGGGACCTAGGATGCACAGACACAGCCAAAGACATGGTACCCTCTGAGGGACTGGGATTTGCTCACTGTTTTCTTACACCAGCTCCACAGTCAGCGGGGTTACTGGGTGGAAGGCCAGCGTGGCAGCCTGAGAGTCTGTCCTGCCAGCACTGCTGAGCTGTCTAAATGGAGCTTTTTTGTGTGGAGGACTAAGCAGCGTTGGCTGTTTTATTTTTTTTCAGCTCCTTTAGACACATGTAGACTCCTTCCTTGTTTTGAATTGGATTTTTTTGGTACTGTAACCATCTCGTATTTATTGGGAGCTCTCTGCCTTCAGCCTCTGAGCTATCAGTGGAGGCAATGTATGATGGCAACAGGCCAGCCACGTCCCCATTTCATCCGGACTGCGTAAAACACCTTGCTGCCTGTGGTCCCAGTGACTGTGTAAGGTTGCTTAAGCTCTAATAGAAGGTTTCATCTCCCTGTGTTTATCTCAGCACAGAAAAAAACTGTCTGTTGCACCTGCTGCTTTGGGAGGCTCGTTGCAAACTATGATATTAAATTTCAGCCTAGACAGTGCAAAACTAGAGCTGGGACTGGATCCAGACCTCAGCGGCCAGGAACTTCTTGCTAGGGAAGGAGCAAATTCTGAGCCGGTGATCTCCCCTGCAAGGAGATAACTCAGTAAAGTGAGAGCCTGCACCCTGAGTGAGGAAACCGCTGTGACAGTCAGTGCTTGTCACTGCCCTCTGATTTAACATTCACTTTGCAGACACAGTCAGGGCCTTCTGATGAGGACTATGGCTTTCACAGTCAGCCTCCCTGGGTCTAGAGGAAAAAACAGAATTTATGCAGATAAGCAGACATCCCCACGATACCCAGACTGGTCTTTGGAGTGAGAGTCCTATCAAAGCTGTTCCTAGCGTGTAATGCAGCAGGATATAATGCAGAGCAACAGAGGCAGACTTTTTGCTGACAGAGCAAGGCAACTCTGAGACTGTGTCACTCTTCTCATATGGTTTACGTGTGAAGCACTCACCTTCGGGCTGTAGGGGATTTGCAAATGCTGCATAGGACATATAGGGGATAATAGAGCTGTAGGTGAACTTGCACCAGATACAAATATTTCAGTGGTTTGACAAGATCAGCATTTGAAACATATCAGCTGGCAGTGATGTCTGTCCAACATCACTCCTGATTTTGTAAAATAATTTTTTTAAAATAAAAATATTGGGATGACCAGTTCCTTGCCAGTCTGCTAATTGATTAAAGGAGTTTGTAACCAGATATGTATGTTGTTCCTAGACCTCCTAAAGTAGGAGGGAGGGTCTGTGGGAGGATGGATCTGAGATGGTAGTGCTTTTCATGCCATATCCTGATTTGGGAAACAATCAAATTCCCAGACTTTGAATCCTTAGACGGAGGACGCTGACTCTTGGGTGGACCTGGGAAGGTGTGCAGGCAAAGCTCTTGTATTTGAGAGATATATCAGAAATTAATCCCTGAAATCTGTTTTCATTTTTTTTCCCCCTTTTTCTCATTATTCCATAATATAGGACCTGTTGGAGCAGGTTCAGAGGAGGGCCACAAATATGACCTGAGGGCTAGAGCACCTCTGCTGTGAAGAAAGGCTGACAGAGCAGGGGTTGTTCAGCCTGGAGAAGAGAAGACTGCGGGGACACCTTATTGCAGCCTTCCAGTGCTTAAAGGAGGCCTACAAGAAAGCCAGAGAGGGACTTTTGACAAGGGCATGCAGTGATGGGACAAGGGGTGATGGCTTTAAACTGAAAGAGGGGAGATTTAGGTTAGATATAAGGAAGAAATTCTTCCCTGTGAGGGTCGTGAGCCCCTGGCCCAGGTTGCCCAGAGAAGCTGTGGCTGCCCCCTCCCTGGCAGTGTTCAAGGCCAGGCTGGACGGGACTTTGAGCAACCTGGTCTGGTGTAAGGGGTCCCTGCCCGTGGCAGGGGGAGTTGGAACGAGGATTCTATGGTTCTATGATAGAAGTTCATGGTTTGAACACTGTGTTCTGCTGTAGCAACTAATACTCAGCGCAGTTTCAGGATCAGGAATGATGCTGCTTTGAAGAGAATCAATGATGAGATGGTTAATTTCCTTACACTGTAGCAGAGGAGGCCTGAGATCATCTTCTCCTTCCCCTGAATCCAACAGGGTGACAGGGGCAAACCTCTGCCACTAATAGTGTGGAGCACCAGGTGCTTTTGGGCAGAAGCTCGTTGAAGTGCTTTTGGGCAGAGGCACCTCAAGGGTGTTTTACACGGCTAACTGCAACACCTGCGTTCTTGCTACGCTGCCCAGTGGATCTCACTTTATTGGTGTGCATTCACACAACTCTCTTCCACTGACCTGTAGCCTAGAAGTCATTACTCGTGAGCAGCTCTTGCAGAATGGGAGGGCAAAATGGAGCTGCATGCTTGCCCCAGGTTCTCCAGCTGGAGTGATCCTCAGCATGGTCTGTTGTAAGAAAGACTGAATAATGAGCACAAAGTAATTCTTCGATACCTGTGGGCAGGGGTGCCGTGTCCTATATCCCTGTCGGACCACTGATAAAAATTCATCCTGAAAACAGCCATTCCAGCTGGAAAGCTTCCTGTTCTGACGGCTGATTTTTTTTCTCCCCCACTAATTTTCAAACTAAATGTTTTCACTGTGCATTTATTCTCTTGTTGTCGTGCCAGCATTATCCTTTTGCTTCAGCAGTTCTGTTTGTCTCCTGTGATATATTTAGGGAGCAATCCTATCCGCTTTCTGCCTACATTTGACTAGGCTAAACAAGCCAGGCTCTTAAGTTTCATCTTGTTTGAGAGGTTTTCTGTTTCCCCCAGGCCCTTTCTGCACCTGTTCATCTGAGTTTATAATTTTTAAATGTGGGTGACAAGAACTGTTTTTGTATGATGCTCCTGTCATCAGTGCCTGTACAATAGCAGTGGTATTTCACTGCATTGTCTAGACTGCTTTTCTTATGGCCTCGTCATCTCTGTGATCCTTGCTGCAGCTCTAGTGGTTATTTTTCCTAACTTTACTGTGAATATGCACAATCGTTAGCTAAATGGAGCTAGCTACATGAATACCTCTCGTCTCTCTCTGTCTCGCGCCTGATAATGTGGTGGGGAGCTGAAGTCATCACAGCGCAAGTCTGTGCATGTTGATGCTTTCGACTGGTGCCTTGTCCTCCTCCATGAGGGCTGGCAAGGGTTTTGTACCACATCTACTCCTGTGTTGTCTGATGTAAACATGCTGTAATGAGGGAGCTGTCACTCCTAGCACAGCTGAGCTCCCAGCCTCGGCTCCCTGTCCAGGAGTCACCTCTAGCCCTGTTCCAGTGACAGGGTACTGGGTTGCTGCAGGGTCGGACGTGACGCAGGGCTCGGATGAAGGGCACAGAGCCCTGCAGCCTCGGCTTGACCTGCGAGTGCCCCCGCCCGTAGCTGCAGCTCAGCAGCTCTGCAGTTTTCCCAAAGCCAGTCTTCTGCTGCCCTACTTTTTATAATTCACTTTGTAGTAGAGAGGGTTTCTCTCCGCCTGGCACTGTGGAGGAGCAACCTCTCTCCCGTCACTCCCAGCTTGAAGGGAAGTGGTTTTCCTATGCCCCGTCTCTTTCCCTGCCTGCCTCTCCTGCTGGGTGGAGCGGGCTGTACTGAGCTGTCAGCTCCCTGCCTTTCCGCACAGCCCTGAGCCCTCTGCCAGACTTTTTCAGCTATAAATGGATCTGGCCTTTTCCACTCCCCACCCCCCACCCCCCCCCGACACGAAGAGATGTTGCGGGAAATCGGAGCTGGGCCAGGCTTCCTCTGAATTAGGAAAATATACAGTCCAACCCCCGACTTTTCGTCGCTTCTCTGGAAGCGTCGTGCCTGGCTTTGGGGGGAGCTCCCTGTGCCGGGGTGAGGGCTGTGCTGCTGAATTGCTTGTCTGCACTGCGAGAGTGGTTATTCCCAGACCTCAGTGCGAAGCTGGGGCAGACCTATAGGTGCTATCTCCATGCACCACCCCACAAACAGCACCGTCTGATCTGAGCGTTGTGTCTCAAGGGAAGGCCAATGTTTTTGTTACTGACTGCATCCTGCTTCCACATCCGTATTAGGCACTTAATAAAAGAAGCCTGGCTTTTGTACATAATGAAAAATGCTGTTTGGCTCCCTTGATTTCGGGATTTACAGCGGAGGTCCTGGGATCTTTTAAACTTTATTGCATTCCCCCTCCTCGGAGAGGCAGGGAGGGTCAGCATCTTCTCGTTCAGCAGAGAGACAGGGCCTCAAGTATGCAGACCAAGGTGACTCAGGGAGTCAGTAGCTGCCCTGAATTTTAAACTGAAGTCTTTTGTGTCATCTGGAGTGGAGTGCTACCCTCCATCACCCCTGCAGGCATCCAGGCCATTCATTCCATGTAGAGTACAGGTCTGTATTTAGAAAACTAATTTGTACTCTCAAGTTGAAAAATTGTAGTCTGAAAGTCTCCTAGTTCATGTGCTTCATAGAAGCTGCTGGGCCACGTTCCAGTCTGGTGACCTTTTGCTGGCAGCAGTGGGTTTGCATCCTTTGGGTTTAGGTAACAACACCTAGAGCAGCTCCTTCAGGGGCTTCCTTGCACCCTGGCAATTGTCCCTCAAAAACCTTCAGGCTGTGGATAAGGCAACATATAATATACAAAAGGTGCAAACCTGGCTTATGGTTGCCTGATATTCTGCCAGCAGTTCGACTTCTGGTTCAGTTTTTGCTCTGGCAGCAGATGCTGTCTGACACTTTTTCCTGTGCAGCATGCCTCGTCTCCTGAGTTTTCTATACTCAGTGGCTTCATTCTGTTGCCTATTGGATGGGTTGGTGGAGCTTTTGGCTGGTCAGTGTGTGATGGGCAATGTGCAGTGATACATCTGTCCTCTTTTTAGGTGAGCTACAGAATGTAATATTCCAGACCAGGGTATTACACAGGGGCTATTGTTCAATGAAACCTTCTTTCTGTCTTTCTGCTGGGATTGCAGCCAATATTTTTTATCAAACAGATGAGGGACAGATTAAGTGCCTCCTTCACCCTTCCCCACGACATCAAGCTTCCATGTGGCAAAGGTACCTTTGAGCTCTGGGAGTAAACGAAATGAAGAAACTGTGTGTTGTTCTAGCTGCCTGATGCTCTTTTCTGTGGTAAGCTCTGCTGAAGCTGGGCCAGGCATCAGATTCTGCTGTTTTGCCAGCTCAAGTTGGAGTGCTTCAGGGTAAACTTGGCTGGGAGGAGTTTTTCTGCTTGCTGTATCCCTCCCAGATGTTCAGGGAGGCTGGTTGCCCCAATTCTGCTTGGCCTTATGCAACCTGCCTTCTGCTGAACACTTAGTTCCCAGTTCTTCATCAAAGCCCTGGACACATAGCAGGGTGTTTTCTGAGGTTTGTTGGGTATAGATCTCTGTTCTTCTGATTCTGGAACATGAAGCCTGGTTTGGGTTTTGCGTGTGATGTCTGCTACTCCTCTGAAGCCCACAGTTTCTCCCCCTCCTCTTTGCATGCTTGCGTGTTCTTGCCTGGACTGGGAATACTGGTCTGCAGAATTCACATCTGTTGTGCCTGGAGTGGGTATTAGTTGAGCTTCTCTGTAGCCCTTAAGCCTTGCCCTAAACTCTGCACTTCCAGCTTAATCCTCAGTGGAGCGGTGGATGGGAGTGTGAGGGGACTGGAACATCTCCCCTACGAGGAGAGGCTGGGGGAGCTGGGCTTGTTCAGCCTGAAGAAGAGAAGGCTGCGAGGGGACCTAATAAATGCTTACAAATATCTGAAGGGTGGGTGTCAGGAGGATGGGGCCACGCTCTTTTCAGTGG
>Ga0065711_1044574_pt1 | contig 14014 bp, 23 predicted proteins | sample Hoacrofraction12_FD_59098 | JGI IMG/M metagenome (GOLD analysis project Ga0065711, IMG submission 59098) | Hoatzin crop microbial communities from Cojedes, Venezuela - Epithelial fraction 12 v2 (version 2) | ecosystem: Host-associated > Birds > Digestive system > Esophagus > Crop | place...
GGGGGGGGGGGGGGGGAAGAGAAAAAGAGGAAAAAAAAAAAGAAAAAAAAAAAGAAAAAAGAGGCCAGCATCACGCTCCAGGAAATGCACTTTTCAAACACCAACTCCTTTCCCACGGGCTGGCGGAGGAAAACAAGCCATCAGCTGCTTCCCCTCACTCCCCGGGGCTCCGTGCGGGACCCACGCCTCATGCCTGCTGACCTCTCCTCTCCACCACCCCGGCACCCGCGCCAGAGCTTTCCCGGCCCTGGGGAGAAGTCTGGGAGCGGGGAAAGGGCTGGGAGTGCGAGAGGGAGGGAGGTGGCCTGGGTGCATTTCTAAATAATCGGCCCAGTGAACAGCAACAACAATAAAATCGCAGCTCGGGGGGGAGAGGCGTCCGGGCTGCAAGGCGGCGGACGCGAGCCAACGGGGCTGGCTCCAGCCGAGGAGGCGTCCTGGAAAATTCCACTCAGAGCGGCTTTGAAACACAACTCCCCGATCCCTTCTGCAGGTGCTCGACGACACAGGGGACGGCCATTAGAATGGCCTGTGGAGGGGACAGGGGGACAGAGAGGGTCTCCGGAAAGTTGCCTTGCAGGCACATCGGCCATGGACAGCATCGTATAGGGACACCCTGTATCTTTTTCCCTGCTCCCTTCTTTAAGGGACCAAAGCCCTGAGTTGTGAGCATAGGGAGAAACAAAACAGGGGAGGAAAAATAAAGCAGACCCTTATCTTTATTTTCACTCCTCCACTTCGTGCGCTGTGACGCGTCCTGCACGCTGCAAAAGCATCACCAGGAGCATCCCTTGGCCCTTCCCAAAGCGAGCTGCAGCAGCCGAGCGCTGCAGAGAGGCAGGGACCAGGCTCCCCGGGTCACACACGCCTGCCTCGCTTCATATTTCTCATTTGGGAAGCACAAACAGCAGCTCGCCGGAGCCCGGCTGTCAGTGCACATCACACATCCACAGCGTGGGGACCCCCCTGCTCCATCCCCAAGGGTGCGTGTCACCCAGCTGCTGGGTGCTGGATCTGGCCCGTCGGGACACCCAGGAGCTCACCAGGCTTTGGCTGTTCCGCTCCCCAGACATGGAAAGCAGCCGGGGCTGCGGGGAGGAGAAGGAGGAGAGGGGAAAAAAGGGACTCATTGTTCGGGAGCCGAGAGTGGGAAACTTCATGGGCTGCCCGGAGCAGAGCCTGGAGGAAACCCAGGCTCTGAGCACAGCTCCCCCGACCCCCCGGGTGATTTATGGGCTGGAAACTACGCTTGAAAAACAAACTCTCCTTTCCCCCGCTCGCTGTGCCCCCCTCAGCAGAGGTACAGCCTCCCTTAGCCATGGCCTCACCACCAGCTCCCCAAGGATGCCCTGCCCAGCGCAGGAGCTGGGGTTCCCCATCACAGTTGAAAGGGGGAACAGCAGCCTGCAACCCACTCCCCACTCTTGCCCCTCATCACTCTGGCACTGCCACCTCCTCTGCTGTCCATTTAACTCCCTAACCTGGCAGCAACCCTCTCCCAGCAAAGTCCTGCCCTTGGACTAAACACAGCTCTAGGGCTGGGGAAGGGCAGGAGCACAACAGCCGGAGGAGAAGGAAACAAGGTGGATTTAAACCCAGGTGGTTTTGCGGCTGGGGAGCCGGGTTGCTGGGCCAAATCAGGAGGCAGCTGCTTTTTGGGCACGAGATGCTGGAGTTACTGCCAGGCAAGAGCAGAGCGATGCCCCCACGGCAGAGAGAAGAGGGCAGAGCAGCACCTCATGACCCTCAGGATGCGGCACCCAGCAGTTAACACCAGACAGGGACCACGATGCCCAGCAGAGAGATACAAACTCAGTCCATCCCTGCACAAAGAACGGCAGCGGACGTTGCCCTGTATCGCTCTCCACCAGAGCCCAACTCGCCCCGTCGCACCGGCCACAGATAGGTCTACTGCTCCCCTCCTCCTGGGCACATCACTCATGTGGCCGTCCACATTTCACCCCAAAATGAGCACAGCCAGCGGCCGTCCCTCACCCACCCCCCAAATGCAGATGGCCCATGAGGGAAACCCCTGGACTGAGGCAGGTGAGACCCTGCCGGGCCGGGAACTGGCTGAAGCTGGGGGTCTGTGGAGCTGCACCCCAGCCTTCGCCTCCCTGAGGGGTAAGCCACGGCCAGGGCAAAGCTCAGAGGGGTTGGAGCGAGGGGCTGGATCTGGTCCAGCAATGAAATCCCACCAGAGAGCAGTGCCAGGCATCGATAAGATGCAAAACCAAGCGGGGGAGTCTGTACCCAGGACCAGGGGCTCCCCCATCGTCGGAGGAGGTCGAGGGGGGTCCTGAGCATCGCCCTGCTGAGAAAGTGGATCAAGCCTGTATGGGGAGGGTCTCCCGAGCCTCCCTCCATCCCACATCCATGCAACACACGGAGCACTCAGCATGCAGGGATAGGGGAGGAAGGAGGGACAAGGGCGAAAGAGGGAGGAGAGAGAAGAAGGGAAAAGGAAGGAAGGATGAGATGGAAGAATACAGGAGAGGGAAGGAGAAGGATGGATGGGGAAGGCTGGAGGACAAGGAAGGAGCAAGGTGGAATGAACGAACCGGAGAAGGAGAAGGACCGTTGCTGGTTCAGAGAAGGACGGGGGGCTTTGGTGCTCTTGTTGAGGTCCCTGAGCTTGGCGTTGTACTCTGCCAGCGTACCAGGACAGGGGGTGCAAGGAGGGTGGGAGGTCACAGGGGACAGACACGGTCACCCATGGGGAGAGGAAGGGGCAGACAGGACAAATGTCACGAGATACAATAGGGAAAGAGAGAGAGAAAACAAGAGAAAATATTAATTGGGCTCTAACAGATGAGCCCAGGGTCACTTGGGGTCTGAGGGAGCTCAGACCCTTCTTGGAGCTGCTTCCCCATCACCCAAAGTGCCTGGCTCCAGCCACCACTTAAACCCACACAGGAAATGAGCAGTGGCTCCCAGGCACACGTGGCCTTGTGCAATGCCACAAATGCCCCATCACCATCCCCTTGGCAATGGCACCGTGCAGGTCCCCTCCATCATGGGATGCCCAGGGCTGGGACAAGAAAGGATGACCCCAAATGCCTTGCTGGGAGATGAGGGGGACATCAAGCACGGCAAGACTGGCTCCTCTCTGCAGGAAGGTGCTGGGGACACCAGCGCTGCCCTGTCCCATCTCTTCCCTTCCATCACCAGTGGGAAGCTGGAACGGGAACTCTCCCCCGCCAGGCACGGAGGAGGTGTGAGATGCTCTTCGTTGCTGTGCCGGGACATGCAGGCCATTTATAGCAGCAGGGAATGTAAACAAACCCGTCTGTGCCCCATCATCCCCACCAGTCGTCCCCTCCCGGCGCTGGCTTCGGGACACCTCGTTCCCGCCGGAGGTCAGGCCACCTGCCCGCGCTGTCCCCGCCTCGGCACAGATGGCCAGGCTCCAGCGGGGACAGGTGGCCGTGGGCTGGGGACCGGCCCCGGGTCGCCTCTGCTCCCTGGGAAGACCAGCGGCTGCAGGGCGATGAGAGTGACCCCAGCCCAGCCTTGAGGACCTGACCACAGCACGGAGGGGGTGTGTGAATTTTTTGTTAGACACCATCAAACATCCATTTCCCACCCACTGCAAACACTGCTCCTCCTCTCCCGAAGGTATCCTCTTTTCCATCCCACTTTTTCCCCTCCATATTTGGGGGGAATCTGCTCCTCATAATATTCAGTCCAGACATACAGTGCGGTTTGGGCACCCGTGTGTCCTTGGGTTTGTTTAAACCCTCTGCACAAGCCCTAGGTCCCTCTGAGGATCTGGCCTGGATCACTGAGGTCGGGTTCAGATGGATGCAAACTGCCCCCAACACCTCTGCCACCCACCCTTGTCCCCCTCCCTGCCACTGGCAGCCCTCCTGCCCCCCACCCCGGTGCCACGGTGACTCAGCCCCCGCTCCGGGGAGGTTGGTGCTGCTGGATTTTTCCAGCCAAGCGTTTTCCCCCTCCTTCTAATGCCGGGCGAGTTTTTGGACTGAGCACAGAGCTGGAAGGGACGGAGCTGCCAAGCCCCAGCATCAGGAGCTGGCCCCCAGCCTGGCCACAGCCCCAAACCCTTCCCAAATGTCGCTCCCTAACTCAACAACTGCAGCCGAAGCGGCGCAGAGGGAGGGCACCAAGCTGCCGCAGGGCCACAGCAAGTCCTTCTGGGAGGGGCTGGGACCCTCTGCGTCCCCAAAGCCCCCAAGACGGAGCCACGGGAGGGCAGGGAGTCGGAGGACGCAGTTTCCCCTCTGCGGCGCGGAGCAAATGCCTTCATCCAGCAACGGCACTGATGCTCGGCGCTGATGCTCGGCGCTGCACCCAGCCAAGCATGGCACCAAACCCCTCTGGCAGGGCTGGGAAATGCCTTCGCAGCCCCTGACCACTGCCCCAAGGCCAGGTGAAGCTTCAAACTAACCAGCGCCAAGGTGGCCGGGCCACCAGGGCAGAAAGGCTGCTGAAAGCCTGCACCCTGGCTCCCTGGCTCCAGCAGCACCCTGGCTGCCCAGGGAGGAGGTCCAAGCACCAGGGAGGAAGTCCAAGCACCAAGCCCAGCACACCAGCGGGTGGGAAGCAGGGACTGAAATCGGGGAGGAGCCCAGCTATGTTTAACACAAGACAAGTGCTCTGCTGGGACCTTACACCAGGGCACGCTCCAGGCAGGGAGAGCGTGATGTCCAAGGCAGGATCCAGGCAGGACACCCTCAGCCAGAACTGAAAACATCTGCCCAGACTGGGCCATATTCCTCCTGAAAGGGAGAAATCACCCAGGACCCAGCGAATGGCCCTGCCGCGTGGGACAGACCAGCCCCACACCCCAGAGGGGTGAGGATGGGGGGCCCGGCCCCCTTGGCCACCCCTTCTCCCCACCTCCGGGCAAGGCTGCTGCAGTCGGCGAGCTGCAAGGCCAGGTCTCAGCAAAGGAGAGGGGCACAGGCTGCCCCCCTGCCCCACGTGCCCCACGGCGGGTGGTCCAGTCCCAAGCCTGGATCCGGCACGGACAAGGAGTCACTGCATCTCCCGTCCCCGGCTCCACTGTGCACCACCCCCGCGGGCTCCAGCTTCACAGGACACGCGGTCCCCCCCATGTCCCCAAGGAATCAAAGCGTCCTACCTGCCACCCTGTGGGCCACCAGGCCCTCCAGATTCAAGGGCTCTTCTGCCGACCTTGACAGGTCTTCGTAGCTCTCTGGTCCCTTGGGGGGCATCTGGGTTTGTGGCACGACAGTGGGGGAAGGCGGGGAGGAGACGAGGAGCTGCTGAGACCCCACGGGGCTGTAGGAGGTGCTGAGCGGGAGGGTGCCCATCGGTGCTCCGGCCGGGGCATGGCTGTAGCTCCTCGGCTCCGGCACCGGGGCCAGCTGGTAGCTGTAGGGCGAATAGGTTTCCCGGTATTCATGTACCCCATAATCCGGCTCCCCGGGAGAATAGGCTTTGCCTCCGGGCTCAGAGACCACGGGGCTCACAGAGGTGCCGAAGGACCTCAGCTGGACCACTTGCGGAACTGGTCGGGCGTAGAGACTTGTGGAACTGGCGATGGGCTGGGCTGAGACGGAGGAAAGCAGGGGTCCCGCTGGCTTGTCCTGGCGGGGGGCGGCAGGCACGCTCTGCGATTTGTGGACGGAGGGCGCGAGGTCCAGCATGAGGACGTCGAGCGCTTCGATGGACTGCTCGATCTCCCGGCGGGAGGGCGCCCGGGGGAACTCGGGCATGCTGTGGCTGTGCGGGGGCACTGGCTGCAGCGGGCTGGGCTGGGGGCTGCAGCTGGAGACACTGGGGCTGTGGCTCTCCAAGCCGCCCTCCTGCAGCCGGGACAGCGGCCGGCTCCCTCCTTGCTGCTGCCAGGTATTCAAGCCCCTCTGCACGGCCTCCCGGCTGCTGGTGCTGCGAGCCGGGGCCTGGGGCAGCGCCGGGGTTGCGTCGTACTTGGCCGTGTCCACCGCCGGGAAGGACCGAGAGCGGTAGGCGCCGGGGTGGTCGTAGCCATACAGGTAGGGCTGGGAGCCGGGCAGCGGCTGGGGCTGGAGCCAGCCCGTGGCGTGGGAGCCCGGTGGGCGCTGGGGGTAGCCAGCCAGGTGGTCCTGAGCAGATGCTGAGGGCCGCAAGGGAGGCAGCGGGTCGCGGAGGTGGTGGCCCATCAGGGCGTTCTGGTTGTTGTAAGGGTAGCCACCGTTGGAAAGCAGCTCGCCGTCGTACAGCCCCTCCTTCAGCAGCTTCTCGGCCCCGTTACAGCTCGGGGGGCTGTTGGGCAGGGAGGAGAGGCTGCCCACCCGGGGTGCCTCCTGGTAGCCGGCCTCGCTGGCAGTGGTGGTGCCGTCCAAGGAGGAGAGCGTGCCCAGGCTGCCCACGCTGTGCCCGTCCTGGTTGGGCAGCTCGTCATCCAAGATATCCGTCTCCCGCTCGGCCACCAGTGCCGCGGCGTTCCCGTTGACGTGCACCTGAGCCGGCACCACATGGCGGCCCGGCACGGCGGGCAGGCGCGCCGGCGCGGGGCTGGGTGCGTGGTTGTGCATGGGCGGTGCGCTCTCCAAGCCGAAGCCAACAAGGAGACGATCCAGCTCCCGCTTCTCCTCGGGGCTCAGCACCGCCTGGCCGCCGGGCACCCCAGGCACCCCTGGCTCATCGGTCCGGTCGGTCTTGGTGGAGGCGGTGGAGTTGCCCGAGTCGCTGCTCACTGAGAGTGTGTGCTCGACGTGGTTGGGCGCTGCCGAGAGCGGGAGGCGGGCGGTGTTGACGGCACCGGTGCTGCCGTGAAGGGAGTCTTTCTTCTTCACTTTAGCGTAGAGGCTCCCATCCAGGGGCCCTTGCGTGTGCCCAACCTCTGCAAGGGGAGAAACGAACACGAGACCCCAGATCAATTGCTGGCTCTCTGCACGGAGCTAATGGGTCCCATTAGCCGGTGGTTTCGATCTCTTCCGTGCCGCCAGAACGCTTAACGATCAGCATCGCCATCTCCTCGGCACCCTCCGCAATCCCACGGGTGCCACCATGCAGAGACACCGGAGCCAGACCCGCCCCAGCCCCATGCCCCCGCAGCCCCCGACTCTGCACGCCATCCTGCCCTGCCCTGCGAGCACCACCTGCTCCGCCAGGATCCACCAAATATCCCCCTCCTGGCACTTCCTCTCCATGGCTGGCAAGGGCCGGGGGTGCCCACACGGTCGGCTGTTGCTTCACCCCTGCCCCGCCGCTCCGCAGGGCTCAGCCGGCCCGAAGGGCCCACACGGCACCGGGGAAGAGAACAAGGAGGGTGAGGGAGATGCACCACGGGCCGCAGGAGGACAGGCAGAGGCGGTCAGGATCTGGCCTTGTAGCTCTGCATGTCTCCAGCTGGATGGATGTACTCAGCCCCCGGGTGAAGGACAGATGAACCACAGACCCACCTTCCCCCTCCCTGCCCGCTCTCCTCCCAGATGATGCACAGATCCAGCCAGCCGCCCATCCTTGACATTTTCTTCCCTGGCTACAGACAGGCTCCCACCCTTTCTCTCCTTTCCCTTCCCTCCCTCAGGCTGGGTGGATCTGCCCCAGACCTCTCCTCACTGCGGGACGCTGCCCTGAAGCTCCCGTACAGGCAGTGCCTCTGCCCAACCCCAAACACTCTCCAGGAAGGCACCGAGCACCCCGACCCCACGATTCAAGGCAGCTGGATCCATGTCGCAGCCCCAAAAGGCTGGGGGGCAGCTGGGGTACAGTAGCATCACCCCCGGTAACCTTGCACCCCAGCTCCGAGTCCCCCAGCTCCCACCAACCCCTGGCAGCCCCAACACCACAACCAGCTGCACCCTTTAAACCTTTCCAAACAGGGCAGCCAGATTTCGGGGGCACAGAGGGACCCCAGCCACCGAGACAGCAATGGGGACGGCCCCCAAACCTTGTCCCCCCAGCTGGAGTGTGCACGGCACAGGCTGGGCTGCAGACTCCTGTTTTTCCAGCTCCCTGACGAGGTTTCCTGGAAGGGCCCGCGAGCAGCGTTAAACACTTTCTTTTGGAGGAAAAAATGACTCTTCCCTGGCGGGGGGCCAGGTAGCTGACTCAGGGACGGAAGACGGCCCTAACGCGATAGTGTGAAATCAGAGCGCTCCTATCTGTGAGCAAAACACTTCCGAAAGCCAGCCCTGAGCCGGGACAGCTTAACCAGTCCCACACCGCAGCGCCCGTGCTCCAGCAGCTCCCGCGTCACCGACCACCCTCACTGTACAGCACAGGGGGACCACAACACCCAGCATGAGTCCTGCCAAGTCAGGGCCCCCTCCTCCCCACTGATTTTCCACTCCTGAATCCCCAACAGCAGCATCCCAAGGGGGCAGCCAAGCCCCAAAGTCCCCCCTTGGCTTGAAGATGCCCCATGACCATGCAGTGAGGTCCTCTCTGGGCACTCGGTGCAATAAAGGATGAGGATGGGGTCCACAATTTCTCCCGGAGACTCAGAGCTCCTTCACCCAGTCAGTGTAGCTAGGAACCAGCAGCATTTGACTCTGCAACAGCTCCCATACAGGGGAAAAGGGGGAGAGAGGGAGGGAATCCCTTCCCGCAGAGGGAGAAAGGAAAAGCAGCATGTCCAGGGGCAGTGTCAATGCCAGAGAGGCCAAGACATCGCCTGGAGCCAGGCTGTCGCCCAGCCCTCCTGCCTGATGGCAGCAATGGGTGCTGGCCGGTCCCAGGAAACAGGGCAAGAGCCAGGGTGGGGGCTGGAATAAATAAGGCAGGGGAATAGAAAGGAAAAGGGAATACATAAATATAAATGAAAGCACGTGGCACCAAGGGAGAAAATAGCTGGGAAAGGCTTTAATTAGACTGTGGGCTGGGCATCGTCCCACGTCTGGGAGAAACATCTCGAAAGTGGGGTCAGGATGAGGCACGACGCAGTTGAAGGCAGAGCCAGAAAGCCCTGAGCACCCCGTTCCACCTTCCCCAGACCCTCCGGCCAGGCGGGGACATGGGGGGTTTGATGGCCCCAACCCCAAGGGCTGTACACGACACCTCCACCACCAGCCAGGCCCTCGTCCCACAGCTGCTCTGCCCCACACCTGACTGCCCACCCTGTCCTCATCCCCTGGGCTCTGATACCAAGAGGCAAATCCTGCTATTCCCCACCACTTCCAGGACCACCCCCCGCCAAGGCCACGCTATTGCTTATCCAGCTGCCCATCACTTCTCACTTGAGAAGTTTAATAAAACCCCAACAAAAGGGCAAGGGAAGCAGGGACAGGCTGACTTAGCCGAAGGAGCCACCCCCAGAGCTGCAGGCTCCCGGGTCCTCATTTGCAGCTCCCACCAAGGTCAGATTTCGTCCCTGAAGGTCAGAGAAGCTCCAGCCTGGCAGGCTGTGCCATCCCAGCGTGGGTTGGGTTGGCCCAGGGCTCAGCCCCGGGCACAGCTCTGCTCCGGCTCTATCTGCTCTGGCTGTACCGAGGAGGCTGGGGGAAGTGCTGAGCCCCAGCCTGGCCCTACCCCTGCTGCCAGGCTCGCTGCCCCAGCAGGGCAACGCTCTGCTCTCTCCCTCCCCAGCACCCTGTGGCTATGTCTGGGAGAAAAACTGGTCCAGGGTATGCGTGACAACAGGAAGGGGGGTCAGCTCGCATTCCAAAATCCCAGCCACCCACCTCTCACCCAATGAGGTGCACCACGCAGCATCATGCACCAGCACAAATCCTGGCCGGGGCTCTGCACCAGTGCAGAGGATAAAGCTGGGGCACCACTGTGCCTCCCCCAGTCCTGCCCCCAGCAGCAGCCCACCTGCTGCCTCCGCTCCCCACCACCCAGAGCCCTGGCCCTGGGGCGTCTGGAGTGTCAGCCAGTAGGGAAGATCCTGGCGTCCCAGGACCCTTCATAGAATGAAGGATGCAGGCTGAGTCCCACAGGGAAGCGCTCAGTCCCTCCAGCTCTGGTTTCATCCAGTGCCCAGATATGATGGCAAGAAGTAACACCAGCCCCTGCGCCGTAGGTCACCACGGCCATGAATTTCCCACCCAGTCCCAGCCCTTTCCACCATCCCGACCGGCTCAAAGAAAAGCAAAGTCAGGACTTACCAAAGGGTATGGGGAAGAAAAGATCCCAGGCGAGGAGAAGGAGTGGGCAGCAAAATCCCTTTCCTTCGCTCCTTCCAGCACCAGAGCTTTCCAGGGGGACCTGACGCGGTGGCAGCTCGAGTGGCGTCCGCAGCCAGCTCCGTGTGTCCGTCCAGGACAGGAGCCGACAGCCTGGGGCTGGCTTTGGTTGGCGTTTGTCCCTTTGGCTTTGCTTTCCCTCTCGCAGAGGCAGCTATTCCCTCCCAGACGCCGTGTCCCGCGGGGCCAGTGAGAGGGGCTCCCCGGCAGCAGCGGGGTGCCGGGGCTTCCGGATACGGGGTACCCGCCGGACACGGGGTGCCGGAGGGGAGGATGGAAGAGGAGGGTGGCGGAGGCAGGAGATGGGCTGGAGGCGAGGAGGTGCGGTCTTGCTCCCGTCCAACCCAGACCACACAGGGAAGGGACGAGCGGGAGGGGAAGGGGAGAGGCTCGGGGAAGGCAGCCGGGGGCCGCCCAAGCCTAAGCCTCAGCCCGGGTTAACCCCAGCGAGGTGCGGGGAGGGCGAGAGCCATGGAGGGAGGACAGCAGGACAGACAGCTCCTAGCTATGAATATTAACTACTTCCTCCGCAGGCAGGGCTGCGCCGCGTTAACCGTTTCCTAGGCACGATGGACAGACAGCTGGACAGCCTGCCCTCTCTGAGCATCACCCCACTGGGTGACCCCCCCCCCACCAGTTTGAGCCCCACCCGGCTCCTGTGTGCACACGCATCACACCTGTCCCCAAAAAGTAGCGACACATTCGGGGTGGGGACGTCCCTTCAGGCCACACGAGATGCTGTAACCGAGCACACCCAGACGTCTTGCTGGAGACTTGAGTTTCTCCATCTTAAATTAATACGCAGCTGAAGAGGAGTGGAAACCCGCCGTGGCCAAGCCACCGACCACGCTCTCTGCCAAACCCAACCCGTCTTCACAACCCCCCTTTCTCCGCCCCGCCAGCGCCGCGGCACGGTGCAGACACGCCAGCACTGTTTTCGGGATGGCACGTGCTGCCCTGTCCCGTGGCAGGAGTCACGGCGCGGATCCTGTCCGTCCCAGAGCCCCCAGTGACCATTCTGCTCCATCCTGGGCAAAATCTGCACAGGGATGGTGCTGACCATTCACTGGTCCAGGTGATGGCAAGCCCACCCCGTGTCCGGGCCCCTGCTTGAACCCATGCTCAAGCCTTCACTCCTCAACTGATCCAACACACTCAGCAAAACGTGAGGCTCCCCCCACCCTAATCCCCCAAATCGTGCGTTTCCCACACCCCCACGGAATGCGGCAGGGGATGACAGCAGCGTTTCCAGCCAGCCCCCTGACTCGCAGCACCGTTCGCTCCCAAACAGCAGCACAGGCCAAGTCAGCATCTCCCAAAACCTCAGAGGTTTGCTTGCTCCTCTGCCCATTTGTTTTTTGCCCCAGTCACACAGGCAGCCCACGGGAAGGCAGGACGAGGGCTTCCGCTCCAGCCCGGCTGCCCGGGGACAGCCCTGGCCCCACGCACACGCGGTCCGGCACGTTTTGACTTCAAGGATGGTTTAAAGGGGGGAAGGGAAGGGGCTGAGCTTCCACCAGCCCAGCCCTCTCCTCCTATGTCCCAGCCCTGCCTGGTTCCCAGTCCCAGTGGGACCGAACCCCATCACCCCCCCACATCACACCCCCAAATACCAGGTCAGAGGACAGAAGTGGGAGCAGTCACACTCCAGCTGAAACGCCTAGCCAAGCCCATGGATGCTCCAGCGTTTCTGCCACGGGGAATAACCAGAAGCCAGGAGGAGACACTCCCCGTGGATCCCCATCCAGCCCAGCCGGGTCCCCGCTGCCCCCCAAAACACCCACCCTGCCGAGTCCTTACCTTGAGGCAGCCAGAGCCGCGAGCAAGCCGCGGAGAGGGACGGGGAGGGGAGGGAAGCGGATTCCTTCGGCTTTAGTCAGCTGGCGAAGGCGAGCTGAGAGCCAGCGGCTCCCCTCCCCGCCAGCCCGGCCAGGGACGGATCCAGCTGCGGGGGGAGAGCAGCAGCCCGCCGGCAGCTCCGGCGATGGCTTTAACAGCTCCGGCCTGGCCCGTTTCGCTCTCCGCCTCGGCACAGCCTGGCTCGTCCCCCTGGGCAGCCTCTGCCCCAGAGGAGTGGGGCAGGATTTGACCCCACGAGGGATGATGGACCCCACGAGATGCCCACCCTCCTGGGGGACCAATGGACGACCACAACCCCATCCACAGGCTTGCTGCCCCACAAAAAGGTGCAGGACAGGCATCCAGCTCAATCTGGGGGGGCTTTGGGACCCCCCAGGCATTTGCCACGCGGCAGGTTGGGCTCTGCTGTGAGCTCCCATCCACGGAGGGGTGGGAAGCTCGTCCTGCTGCCCACCCCGGCCAGCCCTGCCCTGCCACATGGGGCTGAGGTGCAGGGGAGCCCCACACCAGAAGCATGACTCAGGTGGGGATTTAGCGAGTCTCCTGCAGATGTTGGACTTGGCCAGGCCCCGGCCACCCTCCTTCCAGCCCTGGTAAAAAGGGGGGGTGGGCAGGGGCGGGGATGGGGACCACATGGAGGTGGGAGGCAGGCAGGAGGGGTGGATGCTGGGTGCAGGGGGACGAGCCGGTGGGTCCAAGGGACAGCCCAGCCGGTGCAGGGAGCTGCTGGATCAAGGACGCATGCCTAGCCCTTCTGCATTGTCTCACATCGCCCCAGAATGGCGGAGCCCAGTGTCCCCCCACCACGGCCACACATGCACACCCTGGGGACAACCCCCTGAGCAGCTCCATGCCAGCCCCAGCACCCTGTTCTCCATCAGCACTGGTTTTCTCAGCAAAATCAAACTAGGCCATAGATGTTCCCCATCCAGCTTTGCCCACCTGCCTCTGCAGTACCCCAAAATTTTCTTTGTGGCAATCCTCCCACCAGCTGCGCACCCAAAAGTGCCACATTCAACCACAGGTCTCCTCCTGCCCAGCTGGAGCCAGCCTGGCCCCACGAGGAGAGCCACCAGGGTGCTGGCAAAGCATCCTTCATCCACGCAGGACAGGGGACTTTTGAACCCCCAAAACAGCCAAAGGAAAAAGCACCCCACCACCACCCTTCAGCCTCCAAACACTCTCTCAGCCAACCGATGGCTACGGGAACCACAGCAGGAACCCACCACGTAGCTGGCACCGACCGCAAAGCCCATTCGGGGAGGAGGACGGATGGCAGGCAAAGCCATGAGCTGCCTGGGAACACCGCTCGCCTCTCCCATGCCGCGTGGGGATAGATGACAGGCAGCAGGATGGGTCCACAGGGGTATCCCAGTGCACCCCGGTAAGGACCACGGGGCAGCCCGAGCCCGGTGGGCAGCAGAGATCCTGCCTGGGGAAGGCGGTGGGGTGAGCTCACTGACAGGGCCAGCCTGTGCCATGGGGGTGGTTTGCGGAGCAGCCCCCACTTGCCGCACCCAGCTGGGTTCCTTCCCGGCCAGAGGCTGAGATGTGGGGGTTCAGATCCCCCTCTCATGCCCCCTGCCCTGAGCAAGCTTGGCCAGCTTGCAATCCTGCTGCGACTCAGTTTCCCCTTCCCCGTACCCCTGCAGACAAGCACAGCCAAGGCGAGGTAACACCAGAACGGGCACCATCCCCAGCAGATCTCCTGGTGGATCCCCAGCCAAGCACCTGCCCCTCCGGCTTCGAGGTCCTACCGGGTCACCCCCACCCTGTCAGGCACCCCCCCAGCCCAGACGGGTGTCCCACGCTGAGCCAAAGCCACTGGAGAAAGGACATCGACCCCCACCGAGAGCGGCGGTGGCCAGCTGAGACGCGGCGTGGGGGGGACCCACCGGTTGGCGGGCGATCCCGATCCTGATCCCGTCGTCCCGGGCTGCGTCGCCGGTCTGCGGGGAGCCTTCGCCGAGCGGCGGGGACGGGCAGTGGCGGGGACGAGGAGCGGCGGCTGATCCCACCCCGGCACGGGTGCCCGTGCCAGCCTCACCCCC
>Ga0065711_1044575_pt1 | contig 14013 bp, 29 predicted proteins | sample Hoacrofraction12_FD_59098 | JGI IMG/M metagenome (GOLD analysis project Ga0065711, IMG submission 59098) | Hoatzin crop microbial communities from Cojedes, Venezuela - Epithelial fraction 12 v2 (version 2) | ecosystem: Host-associated > Birds > Digestive system > Esophagus > Crop | place...
GGGGGGGGGGGGGCTTAGGTGTGGCTTGCTCCTGGGGAGGGAATGGGGGAGCAAAGGCAGGAGGATGTTGGAGGCTTTGCCGCTGTTCTGGAGAGTGAGAACCAGGGGGAGGACGGGGAGGCCAGGGTGACCCCTTTCCCCGGGGGCTGCCGTGCTGTCCCCAACAGATTCTTCCTCAGGTGTGGCACTTGGACGACAAAAGGCCATGTCTCTGGGGAGCAGAATTCTTGCTGGTCTTGCCCATAGCTTGCTGGACCTGCTTGGGAGGTGGTGGCATCAGGGCGCATCTCTGGAGCTCAGCAGCTCCTCTCCCTCTGCTTGAGCCAAGCTCCCGGCTGCTGGCCATGAGTCCATGGCAGCGATTTGGCCTCCTTGTTTCTCTCTGACTTGCATGGGGGTTTTTTAAATTATGTTTTGGGGTGACAGTTGAGCAAAATCCTGCACCTGCCTCCTTCTCCGAAGTGCCACAACACCTATGTCTGTGTCCGTGTCATGAAAGGATGAACTGCAGAGCTTGTTCTTCCCTCTGCATCCTTCACAGCACCTGAGGAGATGTACGAGGGAAGCTCAGATGCCCCTGGCCCTTGATCTTGGCTGTGCAGAGGAAGAGGGTTTCTTGGTGCAGCATGGTGTAGCTGCCACAACAGAAATGCTTCTTCCAGCCAGTGTTCCTGGAACGGGTCTGTCACCTCCACAGCTGGTCGTGGGGATGATGCACACATTTGAAATCTTGGAGTAGACCACCAGAAGTAAAGCAGAAAAAGCAAGACAAGGCCTGGATGCTCAGTCATCTCGCTTACGAAGAGGTATTTAGGGATAGCAGATCTCTTGCAAGAATCTCAGATAGCCCATCTGTTCAAGGAGGGCCTTCTTGCAGTCTTTCCACTCTTCTCTATTGCATCCCTAGGAAAGGATGGCAGCTTTGCTGGGGACACTTGCTCAGGTTCCTGCAGACAGAAGATACCTTCAAGAGGAATTTCTAGTCTTTGTTGACCGATATCAGGGCTTCACTGGCAAACGCTCTCCCAAGCTGGATCACTTGGTGCCCAGAAGGGTACCTGTAATGCTTTCTGGTAAGAGGGAGCTCTCCTGCAGCCTGGGCTTTCTGCTGGCTCTGTGGGATAGACAGAGCAGTGAAGGTGGATAAACACAAGCGCAGGTGGAGGCAGAGAGAGTGAGACCTGGTTCTGCTGCTGTGTGAGTGAGACTAGCCCCATGTCTTCCTTGTGTTAGCTCGGTCTCGTCCTCCCTGTGTATAGGGTATTTCAAGGATGTGAGAGATTTTCAAGGTTTCCTACTGCCCTGGAACAGTTCCCAAAAGGCAATTGATGAAGAAAGAGTACCCATGTGGTCATTGCATCTTGCCACCGTGGTCCAGATCCCAAAATGCCAACCCAGCTTGCTCACCTTTCAGTTTGGCGAGCCTGCCCTGCACTTCACAGTGTACAGATTCATCTTCCTGGAGCCCACACCCTGATCCTGACAGGCAATGTGACAACAATGACTTGCAGAAACAACTACCAATGTGTTTATGGAGTGGTGGACAACCTGCTTTGGAAGGGATGGTTCTTGGGCAAGGTCAGGATGCAGCATAGTGGTGCAGCATGGTATGGAAGCACTACCTGCGAGGCCATCCACAGGTGGGCTAACAAAGGGGCACTGATGCAGGAAGACTTCCCATGGAAGTCCAGCAAGCTCTGCCCTTGTGCTGGGGAGAGCAGGTTTTATAATCACATCTTACTGGGACTGCATCCTGGCAGCCAGCTCCGCTTCTTGGGGCTAGCTCTGCCTTTCTTCAACTCACCTGGTCCTAGCAGTCATGTAAAAGTGAGGCAAGGAGGTGAGCATCACCTTTGCCCCAGAAAAGCAGCCCTTGAGATGGGCACAGGACAAACGAATGCTCCATAGACGTTCTGTCCCTGTGGACATCTCCTGTTCCTTCATCTACTCTCACATCACTTGCTATTCTGGTGCTCTGTTCCTACCAGCCCACTATGGCACAGTACTTGTTTCCTAACCACAGGACAACAGATGTCTCCCAGATCTCTTCCTCCATCACTCACAGCGTTCTCTCAGAGCACCAGGACCAAGCCATTAGTGCCTGGTGGTTCTACAGGCCACCCTGTGCCATAGCCACAGGGCACATCTCCGTCCAGACACAGGACAGATGGCCAGCTCTCCTGTCAACGATGTGCCCGTTCAAGGACCAGCCCTTGGGAGCCATCCTGTTCAGATGAATGCCATTCCACGTGCCTTCCTGTGCTTCACTCTGTGGGGACGTGGTTTCTGGGCACTGCTGTGCTGCTCGAAATGCTTTAAGATCTCTGCTCTGAGGAGCAGGAAAGTGTGCAGCCTGTCTACGAGAAGAGCACAGTTCTTGTGCAGTCCTTCTTGGTTACTGATGCAAACTCTTCCTGTCACAGGAATCCGTTCCTCCTTCATTGTGCGCAGAATTTCAGTATGAAAGACAGTGTCTGACGTGCTGGGTACACTAAAATCCCCCCTGCCAGGAAGGGTAGGTGGAAGATCACTGTCTTACTTCCCTTTTGCATGAAAGTTTGGAAGTCATCTGCTTTCCTTCAGATACCTGAAGTCAGTGCACATCCAGCTCTGCCAAGGTGCTGCTTACTGACTGCTGGACCTGGATATTTCCTCTTAATCGTTCCATTTAGTAGCGTCCGTGTTGTTATCAATCCTCTCTCCAACCCCTTTAGATATGTCAGGTCTTAGAGGGGACGGCTTGCTCAGCCTGTTCTGAGCCTGCACCCCAAACAGCTCCTGTTGAGGGTTGTCACCATCCCTAGTTCGCATCCAAAATGTCAGGACTTATCTTGATGGGGGGGCCTCTTTGGCCAGGGGGCTGCTTCCAAAGCAGCCGGTGCCCCCTGAGAAGAGGAGATTTCTTCTTCTCCCCTTTTCACACTGCTCTTAGCCAGGAATTGGCCAGGATCCCATGAGGAGTGCCCAAGTTTTTGGCAGTGCCCTGTCTCCCAGGCCACCCGGGCTGAGACGGGTTCCTCTCCGGCAGCATCCTCCCAGCCCAGCTGTGAGGGTCAATGCCTTTGCTGTTGCGAGGCTGCCCTTGCCCGTTAACGATCCTGGACGTTGCAGTGCAGGTCGGGAGCCTGGCACTAGGGGTAGAAGAGGTGGCTGAGCCCAGAGTCTCTGGGAGATGTACTTGAGTGGCCTCCTGGATGTGCAGAGAGAGGGAGGCACAGCCCAAATGTCTCAGCCTGGCAGAGGGCTGAAGGCAACATCGAGTGACCCTTTTTTGGTAGCGTTCCTCACTGCAGCAACACTAGACAGGTCCTTACGGAGCAGAGGAGCGTGAGGTGGGGGGTCCGTCCTAGCTGGCTCCCTTGGGAAACCCAAATGAACCCCAATGTTGGAAGGCCCAAACAGCTGCCTCTGCTGAGACTCTTTAAACTCCAACCTGGTGGAACTTGCAGCCGCATGTGGGAGAGAGCCAGGGCGGGAGCATGGCATGTACAACTTCTCCTCCCGGTTTTGTTTTTTTCAGCCAATTCAGCATGCCTTTTTGCACTGGTGCATGGTGGGAAAGCGGTCCGTCCGCAGAGCCAGACGGAAGCAACTGGGCATCTTCCTTTGACAAGCGACCCTGGCCCACTGCCTTCTATGCAAGACGCTGCCTCCCAATTGCATAGACCTTATGAGCTGGGGATACACAGCCTTCCGGCTATGGGTTAGGTGGCAATGCAAAGCAATACCCAGGCCCCCCCCGGGAGGGAAGACGCTACGGAGGCCACAGAGTGCTGTGGTGCAAACCACCGTTTTATCTCGAATAACCCATGGCTCGAGTGCCGTGTATCTGATTTATACCACTCGCACACAGCCCTGGAACCTGTGGGACAAGCTGGGGGCTGCTGGAGGGCTTTAGGAAAGGGGTTGAGACCAGAGAAGGACTCCCAGACTGCTAGCGAGACAGGCGCTTGAGGCCAGCAGCAGAGAGGAGAGGGATGAGTTGCTTTCTGCCAGCATTCCTGGGTCTGTGTGAGCAGTGCTATAAATCCACATCAGGACAGTCTCTCATATATGATTTGCCTTGATTAACGGGTTTCCTGTTCTTTTCCTGTTTGTCCGTTTGTTTTTTCTCTCCTGTTTTCCTGTACTATTTTTGTTTGTACGTTTTTCTGCTCTCTGGGAATGCCTCCTCTCTCTCTGCATCTCCCTCCCTCCCCTTCCCCCTTCATGAGCAGTGGCCGAATCCATTACACTGAGATGTATGAAATGCTGACTCTTATGTCACCACCGCTAGGCCTCGGCAAGAGATGTCCTTCCAAAGTGGCCTATAAGGTAGATCAACCCTTCCTTCTATGGGGACTAGAGCCGAGCAGGAGCCGGGGCTCGAGGGAGCTGCGGGAGGTGGGGCTGGGGGGAGCTGGGGAGGCGTTGGTGTCATCCAACATGTGTTTAGCTCGCTCCTGGGGAAGCCCGCTGTGCTCAGAAGAGTCCTGGCCATGCTGGCTGGTCTCTACTGCCCACGCACGTGACGCTGCCGTGGTCACTGTCAAGCCTGGGGAGGTCTGGGGTGGAAGACCCCAGTGGGAGAGGAGGGGCAGGGTTGGCAATAGTGTGGAAGTGGGAGGGTTGGAGAAGACGAGGTGAGGAGCAAGCCCATAGCACAGTTGGGAGGGTGGGATGTCCACAGGAGCTCACCCAGTCCAAGCTTGTCCCCTGGGCTTGGAACCATCCTTGTCCCGGCCAGCGCAGAAACAGGGCTAAAGCCCACGGAGACAGGAGGCAGGTGGGCAGCAAGGACATGTCCTGTAGGAGCAGCTCTGTAGTGTGTGGGGAGCCAGGTGCAACATCACGAGCGATCCCAAGGATGGTTTGTGCAAAGCAAAGCCAGATGCCTTCAAAAAGTGTCCCTGAGCATCACCTCCGTGCTCCTCCTGGGGTGGTGGCCAGCAGTCGGCTCGCTCCCGGCTGCCCCGGGCGTGGAGCAGGAGTATGGGAAGCCCTGAAGGACGTTGGGTGGGAGCTGCGTGACTTCGCCGAGGGCAGCAGCTGTTAGGACAAGACCTGGAGCTACAGAGCAATGTGTTGCCCAAGTCTGGAGGAAATGGAAGCTTTTCTTGGCCATGGGCTGCTGCCCGCAGCCCTTTCAGCAGCATTCAGGGCCAGCGAAGGGGGGATTTCTGCACACTTGCAAACACACTGCCACCCTCTCCGGCTCTCACATGCTTGTTCACGCATGCATGCATCCACCAGTGCACATCTCCAGAAGAAAAAGGGAGGCTTGAAGGCAGAGAAAGGACATGAGAAGCCGGAGGAAAAGGAATGGGCAGGGAAGGGATGGCCCAAGGTATTCACAAAGCAAAATATACTCTCTGGAAAGTGGATCTGGTCACTTCAGTTTGCACCCCGCCTGCCCAGGGTGGGGAAGGAGCATGGCGTGTCTAACCTGCCTTGGTTGCCTTTCTCTCTTTCCTTCTGCACTTTTTCTACCCCTCCTTACCTTTCCCACCCTTGGATAATTTGGACCCTGTGCATGTGCTGGCAAACTTCATCTCTGAAAGACGCAAAAAGGGAGCGCCAGGATGTAGCATGCTAGAGGAATCCAGCTGATCTGAAGTCCCTGAAGGTTAGGGACCCTCCTCTCCCCTGCCCCAGGTGGGAAGGGTTGAGAGCGGAAAGCCAAACCACCCCGGGAACAGAAACCTGAGCCCCCTCTCCCCTTCCCGATCATCCCTCACGCCCGCATCCCTGACGGATCAGGTGTGTCTTCCCAAAAGTGCCTGGAGGTGCCGTGGCAGCCCCGGTGCCGTGGGGAGGGGGGCTCAGGGGCCATTCCTGGGGTGCAGGAGGAGCCCTGGAAGGCAGTGAGCCGGTGTCCTGGGGTGGAAGGAGCCGGGGGGTGGCGGGGTGATCCTTGCCCTTCTTTTTTGGCTGTGCTGTTTTGACACTCTTTGTTGCTTTTTATTTTTTAATTTTTTTTTTCCCTTTTGTTTAATGTTTAATTTTTTTTCCCTCCAGCCCGGTCGATGTGTTTTTCGATATTGTTTTCCGTCCGCTGTTTTCTTCTCTCTCTTGCGCAGAGACTGGTGCTGATGAACATGCCCGTGGCCGAGGACATGACGGTCCATTTTACCTCCACCTTGATGGCGCTGATACGCACAGCCTTGGACATCAAAATTGCCAAAGGTAAGGTTGATGTGGTAGAGAGGGGACAGAGCCAGGGCGGTTTCAGAGCAACCAGCACTTTGAGTAGGTTGAGGACATCACAGCCAAATTGGTCTTGGCCACCCAGGGCCTGGCATACGGGTGGAGGTGGTTACCTTCAACAGACAAACTTCTGTCACTCTCTAGAAAAAAATCTTTAGGAAAGAGGTAGCCGTTTTTCCACTAGAAGCTGCTTCCAGAGAGCAGGAACAGCTTGATGTCCACTGCGTAAAGGGGGAGAGAGAGGATTCCGCTTCCTTCCCATGTATAAAACCCAACCAAGGAGGGAAAAGATCACATGCACTTGGCTTCCTAAGGCTGAGGAACAGAAATCTCTCTCTTAGGGAAAAAAAGATGTTCAGAACAGGAAAACCTGCTTTGTTGTTGTTGCTGGAAACGCTCTGATTCATCTGATCAAAACCTTTCTGCAGAAACATGCCATTTTCAATAAAACATCCCCTGGGAACAACTCAGCTGTTGGAAGAAAACCCAATCCAGGGCAAGGTACCAGCAAAAACCCAGTGTTCAGAAAGCACCTTGCTTTTTGAAATAACGGGTTCGAGCCCCTCTAGATAAAGCAGAGATTTGATCCTGGCTCAGCGGAGTTGCCCCGGGCTCGGGGGTCTCCAGTTGGCATGCTGACAGCTCCCTTTGAGCCTGGGTCTTCTTCATCTCGGCAAATCCCTTCACCACCGGCCAGAGAGCTCTGCTCTCCTCCGTGCACAGCATGACTGAGTATTTAAGGATTTCAACCAAGTGGAGCTGCTCCTTCACCAGCACATGATCCGCTTGCCAGAAAACAGAAAGTGGGGCAGCAGCAGGTGTGTGTGGGCTGGAGTAGGATTGGAGCCGCAGAGACAGACCTAAGGCGAGCTTGAAGTTGGCAGCTTTGAGTGGGAGGGCAGGGGATGGGGAGATGGAGGCACATATGGAAGGGGTGGTAGGAATGTTTCCCTGCAAGACCAGGAGACCGGGCTCGCTGATGCAAGATGGCTCCCCCAGCCCAGAGAGCTGGTTGCTGCTCATGAATCTCACTTCAGGATGGGAAAGGGGTGTTTTTGGTTGGACCCTAGTGCCAGGTCTTGGTGTATATGGGCCATTTTTTCCCCTTGCTGTTTAAGGTGGTGCAGATTGGCAGCAGTTGGACTCCGAGCTTCAAAAGGAGATCCTGACCATTTGGCCTCACTTGTCCCAGAAGATGCTTGACCTGTTGGTACCCATGCCAAAAAGTGAGTCTCTGCGGAGTCTGTCATCACCGCCAAGTTCCCATCATACCTGCAGCAGCTTCTTCCCAAAGGGGTGTGGGGACCAGTCAGACCCACCCCCAGCTGGGAGAGAAGTCGGAAAAGGGTTTGTGTTGCTACAGGCTGCCCTGGCTGCCAGGGAACCCTCTTGAAAAACACTGAGTTTGCAGGGATCTACTCCTGTCCAACCCAGAGTCTCCTGTAAATCCTCTCTGGAGCATATAAGGGCAGGAGGCTCAGCATCACTTGCTCCGTTACGTACGATGATGTGAGGAAGATGCGTGTCTTGGTGGTTTATGATGATACTTTCAAGGCATCGACATCCATTTTATCTCCATGTGGATTGTCTGGGTGTTCATCTCTCTTTTGGAGCGGTGAGCAGAGTTTGAGGGTCACCAGGGTATCCCACAGCAGGGCTCTTCCCAAGATCCACGCTGGTGCCTTCACACCTGCTGTTTCTGTTAAGACAACAGTGTCTACCACCTTTCTTTCCCTCTTATGCTCTCAGCCTCTGACCTGACTGTTGGCAAAATATATGCAGCCATGATGATCATGGATTACTACAAGCAGAGCAAAGCAAAGAAGCAGCGACAGCAGCTGGAAGAGCAGGTGAGGCTCAGCGAAGGCAGGAGGGGGATGTTCAGAGCACGCTTGCTGCTTCCTACCACATCCTGACCGAACGGGATGCAGCTGACGGATGAGGATGGTGGTACAGGTTGGGCTTTGGTGACTACAAGGCATGCATACGTGCATCCTCGGTCTCCAACGGCAACATGAGCACGCCGTTGCCTTCCCAAGCAGTGGGGGCTTGGTTGGTGAAGCTCTGGATGTTCATCCACATTTCCTACAGGCTCAGCTTCTTCCTTTCTTCAATGCAGAAAAATGCCCCCATGTTCCAGCGCATGGAGCCATCCTCCTTGCCGCAGGAAATCATCTCTAACGCAAAGGCTCTGCCTTACCTCCAGCAAGACACGCTCTCGGGCCTGTGAGTAATTTCCCGACAAGAAGGAAAGTAGCCCTGTTGCTTTTCTGTTCCTGCAGCCCTCGTTTTGTTCTCTGGAGCTGGCACTGGGATGCACAGAGGGTTAAAGAGCTGCTGAGAGTGGGGGAAACCTGGTCCAGGGCAAAAAGCTCCTGGGAAAAAGGTTTTGCAGAATCCTGGGTAGCTGGTGTGCATCAGCATCGCTAACTGCAGCAGAGGTGGCTACAGGGGATGGCCAGGGTCTGCATGGATGCTCTTCTTGCAGGACCGTCCCAGCACTAAGCGCAAGCTTTCTTACTGAGGAGGGTCTGGGATGGACCTGAACCTCGGGAGCAGTTGAGCAGCAGGTCGCTGGGTGGTGCAGGCTTGGTGGAGGGTCCCGTAGCACCCCGGCTGGTGGGAAGCAGGTGGTGGGAGTTGCTGGCACTGCGCTTGGGATGTCCCCAACGCTGCCAGGGGAGCTGGGTCACTGGTGTCCTCTCCTGCCTGGGCACCACTTCAGCTCTCCAAGGAATGTGATGTTTGTCCTGGGGGTCTCGACAGCCTGGGGGGCAAGTATGGGGGCTCCTCAGCTCCGAGCTGCTGGAGAGGCAATGCCCAGCAGCGGCAGCACCTGGCTCATGCCCTCCCTGAAGCTGGACTGTCTTTGCAGGAGCAGCCGGAGCGGGTTCCCCTCGCTAAGCCCGCTCTCTCCGCAGGAGATCTTCCAGCTGGCATGCATGGACCCGGCCCACGGGCAGTTCCATGAGCACCAGTCTCTGGTAAAGTCACACACTGCCAGGCGGGTGCTCGCTTGTGGTCCCGGCGAGGACGTTGGTGGGCATGGGGAGGAGAAACGCTGCTCCGTGCCCTTGTGGCAGTGAGCACAGTGGGGAGAAGGCAGCCACTGAGTCACGCATGGACCAGAGCAGGGGACAAACGTCCCCGTGTGTCCCTCAGCTGGGGCTCTGGCTCCTCGCCTGTCCGGGCACTGGGGACACAGCCATCCCTGGACCAGCCATGGCTGGTGGGGCTAGGCAGCAGCAAGTTCTTCTGGGGCAAGAGCTGTGACCGGGCTCCGATGTTGTGCAGTAAAACATCCTTCTCTTCACAGGCTGCTCTTTTTTCCACTGAGCGCTCATTTCAGTGGGTTACCCCATGCTGAACGATGGTATCTGATGTTTTCGGATTCGTGTTCATTTTGTTGTCAGTGCTGGTGTCCCTGGTCCAAAACCGAGCTGTCAAACTGTCTCCAATGGGAGCACACCCCTCCGGCCGCACACACATGCCGGCTGGCAGCAGCAGTGTCTGTCTGTGTGTGTATATATATATATGCATATCTATATATATCTCTCCATGTCTGTGTGTGTGCATTCGCGCACCACCCCGACGCTTGTCGGATGCAGCGTTGTACCACTGTGCATCTCCAGCCCGGTCCGTGTCCCCGGGGTCTGTGTGAGCTGTATACCGTGACGGCGGGCATCCAGCCCCGGCCACCCCGACCACGCCACCATCCTGCCTGTGGGGCAGCAGCAGACGGGACTACCCACCCCTCCCCAGAAAGTCACCTTCTAGCAGATCTCAAGGGTCACTCCCTGCCCAGCTCCTTGACACCACGTCCTGTACCACCAAATCAAGGGACTCCCCTAAACTGGGAATTAACCAAAGTGCAAAGGTGCCATGGCTGCCATACTTTCTTTTAATGGGGATGTGGCCAGAACACCTTTACAGCAGGGCCAGAGAGAAAATCCCATACATTTGTCCCCTTCTGGCAAAAGCAGAAGGCCTTGAAGCCTGGGCAGTCAGGGCATCACTGGATCCAGGCAGGGTTCCCACTCACTGAAGAGGTGCAAGACGAATTGGCCAGCAGGCAAGCCTGGAGCACCACAGCTGGGCTCGCCTGCAGCGGCTTGTGAATCGGGGATTATTTTTTTAGTGGCAGAGTGATGGATGATACGTCTTGGACTTGCTTTTTGGCCCACTTAAATTCCACCCCCAGTTGAGAGAGCAGGGCTGTCTCCTGCAAACGGGGCAGAAGCAGCATGCTGCCCTGCTCCAACCCCATCCCAAGAGCTTGGCTGTGTGTTTGTTTCCAGGAGCCAGAGGTTAGGGAGTTTCAAAGAGTGCAGCCCTCTAACCGTGGCAGCTACCTTCCCGTGGACACTCAGGACCACGCTGTCTCTGGGAGGGCCTCCTCCATGCCTCGTCTCACTGTGGATCCCCAGGTAAAACCAAGCAAAGCCCCCACAGGTGCCGGGTCCAAGCAAAGCCCACCAGGTAACACTGGGGCTTCTCTCCGCGCTGAGCAAGTCCCGTGAGCCCCGCGGCTGCCCCAGCACCCTGATATTGGAGCATCTCCCCATCTTTGGGGTGCTGCACAAGCAAGAGGGCTGCTGTTCCCCTACATGGGGGACACCAGCAGCAGAAAGCAGCCAGGGAATTGATCTCCTGGCTCATGTGGGAGATCCACAGTGGAGCAGGGCCACACTGGGAGGTCACAGGGTCCTGCCACAGTGGGACACCCTTCCCTCCCTCCAGCCCCGGGCAGTGCCTGAGGTTTGAGGAGTCCCAGCCCAGCTGTCAGATGATCTCCCAGGTGACGAAATGCCTTTTCCTTCCTTTCCTGTTGTCCCAATGCACACGCTTCTCCGTCTGTCCAGGGGAACCCAGGCCACATCTCACCTCCTCGTTTGTCTGCCCGGTTTCTCTGTCGTTCTGTCTTGTGCTCAGCCTCCACCGACACACAGACGCTCTTATGGGGTTTGGTTTTGCTGTGAGGTCTCCAGGTCTGCTTTCTCACAGAGGCAGTGGTGCAAGCACTGGGTCCTGGTGTCAGTGTTGGTGTGACACGTTGTGGCACCTTGAGGGGACGTGCAGAGGAAGGGAGGCTTTGCCTCATGGGCTTTATTGACCTTTCAGCGGTGGGGGAAGATGATCAGAAGGAGGGGATGGGAGCAAGAAAGGGTACAGTAGAAGGAGAGGAGACATGGAGAATGGCCTGAGGCTGGAGAGGCAAAAAGCTGCTAGAATAAAGCACAGGAAAATATAGAAGGTGATGTTTTCTACAAAACGTGTGAGAACACAAGCTAGAAAGAGGGTAGAAAGAAGAAGCATGAGAGGGAGAAAGAAAAGAAGAGGGAAGATAAAACAACAGCATGAGCAGGGAGAGAGGGAATGAGTGCAGGGGAAAGGGATGGAAATGTGGGAATAAAAGAGGACCAGGGAGGGGGTCTGCAAAAGTGGCAGCAGCTGGGAAAATAAACATGGAGCGAGGGGCACTGGAGGATCCCCCCTCTGCCAATGATTTCTTCTTCGATGTCTCTGTTTGCTCTGCTTGACCCTGTTTTTGAGGCGGGGAGGGATGCCCAGGCAGCCTGGGGGGCAATGGCCCGGTACCCACCGTGTCCCCACGCCCGGGGCGGGATGCTGCTGCTCTTCCCCCAGCACGCAGCGCCTTGCCTGGAATCACAGTCACTGGCTTTTCTGTCGGAGCACAGATCCCAGCTGGGGCAGGAGAGCTCACGAGCATGAAGGCTAAACCCTGCTTTCCTCCCACCCTCAACTGGGGCAGAGATGATTTGGGGGGGGCTGTGCTGGGGCTGGCCACCCCCCATGGAATCTCCCCATCCCAGAGGCTTGTGTGCCAGTGATGGCGGGTGAACTGGTGATTGCTCCACCGCCATCCCTCCAGCCCTGCCCAGCACTAACCCCGTCCCCGGCTGGCCGGGGTTCCTTGCAGGTGGTGACGGACACCAGCTCGATGCGGCGATCGTTTTCCACCATCCGGGACAAGCGCACCAACAGCTCCTGGCTGGATGAGTTCTCCATGGAGCGCAGCAGTGACAACACCTACAAGTCCCGCCGGCGCAGCTACCACTCCTCGCTCCAGCTCTCCGCCCGGCGCCTCAACGCCGACTCGGGTGAGCAAGGACAAGCAGCCCCATCCCACCCCAATGCCAACCCACCCCCCCCCAGCTGAGCGTCCCTTGCTCCTGGGGAGGGGACAGTGAGGACTGACGGAGATGTCCTGCAGGCCACCGGTCCGACGGGCATCGCTCGGGCGGCAGGGAGAGGGGCCGATCCAAAGAGCGCAAGCACTTGCTGTCCCCTGACATCTCCCGCTGCAACTCGGAGGAGAGGAGTCCTCAGGCACACGATGAGTCGCTGGAGCGGCGGCGCGAGTCCCGGTCACCCAGCGAGGGCAGGTCACAGACACCCAACAGGCAGGTGGGTGACAAAAAGCCATTCCTAAGCACAAAGGGTAGAAGGAGCTCCTTGCCCAAACGGGGAAGATAAGCCCCAACTCCAGGACCTCTTGCTCTGTCTCTCCTCCCTGTGGTGGCATCTCCCTGTCCCCCCTGAGCTGAGCAGGCTGGGGCTGCTTGGGCACCCTGCAGAGCATTTGGGGAGCAGGGTGGACCTCCACGCTGATCCTCTCACTGCCGTGGCATCTGCTCACTGTTAAGGTCGAGATGTTTCCAGCTGCGCAAGCCTGGAGGTGCCAGTGCTTGAGCGTGCTCAGAATCACAGAATGTTCGGAGTTGGAAGGGACCTCTGTGGGTCACCCAGTCCAACCCCTGCTGAAGCAGGGTCGCCTACAGCAGGCTGCAGAGGACCTTGTCCAGGCGGGTCTTGAATATCTCCAGAGAAGGAGACTCCACAGCCTCCCTGGGCAGCCTGGGCCAGGGCTCCATCGCCCTCAAAGGGAAGAAATTCTTCCTCATGTTCATCTGGAACTTCCTCTGCTTCAGTTTGTGCCCGTTGCCCCTTGTCCTGTCACTGGGCACCACTGGAAAGAGAAGCCCACGGAGATGCTGCCCGTAGAGACCAGCGGCTGGCAAACCATTAGCTCTTCCCACAGCAGGTTCGCGGATGCTTTTTGCTTTTGACCACCAAGAGCAGACACCGTCCTCATCCCTGGAGCAGATCCCAAGGCAGTGATGGGGCAGGCGAGGGTGGACGCTCCAGGGACCCCAGGCTCAGGGTGGGTGCGAGCGGGAGCGCGACGCTGCCCTTCGCCCCTGTATTCCCCAGCGTGTCTCGGTGCGTTGCAGGGAACGGGCTCCCTGAGCGAAAGCTCCATCCCCTCCATCTCGGACACCAGCACCCCCCGGCGAGGCCGCCGCCAACTCCCGCCGGTGCCCCCCAAGCCGCGTCCCCTCCTCTCCTACACCTCCATGCTGCGGCACGCCGGAGACGCCTCGCCGCCCGCCGAGGAGAGCGAGGGGGGTTCCCCGCTCCTCTCCACACTGGAGCCCAACGCCGCCGGCCTGACCGAGTCTTCCAGCTCCCCGGCGGGGAAGCAGAGCCGACAGTCCACCCCTCAACGCTACATCTCGGAGCCGTACCTGGCCCTGCACGACGACTCGCACGCCTCAGACTGCGGTGAGGAGGAGACGCTCACCTTCGAGGCGGCCGTCGCCACCAGCCTCGGCCGCTCCAACACCATCGGCTCGGCACCGCCGCTGCGGCACAGCTGGCAGATGCCCAACGGGCACTACCGGCGGCGGAGGCGAGGGGCAGGGCAGGGCGTGATGTGCGGGGCCAGCATCGACGTACTCAGCGACACCGAGGAAGATGACAAGTGCTAGAAGCTGAACCCCCCCCTCCCAGCCCCACACCTCG
>Ga0065711_1044577_pt1 | contig 14013 bp, 7 predicted proteins | sample Hoacrofraction12_FD_59098 | JGI IMG/M metagenome (GOLD analysis project Ga0065711, IMG submission 59098) | Hoatzin crop microbial communities from Cojedes, Venezuela - Epithelial fraction 12 v2 (version 2) | ecosystem: Host-associated > Birds > Digestive system > Esophagus > Crop | place...
GGCTTGTTTAGCCTGAAGAAGAGAAGGCTGCGAGGGGACCTTATAAATGCTTACAAATATCTCAAGGGTGGGTGTCAGGAGGATGAGGCCAGACTCTTTTCAGTGGTGCCCAGTGACAGGACAAGGGGCAAGGGGCACAAACTGAGGCATAGGAAGTTCTGTCTGAACATGAGGAAGAACTTCACTCTGAGGGTGACGGAGTACTGGAACAGGTTGCCCTGGATTCTCCTTCTCTGGAGATATTCAAGACCCGCCTGGATTCGGTCCTGTGCAGCCTGCTTTAGGTGACCCTGCTTCAGCAGGGGCGTTGGACCAGATGATCCACAGAGGTCCCTTCCAACCCTACCATTCTGTGAACTGGACACAGTAATTGAGATGGGGCCTCACCAGCACTGAGTAGAAGGGAAAAGTCACCTCCCTTAGCCTGGTGGCAACAGTCCTGCTAGTGCACCCCAGGATTCTGTTAGCTACCTTTGCTGCAAGGGCACCTTGCCAACTTGTGTGCAACTTTCTGCAAAGTTTCTTTCCAGCCAGTCAGTCCCAGGGTGTACTGGTGTGTGGAGTTACTTCTCTCTAGGTGCAGGACTTTGCACTTCTCTTTGTTGAACTGCATAGGATTCCTGCCTGCCCATTTCTGCAGCCTGTCAAGGTCTGTCTGGATGGCAGCGAAATCCTCTGGTGTATCAGCCACTACTCCCAGTTTCACTCGCTGTACTTGTAAATCCATCTGCAGTTTGGTCTTTTTTTTCTATGTTTGGGTTTTTGGTTTTTTTTTCTGTCTTCAAGCATTAAATAGGTTTGACAGCTATTACTTTTGCATCGAACATCTGGAAGGGTTTAATAAACTGATAGACTTCAGAACCTCTGTGGAATTCAGACAGGTGAAGCATAGTTGATGAATGTTATAAAGACAATTACAAACTTTTTTTTTTTTGAGGACTTTACCCCTTTACATTTGTATAAGAGGAGATCCTGCTACTTGATGTAAGTATTTGATACATTTTTTTGTTTGGAGAACCTTTTTTCAATGAGTCTTTTTCAACAAAAAAAAAAACCAAAAAAATTTGAGGAACCTTGATTATCCTTAAATTGCATCCACTTCCAGGGTGGCTGTATAGATGAATGTTGCCATTAAACTGTAATGGGTGACAAAGTATGGAAGTAAACTCACTTGCTAGCAAGTTATTTTGGGATGTTGGCATTGGCTTTGCTGTGCTTCAGTACATAGCATTTCATTGTAAGTGCGCTATCTAGGCAAAGTCAACTGTCACAGTGTAGTCTGAATTACTTTGTGTAGGTGGTACTGAAGGCTTGGTCTGACAGGAGCATCGTTAACAGAAATCTGAAGAGAAATTTGGAATAACGCATGAAGAGACTTGGATTGACGTATCAGTATTTGGAATTCTATTACTTCTAGTATCTGATGTGACATCAACAGATTTGAGCATAAATAATGATTCATGGATTGTATAAAACAAAATGCATTGATAGTTTTGGCTTTCTAGGGGAATAGAAGATGCAAATTTCTGTAGTAATAGCTTAAACACGTGAGAAAATACTTGATCACTGTCTCAGCACAAACACAGCACAGGTGTCCTAGTGTTTTAATACAGGCTCTGATTTCCTGAAGTCTGTCCTCAGGCTCTTGGAATTCAGTGATCTATCCTAAAGTGTCAAAATATGTTAACAAATGAACATACAAATAAAAGTGTTTTTTTCCAAAAGCTGTAGCAAGCTCATCTCCTGAAGGGAGATCTGATGTGTAGACAATAAAATACTGGATAAATCTTCTTAAATGTTTTAAATACTTATTCTGAGAGAACTTGTGAGAGCTTCAGAATTTTCTTCCTATTCTGTAGGGCTGTTTGTAACATTCAGACAGAAACTCTAGTTGCTTTGCATGTTAGTAGAAATAGAATTCCTCCAGCCCCCCTTTTCTCTTTGAAATAAACTGTTTTGGGCACAAAGACATTTGGGGCACTTGCTTGTTTTCCAAAGACCTTCTGACTTCAAGGTGTCTAGCTTTAAATGGAAATCTTAATATAGTTCTAAGCATGTTTCCTAACTATAATTGGGTTTAATGTGCTTGCAACTGATGTCTCTCTCCACTTGCCGTCTTGAAAACTTCCTTAAACAATGTAATTGTAAATGATTCAGTATCAGACTTTTCTCCTCACCAGTCTCTATTCCTGTATGAAACCTGAGCACTAAGCTAAATTTCTGAAGTTGTAAGTTTATTTTAACAAGTGAGCGAAGAATTTTTCAAGGTCAGATTTCTGGTTGTTTGGGTTTTTTTACTTTTAAGCCTGCTAGCAGGAACTTGACAGGAGTCAGAAGATCCTACCTGCGTAATAAGGTGCTTCTCATTGCTTTACGGGTTGTACCTTGCTTTTGCGTGAAGTTATGACGGCATTCAGGTGCTTCTGAATTCAGAACTGCCGTCATACTTCAAGATGCAGCATGTTCTAGCTCTTAGCAGAGGGACATGTAATGCTGCAAGTCTGCCCACCATCTATGAACAGCCTGGGGTTTGGGTGCCAAAGATGTCTATTTAAGGCTCTGAAAGCAAGAAACCTGTGTGGGGTGGTATGTAGCAGTGTTCTTGGAGAAACAGTGTGCAGCAGTCACTGCTTTTCCAAGAAAATTGTCAAAGTAGAATAATTGGGGAAGAGTGTTTTGTGAGCTTGGTTTGGTTACTGACAGGTGTATGCCCTGTATATAAACGCTAATCTGTAAATAGCTGTCAAAAATCTGTGGAGAGCCTCAAACTAAACTATTGAGGTAGCTTGCAAGTGAGAGTCAGAGAATTAACTCTTTCACAAAGGTTTTAGCTATTCTGGGTCATGTGAATAAGTCTTCTCCCCAGTTTTCCTCTGCATTTGTTAGATTGCTTTCTTTCCAGGAAAAGGAGCTACAGATTTGGAAACTGTATTTAAATGACATGTCTCTTTCCAGTGGATGTTTGGACTCCTGCTAAGGAGAAATTGAAGGGTTTCTCTATTCCAGGAGGAACAGGAAGTGGGGGAAAAAATGGATTGCATGAGCCAAGCAATGTATGGGAAGTAAGTGGCTGACTTCCGAGATAAGAGGCGACATGGATATCCACTTAAAGCAGAGGAGTTGCTTTTTGTGAGGTAGAGGTAGTGACTTTACTTCTTTTAGTACTATGATTTTATCCATGTAAAGCTTATGAAATGTGCAGAAACATAAACGTTCATGCTTAATAGAATTTCCAAAAGTAATTGCTTCAGGAATTAATACCTTGTTTTGTGCAATGTACTGTAACATGTTTAATTTTATATCATGGCTTGATGCTTTTTAAGATGCATGTGGTAATCCTTTCACTGTCTTTTAGACAGTGTGTTCTATGTGATGTGCTTCAGAGAGACATTACCAACCACAAGTGACTTCTTGCATGCCTGACTAAATGGAAGCATCCTGCCCATGGGATCTCTCTTAGCTTCAGGTTTTCCAGAGCTGAGACCCACATCTCCTTTCATGGCTGTAAGAACATGTAATACAGAGTCAAATGTTCAGTGTTCGCAACCTGAAATCGTAAGGTCTGTGAGCAGTCTGCGAGTTAAACTTTGGTTTTAGTCGTGTAAATATCCTGAAACTGCAAAAATAGAAGTCTGAGGAGGCTTTATTGCATTGTAGGCATAGCAGCATAGTTTTTCAGACCATCAGGTTTATCAGGGCTTAGGCCTTTCAGTGTGCGGGTTTTTTGAGTTAAATATGACATCCAACCTAGCAGTATTTGTTTATAACAATGGCAAAAATTGTGGTTGGTTTTGATTGTTGCAAGCAGAGGTGTGAAAAGGGAAGAGGAGAAACATCTGCAGCTGTTACAGCATGTTTGAATTGAAGTAAAAGCAGAAAAGAGCAAGGAATAGGCGGACAGGAAGCTTTCTCCTTTAATTAATAGGAAAAAAAAAAAAACCACCAAGTTTTAAGGGGCGAGTGTGGATTGGGGTTTTTTTAAGATACATATTATGAGAGAACACTGAAAGAAGTGAGAACAGCCATTTCAGATTACTTTTAGAGATTATTGTGCACTTCTTTTCCCCTGTAAGTAAGACTTGGCCAAACTGAAGAAAGTCAAAGGCTCTTGTTTATGGCTCTCTATTGGGAATGAGGTTAATTAGTATATGCTGTACAGAAGTATTTTGGTGACCAAAATGCCTGAAGTTAGAAGTTATTTTTTCAGTGTTACTTAGCTGACTGATGTGTGTGCTACATTACTAACATTGGCAAGTCAAGTTCACAAATCTAACGCATGCTCCTCTGCCCTGTGCCCTTTTACCTACTTTGCTAGCAAGCACGTGACAGCAAAGGAATGCAAAAGAGGAGTGTACTGCAGTTTATGATTAAATTGGCCTTTAAGGAGGAAAGTAAGTGTTCAAAGAAAGGGACTTAAGGAAGTCTTTGGTGTTCAGCCATTGTAATTCAGAACAGTCTTAAAGGCTTACAGTTTTCTAAAGTAAAGGAAAAGGCTATGAAATGAAACAAGCCATTTGATTGTTTCATATCTTAGGATCACCTAATACAGTCCTAGAACAAGACTTGTCTTTGTTTTCAGGACTTGTTTACCTGACTCGGGATTAGTTCTTGCTGCATTAATATTTCTTCATTTTCCTTATTGAAGCTTAATGTTATGATCATGCTAAGTTTTAATTCATTACAATATTGGGTTGAGTGTTTATGATTAATGCTATTTATGATATTTTTCTGCCTTGGACAGTAGTAATGCATGTGACTAAAAAAGGAAGAGTTCCTGAAATTCTTTCTCTTCAGAAGCAGAAGAGGATGGTTACAAATACCCAGACTGAGAAGTTACAGGGCAGGTGAAGGGTAATAGAAACTGGTTGATCTGGTACTTAAGATACTGGCATTCCAACATACAAAATTACAGGAGTGAACTGGAGAACCTGTTGGCCCTTCTTGAGACAAATCCAGGTGCCTGATTCTCCATATGGGGATATGGTTGATTTTGTTGTGGGTTTTCTTTTCATCCCAGTCTTAATGGTATTGCTAAACATAGGATGAATTCTTAACTTTTGAGTGCTTTCCCCTCTTGCAAACCCTGTCAAGTCCAGGGTATATACCATGTATTACTGCTGCATGTTTCTGTTTTATTGCTCTCTTGTGGTTTTAGTCAAACATCGAACTAGTGATGCACAATTTAAATGAATGGACAGCTGACTTCCTGATACTGGTCTGCAGCAAGGCACCTATGAATAACCAGTTGTGAGTGACAGAGTCATTAAGTCATACAAATTGCAGTTGTTACTAGGGCATTGTCTTAAATGTTTTGAAACTGGTGTTCAAAGCGGATTTGATTTCTTTGTTGCCCTAATCAGACACTATACATTCATAGGTCAAATTGCACACTGTCCGTATGACACTGTGAGCTTTAGCTACCCTTCTGGAAACCCAGAAGCCTGATTCACCCAGGACTCAGCCTCTAAAACTTGAGCAGTGGCTGATGGATCTGGGACATCTGTGAATTACCATCAGCCACTCTAGGAGTAGTTGTGTATTGCACAGGTTGATTGTTGCAGGCTGGTCTAGGGATAGACACTTTAAATATTGCAAACAGTTACTACCTATTGGTCAGCAACCTTACTAGATGCTGGGCAACAGCACTTGCCTTGTTCATGTCTGCCTAATGCTCCTTTTCTTCCTATATTGTGCATTTATTTCCTAAGTCTATTTATTACTGCAGCATTCGCTGTGCTTACATTCTCTAGTTGTCTACTCATACACCTTTGCACCCCTTCTTTGTTGTAGTAGAATATTTACAGACTAGAGGAGTAGCACTACAGTCATAAGAAACTGCTTTTGAAGTGCCCAGCTAAACTGCACTGGTTATCCCTCACATGCTGTTCAACAGGAGATTCTACCAGAATTTCTACCAGAATTTCTATCAGAATTTAAGTTTAGTTACAAAGTCTAAGCTTCAGGTTTGCAAAAGAAATGTAAATGTCAGTGTTTAGGATTCAAAAGGCATGAAGTAGTTGTGCTTTCTGTTGATTTTGTTTAAATAGAAATGCCAGTGCCACCTTAGAACACTTGGTATTGATAACGTTTTGGCTTCTACCAGTAAAAATGCGAAATTAAAACTTGCACATGAATCCTGACCTACAGATGAGATTATGGATTCCTCTACCTTTTTGCCATAATTACAAGAGGGTGTTGTTTTGGGGATTATGCACAGAAGTTTTGGTAAGCCAATAAATGCATGTGAATAAAAGACTGGAATCACAGTGGGTCTCCTCAGGAATATGTAGTTTGGACCATTTCAATATTATACAAAGAGCCCGTCTGCAAAAATCTGTTCAGACTGTGAATGCTCAAACAATGTTGCTCTGAATTAGTGAGGAGTAGGTAGTAGGTAACTTTCAGGATATTTATGTAGAAATGCTGGTTACTGAAAGAAAGAAGCTATGAAGATGTACTGATAAATAAGAACATACAGTTCAGTTTGAATTGGCTGTATCCTCTGACAGAGTTGAGATGTAAATATGTAAACAGAATCACAGTTCCATTTCTGTTCTAACTTCCAGTGGTTTCTATTTGAGCCTGTTATGCCTGCCCATTATGATGGTCTTTTGTCTATATTGGCACCATTGTTGATATTTGTTTGGGTAGTTAAACTGAGCTGCAAGTTCAATGAAATGTCCTCTTAATTTCAGATCTGTTTAAGTGAAGGCCATTTTTCTGACACTTGTGGTTTGGTTTCCTGGGCTCTGCATAGTTTTGATTTTGCACTTATTTGCCAGTCTGAACTCAGAGTCACAGGGGCTATAGTGTCTTATTGCTGTTACGAGCTTGAAATTAAGATATGAAAAAAAGATACAGCCAGAAGCAGCTTTCTTTTGCTAGCTGAAGTGGAGACTTTAGATACTTTTTGTTTCAAAATGATGGAAAAAAAAAATTTCTGAATCTCCTTTATTATGTTATGTACCTGTGATATGCTTCTTCTAAATATTATGGCTTTAATTTTCTGCTTTACTCTGAATTTTTATGTATTGCATATATGCACGATATTCAGCTTGCTGCAATCCTGCCAAAAAGCCGAAGTTACTTGAGAGTGTTTTGCTTCCATTTTCAGCTGTTGTAGTTAGAAGAGGTACCTTAATTAACGTATTGGACGCTCAAACTGAAGTGCAAGCACAGCCTGTGTAAGGAAGAGGCAAGTACTGTATGTAAATTTTGCATACTTGGGATATTTCCCAAAATTACTGTGTAGACAATATCTTGCTAGAATTGGACTAGCTCCTAGTTCCTTTGAACAAAAAGAAAATAATTTTTAAACTTTGCTTTTTAACAGAATTCTCTCTGAAAATGGCAGAAGCTCATCAAGCAGTAGCTTTTCAATTTACAGTAACTCCGGATGGGATTGACCTGCGAATGAGCCATGAGGCACTCAGACAAATTTACCTGTCTGGTGTCCATTCATGGAAGAAAAAGTTCATCAGATTCAAGGTATTTTAAGTTAGTCAAGTGCACCAAACTTGAGGGTTGTTTAATGTTTTATGGATTTATTGAAGTTTCATTTAGGCAAAACTTATTTATATATTTATTTGCCATAAAGGCAAAGAAATAAAGTTCCTTATTGTGTAAGACTTGTGGGGGGTTTAGTTAAGACACAGGATACTGAGGAAGGTAGCACTGGGTGATGCTGTAAAGACTAAAAGTGTACATCTTTTTGATTTATTCTATGGAGGCAAGATGAAGCAGATGTAGAAATTAATAGCTTTAATTTACTTCATTCTCTTCATAATATGTCATGTAATTATGTAATCTTTTAGCATAAGTCAGAAGTATAACTAATTGTGGGGTTTTTTAGTGTTGTAGCATTTAGAGATGCAAGACTACACGCTTGATTTTATGTATTCTTTGCCAAAATTAAATTTTCAAATTAAGAAGAATGTGTGCTGTTTTCAAACAGTTACTTGAACATCCGTCTTGTAAAGTTGTGCTAAGTAGTAATATTTCTGACAAGGTAGTTGATGTGGATTATTATGAATTTATTGTTTTGTTCATGGGCTCATAAATGGCAAGTATTTAATTAGTAGAAAACTAGATAAGCTACAGGCTATCTTCAACATCTGTCAGAAATGTGTTTTTAACAGTAGTTTTAATAAAATCTTATAAAGCTATAAGAAGGACTGTTTAAATGATACGAAAACCCCTTGATTCCGGTTTTCAGCATCTTTGTTTAGTAGAATCTTTTTGCCATGTATTCGTTTAGAGTGGCCCAACTCTGTGTAAGTGGGAATTATTGAGTGTCATTCGTTCCAAAGTTTTTTGCTAATGTCAGTTTTTTGAGTAAGACTTGCAGCAGAATCATTGCTGTCTACAAAAGAACTTAAAATTTCCTTTAATTCGTGATATCATTGTGCCAATTTTCTGTAGCAGTCAAACTTAACTAAATCCATTCCCTACTGCTGAGTTAAGCATATGTAAAAGAATGCTGGATAACCTTAACTTCTTGTTTAAAACTAAATGACTTAAATGTGTTGATTTTTTGTTTTTTTCCATGGTAATATGAAGTCAGCCACTTTGGTATGAAAAAATTATGTGAAGGCTTTTCTTTCCAGAATGGAATTATCACTGGCGTTTATCCTGCTAGCCCATCTAGCTGGCTTATTGTAGTTGTGGGTGTGATGTCAACAATGTATGCCAAAATTGATCCTTCTTTAGGAATAATAGCTAAAATCAACCGAACGCTTGATACAACGTAAGTAGACTGAAAGGTTACTGTTCATCTAACAGAAATCAGTTTTATTTGTAGCTGTTCTTAAAGCTAATCCAGTTAAAGTGTATCAATTTTTGAACAGTATGTTTGTGACAAGACGAAGCCCAATAAGCAGATGTATGAGGGTATGAAATAGATAAGTTGTCATACCAGTATTACTACATTGTTTTCTGAATATTTCGGAAGTATGTTTGGCAACCTCTGTGGCCTTTGATCTTGCTGCATGAGAAGGTGTTTGGAAATGAGTTTATGAAAAAGGGCTAAATGGGCATGAAGCTTGTATAATGTCTGCCTATAGTGCCATTAGACTTAGGTTTGCAATATGAGGTTCTCTTTAGAACTTAAACTGACATTAACTGGCACATACTGGCTTTTGTTTCAAATAGAGGCTATATGTCAAACCAAACACAGAACATCGTGAGTGGAATACTTTTTGGCACAGGGCTTTGGGTTGCCCTCATTGTCACAATGCGCTACTCTCTAAAAATGCTGCTTTCCTATCATGGTTGGATGTTTGCTGAACATGGCAAGCTTTCTGCAGGCACCAAGTTTTGGATGGTAAGGATATATTGTCTTCCTGTTTCGTCTTAACTTCTATCTGATCTGTATTCAGAGCCCTAAATGAGAATATTTTGTAGGTTTTTCCTTGCTCTTATTTTCTGTGTCATGGGACAGGATGCTGTTGGGTAGATATTTCTGCTAATTACTGTCATCCTTCTGATGCTATAGTTAAATTATTCAGGATGGCCTTGTAGAAGGAACAGAAGAAAGGGTAAACACTTCAGGAATAACTTCTAAATTTGACAACGCCTTGAGACTGTGTGACTCAAATACCTACTTTTTCTCTATGTGAAAGTATAGCTTAAAGAACTTGGGCTGCAGCACCAAAGAAAGTGCTGCCCTAATTATTTGTTGAAATCTTAGGATTTCTAGTCATCCATTCTAAAATTAATCTTATGCTTGAAGAAAATAATACTGAATGTCCTTTCGATTTATTAAGTGGCATGCCTCCAAAATGAGTTGGAGAAAAAGCGTAAGGTAGGTAGCTTGTTATGCAGTTTTCACACAAGGATAAGACGCGAGTGGTCTGGCTTATGTTCATTATTGTGGTACTTTGGAGAAGGATCCTTAAAGGATGTGATAGGTATAAAGTGAGGAAATGTACATATAGGTGCTCCAAGAGATGAAGTGGGTTTTTTTCTTTGGACTGTGTTTCAACTTGCTTTTGCCAGTATTGTTGTAGAAATAACTTAAGTGCCCTACTACAATAAAATTAGTCTCTGCAACCTCAAAAATTAACTGATGTGTGTTACAGTAATTCATGATGTTTTTAGTCTGAAATATGTTCAAGAACAGGTATCCAGAAAGGTACACTAAAATAGAATTGAACATTCATCTGTTACAAATGAAATTTCTAATTGATAGTTTCTCCTGGAAGCGGTATCAGGAGCCTCATGACTTGAATTTGTACAGTACAGGCTCTGAATGGTAAGACTTTCTGTCAATTGCTTGAAGCTGTGACTGTCTGGGTTTTCAGCATGTACTACTGGATAGATGTTTTAAAGCTGTTAATATTGCCTCATCAATGTTAAACAGTATGAACTGTAGTGCTACTTACCATGCTTTGTTGTGTATTGTATTTGTAAATTTTTGTCTATGATGTATGTTGCATATGTATTTTGTTGTGTATTATATATGTTTTAAAATACAGAACACTACAAATGTGTATGCCCCACAGTGTCTTAATATGAAGCTCTATTTTAATACCTTATTCAGCTAGTTCCAACAAAAGACTGGTTTCACTAGTAAAACAGTACCAACTACCTTTAACTTTCTACATTTTTATTAGCCTTTAATAGTGTGTAATTTTCTGGAGGGGTTTTTCGGTGGGTTTTTTTTTTCTTAGCTGTTTTTCACACTGATTAACAGCATGAAAAATGCTATTGTGAGTCTACTGTCTTCTGTTCAAATAATCATAATAGATCAAAAACCTGAGCTCTGATTTCAGTCGTAGTACAAATTGATTTTCAGGCTGGTTGAAAGTTTGGTAGTACTTTTAATGAATACATATCATCTTCTAAAGTAGAATTTCCTGTACCAGGATTGGGGGAAAAATCCAAGCATTAGTTGCAGTTTTAAAAAATATCTTAAGAAGTAGTTGTGTCTGTTCACAGATGATTACAATGCATACTGTAATGGGATTAGTTACTGTGTCTGCATATGAAATCAGAGACATAATGAAGTATGTGTGTCTGTCAGATCACGTTAATGGTCTCAAACTGTTACAAATTCTCTACTACAGGTTTACTTAGGAGATAAGTACTGTGAAATGTATTTGCTGGTTTTTGTCAGTTGAGCAGGTGTTCTGTCTGAAGATAATTCCAGCCTTTCCTGGCTTCAGATTTCTGGAACAAAATTGCCTCCAAGTATGGAATTAGATTTTCTTATGAAGATATGAGCTTTTTATTCTCACCTGGCTTCAAATCTATCTTGTCATGATACACAACTAGATTTCATTGGGCTGATCACTGTGATGCATCCATGTACATCTGATAACTGTCTGATACAGATCCATTTGCAGGGAGGTCTTTGTTGCTAGTAATAGTTTGCAATTATTAATGGTTTTGTGCTGCCTGAAACAATCTCCTCTAGCTGTGCTGACCAAAGAAATTGAGAAGGGGGAAACACCCTACATTTTAACAAGTAGTTTTGTCAGTTGTGGTTGGGGGGACGCGGATAAGAAGGGAGAAGTTCTAAGAATTTCGTAGTGAGATGACATCCTCAATTTTCTTCTGTCTTTAGTCTCTTGGCCTGTATACAATATATGTATAGTATATTGGACCAAGGTTGGACTTTGATAGTAAAGGTTGCACTACATTGCTGGCATAATACTTGACCTTACTTTCATGCTGAAATAGGGTGATAATGTCAAAATCCTTTAATGTGTAGCCTGGAAGTGGCATGGTCTAGACTTTCAGTCTAGTGTGTGTCACAGCTGAGTAGTCATCATAGAAATGCTGCTTCTGTCTTCACTCTCTCATGGAAAATAGGAGATACTGTAGTATCTGAAGGTAAGAAAAGATAAGAACTGTCATCTCTGTGATTGTTTTTTTGTAACACAAGCACTGAGTATAACACTGACATGGTTGCACAATTTGATATGTTCCAATCATGCCGCAGACTACCTGACATAGACTCATGCTTGAGGAAACTCCCTATAATGTCAGTGCTATTACTGATGTTGAGCTGTAACTTTGGAAAATATTGAAAGCCATGATTCCAAAGCATAATTATTATTTTTGAAGGTGGCTATAGTTATTTAGGATACTTAGATGAGTGACAGGCTTGAAAATGATTCCTGTTTTGAAACGCAGTGTAGACTTCTTTTTATAGTGTCTACTATACAGTAAAAGATCAACTGGCAGACTTGCTGTTTTGATCTTTACAGAGGGAAATGTATGAAGAAGTGCTAAATAACTCTGTCTTTATTTTCTGTTGAGATCAAGGTGTGCCATTATTAAACAATACTGCCTAATGGCCAGAAGATTGTATGGGAAGTCAGGAATGACTGTGACCATCTTTCTTTTCCACTGACGTGTTGTTTAACCTTAGGAAGTTAGTTTTTGTCAGTGCCTCTTTTATTTGTGAAACAGTGATAAATATGATAGTTTGCTAAATTTAGTATGCTTCAATTTACCAGTGAAAAGAACTATGAGTTAACATTACACTTCATTACTCTGGCATTTTTCCTTTTGTTGAAACTAATAATTTGAGGAGTGTATTCTGTTTTTATTTTTCTTCAGGTACTTGTCAAACTCTTTTCAGGACGTAAACCCATGTTATACAGTTTCCAGACATCACTACCACGATTGCCCGTTCCAGCTGTTAAAGACACGGTCAATAGGGTATGTACGCTCATGAATTCATTTTCTTCAGTAACATTGAATCTGTATTTAGATGCCCTTGTAGGGGTTTTTTGCCATGTCTTATAGAAGTATTGCATGGTCATATTAATATGGTGTAATGGATTAAAAATTCTATACAGAAAATAAAATAAAGGCTATGACAAACCACTGAAACTGGTGACAATTTGAAGCTAGCATAATTCATATCCGATGATGTGATGTCTGTTGATGTAAGTCTGTGCAATGAAGTGTGATTTCCATGGCTTCTGAAGCATAGCAGTTTTGTTATCTTCAACAGCTTGAACATATAAATGCATGTTTTGTGATGTAGAACCTTACAGCAAAGTGTATAAGGAGGACAGTATGTCACAGAAACTGGAAGTTTGATTTTTAGAGATGAAAAAAATATTTCTGCCTGATGCTGAAGAAGCAGTGCGTCTTCCCCTTTTGAATGGAAAAGGTATCTTTAGAAAAGTAACCTCTTCCACTTGTGATTTGCTGACAAATGTGTGGAAAAATATCTCCTTTTTGTGGTTTGCAGGCAGATGTTTAGAAAAGTGTATACTCTTATTTCAAAAACATAGTATTTGCAACATGATGAATTGAGTCTGGATAATCTTTGTCTACTGTTCAAATGATTTGTGTAGGAATGGCGAGAAGCTACTTATTCGTTACTCTACTGATGCTAATTCTTTTTCTGTATTCTAGTATCTGGAATCAGTTCGGCCACTTATGCATGATGAAGAGTTCAGAAGAATGGAGGGTCTTGCCAAAGATTTTGCATTTAATTTGGGACCAAGGCTTCAGTGGTATTTGAAGCTAAAATCCTGGTGGGCCACAAACTATGTGAGTAGATAAATAGGAGGCTCAATCATTGAAATTATATAACTTAGTTTGTTCACTGTTGCCTTTTGGCTTAACTTTCATTCTTTCTTAAATGTAAAAGAAGGCAATTGAAACTGCCTAATATTTTTGTAAAGTGCGTTGCAGACCACCTGATTTGCACAGAAATAATTTGTGTGATTTGGTAAACAAACAGTGTGGTGAATGGAACTTGAAAGAATGAATCTGTGTTTTGTGTTTGTTCTTCTGCAGCAGGTGATTTAGCTTTTGCTGTTATGATTGCTTTTGAGGGCTGTTTATTTGCTTGTTAAGCTTGATAACTCAACAATGAGCCTAGCTAACCAGGTAGTTTAGAAGAGTGGTTTAGGACAACTTTTTTATATAGAGCAGCTAAAGCATAGGGAAGAGAAATAAAGAATTGTAACAGTGAGTTGTATGTTTTGGGTGGGGTTTTTTTGTCTTTTTTTCTTTTTTTTTTTTTTTTTTTTTCCAAAAAAAAAA
>Ga0065711_1044578_pt1 | contig 14013 bp, 6 predicted proteins | sample Hoacrofraction12_FD_59098 | JGI IMG/M metagenome (GOLD analysis project Ga0065711, IMG submission 59098) | Hoatzin crop microbial communities from Cojedes, Venezuela - Epithelial fraction 12 v2 (version 2) | ecosystem: Host-associated > Birds > Digestive system > Esophagus > Crop | place...
CTCCTTCCCCTCTACACTGCCCTGGTGAGGCCTCATCTGGAGTACTGTGTCCAGTTCTGGGCTCCCCAGTTCAAGAAAGATGAAGAGCTACTGGAGAGAGTCCAGCAGAGGGCTACGAGGATGGTGAGGGAACTGGAACATCTCCCCTACGAGGAGAGGTTGAGGGAACTGGGCTTGTTTATCCTGAAGAAGAGAAGGCTGCGAGGGGACCTAATATATGATTATAAATATCTGAAGGGTGGGTGTCAGGAGGATGGGGCCAAGCTCTTTTCAGTGGTGCCCAGTGACAGGACAAGGGGCAATGGGCACAAACTGAAGCGCAGGAAGTTCCGTCTGAACATGAGGAAGAAATTCTTCCCTCTGAGGGTGACGGAGCACTGGAACAGGCTGCCCAGGGAGGTTGTGGATTCTCCTTCTCTGGAGATATTCAAGACCCCCCTGGACAAGATCCTTTGCAGGCTGCTGTAGGTGACCCTGCTTCGGCAGGGGGGTTGAACTAGATGACCCACAGAGGTCCCTTCCAACCCCTACCATTCTGTGATTGTGTGATTCTGTGAAATTCTGAAACTGCTTTTAAAGATCTCACATAAATTACAGAGTGATCCAAAGGAAGAGAATCAGAAAGTTTTAACAGCAACAGTGCAGCCAACGATTAGCAAATTCACAAGGATGTAGATATCAAAACCTCCCTCTTTTACTGTACACAAGAACAGCTAACCAAGAAAAACAAGAAAGGAAAGCATCCTGTTGTATTATATATACACCGATGTATTGTTATATTATATTTACTAATTATGTATACTAAGCTTCAGTGGAAACATAGAAAAGAGACAATATCTGTCTGGTGTGCTTCTGAATTTACTGCTGACTCAAAAGAGTATTATCTCAGAGGGGAATTTAACTGGTCTACAGCTTTTAAACTTTATAATGAAAAAAATGAAGCATCCTGCATAGAAAGTTTGATCTCTTTAAAAGTGGTCCGTATGAATGGAAAATGTTAATATTTAACAAAATAAAGAGCAACATCAAATCACAAAGTTTTTATTTTACCATTTAATGAACTTGAATGGATTTAGCTCCTACTCTCCCCAAATTGTCTGCTTGTCAGAGACAAATACATGTAACTCCAGGCTCAATGACAGCTTTTTGAGAAAAATAAGACGTATAAGATAATCATATGTCTAAGTCCATAACCTTCAATATAGTATGTTTTTTCCCAAGAAATTGGGAATTTTTATTTCAGGAATACAGATTAGACTATGTGTTCGTAACATCCATGAACATAACGATATTTTTATTAAGGCGTTTCCTGAAGTTGATTAGTTTTTTTCTAAGCAGACTTTAGGTTATCGGTTGTTTGTGAGCAGTTCTTTTCACTATATCTTCAGCTGTGTGACAGTTATAAGCCAACATGATGCTTGCTTTGCTACTGAAGAAGACAGAAGGTGAAATTAATTCTATACGAAGAACCAGTGCAAATTATTTATACCTGCCATGAATAAATTGAGCATGATGTCCCCAGCCATACATCTCAAAGTGTGATCAAGGATAAGTTTAAACTTTTTATTCTATTGTTGCCACTTGCATTTTTGCAATGGGCTTCTGTAACATTTATGAATACCTTGTCTCTAATTATTTCATTTTTTTAACATGTCAACATGTTAATCAAAATATATTCTGCTCTATGTTCAGGAAGTTATTTTTCAGGATCCCAGTTGGTGACCAGTTCAAAAATCTGCTGTAAAGTATATGCGTGGGGAAATACTAAGGTAACTAAAAAAACTGGAAGCAAACAAACTATCCTTTATTTAACGTTATCAATTTCCTGCAGTGTTGAGCTGTAGAGATCTGCACACTTCTTATTTTAGCCTCACAGTGAGTATTTTTTTTTTCTTTTAAGTAATCTTTAGGATTTTGGTTTAGAGAGAAAACAACATAGTTCGGCTAGGAAACACCACTTTCTCACAAGTAGCCTTCAACATTTTTTGACCAAGTAGGTAACAAAATGAAAAATACTGAGACAATGTTATCTTTCTTCAAAGCCATTTGGACAAAGGAATGGCATCAAATAAATATTTTCTGTGGAGGATGACAGGATTTTGGGCTGGCTATCTACTCACAGAGGTTTTGGTGCTGTTTTGGAGTTAGATTTTGGCGCAGACTTGACCAGCTAATGTCTATCTGAAGCATGAAATACCTTGCTGGTCTGATAATATCCTGGCTCAGTCTGGGTAATGTCACATCAGGCAAATGTAGACAGCAATAAGGTCTCCTGCTCTCCATCCTCTTCTCCAGCCTGAAGAGTCCCAGCTCATTGAGCCTCTCCTTGCATGACAGATACTCCAAGCCATAAATCAGCTTTGTTACCCTTTGCTGGAGTCGTCTCAGTATGTCCATGTCTCTCTCATCCTGCGGAAAACCCTTCTTCTATTAGTAATTCTTAATATCGCAGTAGTATTCCCTTCCCCATAGGCTGAGGCCACTTGTAATCTGTGGGAACTAAAATGAGCAGAGAACTTACATTTTCTGCATTTCCCCTCACTATCAAGAGTTGCAGTCTGCAAAGCTTAGTCAAATCTATCACACCAATGGATCACATCTAAACATTGGCTGAAGAAGTGGAGGATTTGTGTGTTCAGCATTGATTGACCTCTGCTGTCATTGGCCTGAACAGTAAGATTTTCAGGAAATTCAAAATAATTAGCAAATATTTAGATTTAAACCAAAAATCTCATGCAACTATTTTTGGAAATGGTCCTGGCTTCTACTCTTTTGGTCATAGAGAAAGTAAGTGTGGTTTTGAGTCGCTTGGCCATTCTTGTGAATTATGAATTTCTTGTGTTCTTATTCACACAGATCCTTGACATGGTTCACTTTCTGCCTGCTCCAGATTGAAACAGATGCTGATCAGTCATCTTACAACAGAAACAATGCATGGCCTCTATCTACTTTTGCAAGTTGCTTTTCTGGGCACAGGTATAACAAAGCATCCACAGATTAATTTGTTCCGTGCTCAGTAAAAGAGTGTTAATCATGATGAACTAATGTGATTTTAATGGAATGTCATAAGTACCCCTATGCAAATTCTTTTTTAATGTAGCAATTAATTGTACTGTGATTTCAGCGAATGAGATAGCTCACAGTGCAGCATCACAGCTGGTGTGCTGAAATACCGTGACCTTTGGTGCAGACCTGTGCTACTGACAGGATCTTCCTACATAAAAATTGGAAACAGAGTGGGGGCAGGGGGCAGGAGTCAGGGGGGGATGTACAGACCAAATCTGATTCTTTACTCTTGTTGCTCATGTGGTAATTAATCCAACTGGAGGAATAAAAAGCAAGTGAATAGAGTGTGACTGGCTAATATTTGTGGTGGAGATATCTAGTTTATAAATCATTCAAAATAAATTCAAATTTCCCACACGGAAAAGGACCTCTACCTCCGCTGACTAGCATGACTTATTCTTTTGCACTCACTTGTCTCTGCTTCCACATTTTTCCAGTTACTTGTAGTATTTCCAAAACGCAGAGACAGAAGAATAGACCCTCCTATTTTACCAGAAAATATAGAAATTCCCTCTGTAGTACAGGTGAAACAACTGTCTGTCTTCCCAGAGAGCTAGGACAGTAACAAGGATACCCCTTAGTACCTGCATCAACAGCAGAGAAATGTGTGTTTGGAGAGGTGTATTGAGGCTGACATGTTCTTACACACACTAGTACTCACAAACCTCTGCTGAAGTGGTCTTCTTACACCTCCCCAGCACATGAGACATCAGTCATAGCACTGCACTGGCCTTCAAAGAGAAGGGAGAGAGAGCAGAGGTGTATTAATTCTTCACAACTACTATTAAACACAGGTGGTTGTCCTCACTTTGTGCAGAAGTGTCCTCTGTCAAGGGGGAAGGGAAAGGCTGGTGTTCAAGTCACTGGCCACAAGCACAAGCAGCAGTCAGGCTTCCTCCTGGTCATCTTCTGTCCTGTCAGCAGGAATCAAACTTGCCTTCTTGTGGGATACCCCCAGTTCTGATCGTCCTGTGGCTTTTTTGTGAATTTAGGGCACATTCTAGGAAGGGAAGGGAAGGGAAGGGAAGGGAAGGCAAGGCAAGGCAAGGCAAGGCAAGGGAAAAGGGAAAAGGGAAAAGGGAAAAGGGAAAAGGGAAAAGGGAAAAGGGAAAAGGGAAAGGTGTGGACAATGAAGAACTAGGGCTTCAAACACACAAAGCCTGAAAAGAAGGAAAAAAAAAAGCAACCTGATTGATAATCAGTCTTCCAAAGTAGACCTCTTCTCAGGGGATCTTGAATGTTCAAAGGTGCTGCTGTGCTGCCCAGAATCAGTTGCCCTCTTCGACATGTTTTCTGGACGGACAACTCCTTAGCCAACAGGCAGGAGCTTTGGTTTGTCCTCTAGAGTAACCCATTTCTCATCACCCAGATTGTCCTCTGAACCTTTAATATTTCTGCAGCATCCCTTTTGGGCTGTCGGAACCAGAACTCCACCCAGTGGTCTAGATATGGTTGAAACACAGTTTTATTCAAAGGTGCAATTTATTTTGTGTTGCTTTCCGATTAATTCTTAGCCTTTGCTTTTTGTCTGCATTTTTAATGTGCAGGTTCCCACTTATTTATGTATATTAGGACAAACTCAAAAGAATTTCAAGTCTTAGAACAGATTCCAAAACAGTTCAGTCTCTGGCTGAGAGCTTTAATGTGATTATAGAGTTCCATAGTACCAGCTGATCACAATTATCAACAACTGCTTTATTCTGACTTTTATCGTGAGGTTTATACACAGAGGATTGGTTGGTTGGTTGGTTGGTACATTTCTGAGCTCAGACCACAAAGTGGATTGAAAATATGCAGAGACCTTGCAGGTGATTGAAATTTATTGGGAAACCAGAATGCAGACTGCGGAGTCAGACAGGTTTAGCTGTGATAACATGCATGGCTAAGACACACTACGTGGGTTTCTACTAGCTAGAATTTCTTACATGCTGAAAGTTCATTCTCGTATTTTGATACTATCTAGCAAGGAAGCAACATGGGAATAAATAATGAAAGTAAACTCACTGATCATCTGTGTGAGGCAAAGTCTTCTAACGAACTCAAGATGGTAACACTGCAGATGCAATGACACAAAAACCTGCCGTCGATGAGGAGTCAAAGAGAAGTTCTCAGCTTGGCCAGCTGGAAGCTTCACTTCTGCTCCATTGGTATTATGAGCTTTTTGGTATAGATGTCTTCATTCATAAGTTAGTCTTATCCAAGCACGGGGCTGTAATGATTTGACTGTACTTGATGAAGGATGAGCACTGTTAGTCATGTGCTTATTTCTAGCATCTAACATGTTTGATCCGTCTAGTATATTATTTCGTCACTACTTCACCAAATGTTTATTTCTACTTTCTGAAAAGGACAAGCTCTTACAACTTTTGATATTTGTAAGGAGCAGGCTTACCTTAAGGGCAGGCCATTTTCTCTTACTGTAACCTGGCTCAGCCACGCTGAGCACTGTGGAGAGGTAGAGGAAGACCATAATGATCATGTCTTCTCTACCACTAATGACTAGTAGAGCCACTGAATTTTTCCTTATATCCCTCTCCTTCCTTAACACAGATCATCATACCTGAAGTATTAGATCCATTAAGACAAACTGACAGTTCTTTTACTGGGAAATGAGATTGACAGCAGAAGTATATTCAGAAGATATTCAGAAAAGACGCCTTTGTTAAGGGTTGGGACTTTGAAGGAGGATATAACAAATCCTTCTCCAATTGCTTCACTGGTGTGTGCAGTGTAGGAAAAGGCAACCATTGTTTGTAATAAACTTTAATAAGTCAGAATAATGATTTAAAGGTAGGTTGCAAACAAATGGGACTGATGCTGGCTCGTTATAAAAACATGGAATGTTATTTCTCCAAAGTGAGTAAGAATCATTTGAACTCTAAGTATTTTCTAGCAGGAAAACAAATTGGTACTAAATCAATTATAAATAAAGATAGGGAAGAATTTACAAGAATTTTTCTAAACATCTAAAGACTGAAGCTTTGGTAGAGCTTTCCAAATCTCCTCCAACTGGGGAGAGAAACCCAACTCTGTTTAAGGTAAAGGTTGTTAAAGATAGTGAGAAGAAACTTATAACATGGCTAAATGTAACATCAAGAGACTGGGATGAGTGATACAGGAAGGCTTCTTTTGGTTTATATTCTTATAGTCACCATCTTAGCAAGTGCCTTTGGGGCAAGATTTGGCAGCCTACGTAGAAAGATTATGAGGAAATTGCTATTTTTCATCCAGTCTATCTCACCTCTTGTTTCTGCCGTTTTATTTCCACTTCTCATCCAAAGTGATACCTGTGACCAGGTTTTGTGGTTCTTCAATCAGGATGAACACGGGCAACAAACACCGGAGATAATCCCACAGCTGTTAGCAATTGGCTTTCTTTTTTTTCTTCAGGAAATTGCTTACAGCTACCGAACTGGAATCAGAAATGTATTTGGAAGTCAGTCTCCTGACTGATGCACATTGCTGTTTTCCAGATGAAAGTCCCTTCCCCCAGAGCAATGAGAACTGCATGCAACTCATACAAAACTTGAGCCTTCACTTGTGGCTGTTTCCTGCATAATGTTTTCAGAGCAAATTCACTCTGCAGCATAGATCTCGATTACACATTTACTTCAATTGTGAGATGCATTGTCAGGAGGATAATAAGGCTAGTGGGGATGGGGAAGATTTATCTGGCTAGGAAAATCACATTGTGTTCAGACTCCCTGTAGAGCTTTTATTGACTCTGCTGCCAGCAGAGATTAGCACAATGCAAAACCGTTAAATACGCAGCCCAGCACTTCCCACTATTTAAGTGGTTCAAATAATTAGCAGTTCTCAGCCTCTCCATTTACATCTTTTTTCCAGCTGGCAGACTCATTTTAAAAAATATATCTACATGGATTTTTGTGCCACTTTAACATTTTTGAATTAAAAGTCTTCTGCTGGGCAGTCGATCACTTCGGATAAACAACTTACCCTGTGCAACATCTTCAGGATACTATTAACAGCATTAAGTTACAGCCTCTTCACAAAATTACAGAAGCCATGTTTCATATGTAAATTAATTTATTCATTTATATTCAGTCACGTAACTGTTGCATCTACAGTGGTTTACATCGTACAGTAGTATGAATACAATAAATTATTTTCCAACTCTCTTTCAATAGAGTTTACCTCCACTGACAAGAGAGAGACCCTGAAGGTATTTAGTTCTATCTTGACTTCAGCACCTAGAATTGTATAGAAAGGTCTCAATGTTTGTTATCAGATGCGAGGCAACGCGCCTCTTCAGATAGCCTGGTACACAGCATGGGATGGAAAGCACGTGAAGAAAAGGTGGTGCTAAATGTCGGAAATGTATTACAGTAATCATGTTCTCAGCCTTATATCAAACCCAAAGGGTTATGCTTCAAGACAGGGGTGTTACTGGAGTAAAATCCTTCTGTGTGTTCTTGGGTGTTTCATTATACCGTGTATGAGCAGCACTTCCTCTGCGTTGGCTTGTATAGTGCAATACAAGATTTTTCTTCAGCTATCTTCTTGTCTGGATGAATGATACTCTAGTTTCACAGTAGAACAGGCTCAGAATTTCAAAGATATGTGGGAAAGATGATGGTGGAGAGGAGGTACATGGTTTGTTTAAACTGTCTACCTAACAGCAAAAATTGATTCAGACAGTGTGGGATCTTAGGAAAAAATGAGAAATGGGACACTGAATTATTCTTAGAAAAGGAAATACAGCTGTCCCCCCTCTGAAAGCCCATCCATCAGCCAGTTCAACTTCTTTTCCTCCTTTGCATAAGCCACTTTCCCCAGAAAGCATCAGTATTAGGAACAAAGAGAACAGAACATACTTTGGCTGTACTATGCAAAGACTTCAGACACAGCACTAAATGCACTGATAATTCATTATTAGCTTTGCTTTATGTATTGCCTCCTGCCAGACTCTTATAAGTCTAATACTTCACTTTAGAGAATTGCCCTCACGAGCTTGAGGGGACCACTTTGCTTAATCTGTTTTGAAACTGCAGGTGACTCCAGGGCGTAAAATGGCAGAAATTAATTGGTGGCTGTAAACACCACACAGCTGAAGCCTAACCCTGTAAGCATTGCTGCCTTCAAATCCTCTGACCTTGGTATCATTGTATGCTCCCAGGCAAAAGGTCTTTACACTGGTAGCTGTGGAAAATCAATCTCAATTCCCTAAAGATGGGAGTGCTGTTGCTAAAGGTCACTGAAAGTTAGCACCTGCTTTTCACTGCTGGAGTTTTGAAAAGAAGTTTTAAAAAGCAAACCTTGGTTTGGTGATAGTATGCAGGTTGAAGTGTTTGTGTTGCTGTTTCAACTGTGATGTTTAATTTTTGGTATCCACATCTGAGGAGATGTCCTCTCTGTACACTGTCATCTTTAGCTTTCTTAAGCTTTTTAACGTCTTTGGGAGTCATCCATAGAATTGTGCATTTTGTGGGTTCTCATTCCAGAGTCCAGGCAATGAAACTGAACGTGACTGATATTCACATAGATTCGACCCAATAAATTACTCTGTGATTACTCTGTGAAGACTCAGTAATAATATCTTCTTTTATTTAATTGAACCAAACCAGACTCAGAATCGGAACAGCCTGGGAAAAAAACAAGGATAAATAAGCACAACTGACAGCTATGTAGTGCGTATTTTAGAACAACCAAAGGAAGAAAAAACACTACAAGTGTTTAAACATGGACTTAATAATGAAAAAGTCCAGCAGTTCCTACATCTTAGCTAAATCACGATATTTCCTCACGGTCTTTGGCAACTCTTGAATCCCTCTTCCCTCTGGAGCGTGGGCATAATAACAGCTATTTGTCTAATTCATTGTGAATTTGAGGCTTTCATGATAAATATTTTCTTCACGTCTTAACTGTTACAACTCCAGTCTTTTTAACACTCAAAACTGCTGAAGCATACTGTCAACACAATATCTTGCAAAAAAAAAATATGCTTCTCTTCTGTTTTCCCTTGGCTGTTTAATTTCTCCTTCAAATTCCGCAAGCTGCACACCAGCAAATTATAACCCTGCCCAGCTAATCCTGTGCCTTCCTCTTCTACCCAAATTTGTAGTATCACAATTATTAATTTGGATGACTGTTATTTATAATCACTGATGTCAGTCTTGAATACACAGATTACAAGGTTAAAGGAAAACAGTGGTTAAAGTGTAGTAGTACTCTCCAGGATATTCATAAATCCTTTTCAGTCTTTGTTTGATGACAAATACTTGAAGGAAGTGTCCTAAGATCCTGCAAATGGTTTTAAATGAGATATTACAGTTTTATGTTTTAATCAGCAGTAGAAAATTAATACTAGCATTAAAAGCTTGTCACAGGTGACACATTTAAACAAAAAAAGCTTGACAGAAATATTATTCTAGCCATTCTGGCACAGTGCTTTGTCAGATTTACAATAAACTATTTGACTAATAGGGTGGGATGCAGTCTTCTAAACATAGGTTTCAAGCCGTCTCCCCAATAGGACTTAGGACTCTGTAGACCCTGATACACATCTCCTGGTCCCAGACAGGTGTCTTGGAGACCACAGAGCATCTGAGGAATGTGGTCTTGAACACCAGTGTTCAACTAACTGAACTCCACTTGTTATGTGTTATATCTATCAGTTGATCTGTCCTGGGAGAAAGAAGGTAGAAAAAGAGGAAGAGGATACAAATCAGTTACCTTTTTCTTAATTGATATAATTTTTAAAAGTTTTGAAATTACTTAAGTAACTTCTGAAAATTAAGCCCTCAGTCATTCTTACTTTTTCTGTGCATCGGGACTGTAGGAAAGTGTTAAAGAGTCACTTAAATAGTTGGGAGGAAGTTCTGGAGTCCTCTTGTCCAACCTTTTGCTCAAAGTAGTACTCTTACTGACACTAGATGATGGCTGCATGGCTTTACTGAGCTGAGTGTTGAAAGCCTCCAAGGGTGGAGGTTTGACAGTCACTCTGGGCAGCCTGTGCCAGGGCCACACTGCTGTTATAGTGAAACAGATTTTGCTCTTGTCCAGGCAGAATGTCTTAAGCCAGAAACTGTGACTGTTGCTCCTTGTTACACTGTCTTTTGATACCCAGAAGGGTTTTTCTCTGCTGCTTCTGTAAGCCTACTTCAGGCAGCTGCTGACAACTATTAGATTTTCCCTCGATCTCCTCTTCACCAGACTAAACAAACCCATCTTCCTCAGCCTTTCGCTAGAGGCCATTAGCTCTAGGTCCCTCACCATCTTGGTAGTCCTCTCTAGTTTCTCAGCTAGGAAGGGCTAAAACTTCCAACAGGATTCCTGGTGTTGCCTCATCAGTAGTAAATGTGGGGGGACACCACCTTCTCTGCTGCTGCTGACAGTCACCCTAAGGCATCCCAGGTTGCAGTTTGCACTATACACACTGAGAACACATAGCGGGCTGATCTTCAGCCTGGTGCTGACAGTAACTCCCTGCCCTTCTAGGCATACCTGCTACTCAGCCAGTCATTTCGCAGCTTGTACTGGTGGATGTGGTGAGTCCACCTGAGCACAGAGATTTGCACTTGCCATTACTGAACTCCATGTGATTTCTGCTGGCCCACTTCTCAAACCTGTCACGGTCCTTCTGGACTGAGACTCCGTAATACACTGTCTTGTACAATCCCTTTCCTTTTCCACCTTCAGTTTAGTGTCCTTCAGAGATTTGCTAAGGTTTTACTTTTTCTCCACATACAGGTCTATGATGAAGACACTAAACAAGACTGACTTAGTACTGACCTCTGGGCAAGATACTGTGTTTACAGTCGTTCAGTCTTTCAGAGAATTCACCACTGTATCTGGCTTACATTATTTCCCTTTCAATAGTTTTTTTTTTTGTTCACGTGTATCAGATTACATTGACACTGCATATTCTTAACCTAAAGGCAGTTTAGGTATAAGTGCTGGGAACATATGCTTTCCACAGAAAACAAAGACAGCTGGGTGAATTCAGTAAGGCTGAAAGAATAGAGAAAACAGTAACTTAAATATAGACTTAGGTACTAATTTTTTTTGATTAAATGTCATATTACTTATGAAAATTATGGCTGGTGCAGTCTCCAGATAATCCATTAATTTCTGATGTCAGATACTTGACATAGGTGTCTTAGGCAGAAGCCATATTTTACTATGAAATTCAGTAAAGGAAGATAGGAACAGAGAAACACACTTCCAAACACCCACACCTTTCTCCAGCAGGTACTACATCCCACCTCAGAGGCATCTTTGACTCTTAGAGTGGGATTCATCTCACATGTTAGAGGACTACAGTGCAAATACTTAGGATCCTGTTAAACTTGATGTAGGGAAATCAGCATTTTTGGGGCGTAATTCTTCTGACTAAATGTAGAAATCCACTTTAGGTTGCCTGTTTCTCTGCCTTGGTCATATATGGGACTTTCTTATCATTGATTTACTTGCTGATACATTCTGAACTTCTACACCTGGTCAACTGAATCTCACCCTTGTTGACTATAGAGGGATTCTGTGGTTTACACAGATTCTAAACTTCCTTGCCTAAGTGTAATTTGAATAAATATGTTCATATGTAAATACAGTGGTTTCCCTCAGGAGTGCGTACTTGGACCAGTACTGTTTAATATTTTCATCAATGACATGATGTGGGACCAAGTGCACCCTCAGTAAGTTTGCAGATGACACCATGCTGATTGGTGCCGTTGACACACTTGAGAGACAGGATGGCATCCAGAGGGACCTGGACAAGACTGAGAGGGGGGCCTGTGTGAACCTCATGAGGTTCAACAAGGCCAAGTGCAAGCTCCTGCACATGGGTAGGGGCAACCCCTGGCATCAGTGCAGGCTGGGTGATGAAGGGATTGAGAGCAGCCCTGATGAGAAGGACTTGGGGGTACTGGTAGATGAAAAGCTAGACACAACCTGGCAATGGTGCTTGCAGCCCAGAAGGCCAACCATATCCTGGGCTGCATCAAGACAAGTGTGGCCAGCGGGTTGAGGGAGGTGATTCTGCCCCTCTACTCTGCTCTGGTGAGACCTCACCTGCAGTCCTTTTTTCCAGTTCTGGAGCCCTCAGCACACGAAAGACATGGAGCTGTTGGAGCTGGTCCAGAGAAGGGCAACAAAAATGATACCAGTGCTGGAACACCTCTCCCACGAGGACAGGCTGAGAGAGCAGGGGTTGTTCAGCCTGGAGAAGGCTCCAGGGAGACCTTATTACAGTCTTCCAGTATTAAAGGGGGCTTCTAAGAAAGACGGGGACAAACTCATAGCAGGGCCTGTTGCAATAGGACAAGGGGCAATGGTTTTAAACTAAGAGAGGGTAATTTAGACTGGATATAAGGAAGACATTTTTTACTATAAGGGTGGTGAAACACTGGAACAGGTTGCCTGGAGAGGTGGTAGATGCCCCAACCCTGGAAACATTCAAGGTCAGGTGGGGCTCTGAGCAACCTGATCTAGTGGAAGAAGTCCCTGCTCATTGCAGGAGTGTTGGACTAGATGACCTGTAAAGGTCCCATCCAACCCAAATCATTCTGTGATTCTATGATTCCCTTACATAGCTGTCATTTTAGCATTAGAATATAAACACAATATTTTGATTTCTTGTAATCCTACAGAAGTGAATAAAGAGACTGAATCATTGATATTAACAGGATTTAGGTAGGTACCTGCTGGTATTGCATGAAGTATACAATATGGGAAGAATAATGGGGTGCATGTAAAAATAGTACAGTGCAATAGTATTAGTAGCATTAACTAACTACTGTCTCTTGCTTTTTTCTCAGGCAATATGAGCAGAAAAGATATTTCCTATTACTTGGGATCTGCTACCCTGAAAACTTCTGTTCTGCTCAACGTGGAACTTGTTTTGCAATCCTTAGCATCATTCTGGGGTGGAAGAGCCCTGAGAAATTCCAGAGAGCATTCAAAGGCCTTTTTGGGCTATGGAACCATGACTTCGAACTTCAGCAGGGAAACGGGATCCTTCACAAAGCAATGCCAGACATAAGCTAGAAATCATAATTTATTTGAAATACAACTATTTTCTGCTGTTTCATATTCTGTTTATTACAGAGAATCCCTACTCTGGGAATTGGACACTTGCCATATTGATCTCAATGGGAATTTGTGCAGTGGAAAACAAAGATACTTTATGTAATGTTGCATATGATAAAGCTCCTTAATGAAATAATGTTTTTATTGGCAATAAAACACACCCCTCCTGCGTGTAATAAAGTTCTGTAGGTTCTATGGAGGGCTGTGGTGTGTGTTGCTCAGATAGGATTTCTTCTCTGGCAAGCTGTTCGGAATCCTGCCTCAAAATCCAAACTGGTAATGTATATTTTTGGCAACTATTAAGGTGGTTAAATTTCTACCTCTTTTAAAGACTGTAAAACTCACAGCATATTTCTTCTGACTGCAGAGCTTTCAGTATCATTTGCTGACTGCAGCACAGCATTACTCAAAGGAAATTTGTGGAGAAATTGGCACTATTTATGGCGCAGCCAGCAGGGATGGCAGGTAACATTTAATTACGTATTTAAATGCCTACATGTTTTGCTAAGAACACTCAAAGAAGAAAAAATATCACATTTTATTAATAATACTAATGCTTGGTCTGGCTGTTGTTCCTCATGGCAGGTGGTACTGCTAGGATCACAGATCTGTAATCAAAAGGGTATTGAAGCCAGACTGATCATTTTCTGAATATTTTCTTCTGCATTTTTACAGTTCAAAATTGTCTCAGTTTGTGCCATTGCAGTTCCATGCAATTATAGAATTTTATGCAGTTGCAGCTCTTTTCTTAGGCATTAGACTTTTATTTTTTTTTATACGTGTGTCCCTCTCACTCTAATCAACTTTCCTCCCTCCTTTCCTTTCCTTTCCTTTCCTTTCCTTTCCTTTCCTTTCCTTTCCTTTCCTTTCCTTTCCTTTCCTTTCCTTTCCTTTCCTTTC
>Ga0065711_1008134_pt1 | contig 14012 bp, 12 predicted proteins | sample Hoacrofraction12_FD_59098 | JGI IMG/M metagenome (GOLD analysis project Ga0065711, IMG submission 59098) | Hoatzin crop microbial communities from Cojedes, Venezuela - Epithelial fraction 12 v2 (version 2) | ecosystem: Host-associated > Birds > Digestive system > Esophagus > Crop | place...
ACTGATATATGCTTCAGTACTGTTCTCTAAATAAATGTAGTAGAATCGTAACACATGTGAATCACATATATGCTGTTGGCATATAGCAGAATAAACAGGTTAATAAAATCTACTAATATTGATTTTTAAACCCAATACATTACGCTAAGGAAATATAGACCTGATTTACTGTTCTCTGTGCAGATAGTGTCCTCTCAAGTGAAGTTCATTAACAACTTCTTCAAGCGCCAAGACACTTGTTATAAACAAACAAACAAAAACAAATTAAAATAAGTGGTGTGCAAGAATGAAAAAAAAATTAGTTAGGATGAGTCTTATGGGAACTAATGGCAACATTCCCATGATTTTAGGCTTCTGGATTGGGCCTACCCAATCCAAAAAATGTGCTTAATTTTTCTGAATCACTTGTATTCAGGTACTGTTTAAGCATTTACATATGCAAAAACATTTGTTTGTTTGTTTGTTTTTTAAGAAACTCTACATAAATGCTACACCTGGAGAAGGATGAGTCGTGTTTCAAGTTCAGTATGGGACCATGATCCACTCTATGCAAAACAATAATGTTTTCTGGCATGCGACCATTGAATAAGGCTGCTCTCTCAGTGACTCTTTAACGGTGGGATATCGTGTGGCAGAACACATTCTATGAAATCAGACTTTCTGGGACTATATTTAGCATCTCTCTAAAATAATTTTTGTCATTCCAGTCATTCTTAAAATCCATTTACATGTAGCAAAGTATTAAAAATGCTGCTTGGAAGACATCTTATGCGTGGGATGGATTAATGGAACAATGGACCATTGTCAGCCTTCCCATTTTCTCAAAGGAAGAGATGACCAGTAAGATTAAAAAAGAGGAGGAATTAACAGCAGATCAGATTATGATTCCAAAAATAGGTTTATCTGATGCACAGTGACACTTTTCTGACCCCTTTGGGATGCAGCTTGGTTTCCACACTCGTGTGAGGTTCCGTGAGAGCTGATGTCATGTTCCCAGAGCCAGATCAGCCAGAGAGAAAATGTCTGTGTTTTAAAATAAAAGACTTATTCATAGTAATTTAAGCCCCAAACACATTGCTTCTCCCTGCTATAGAAGGTCAGAATCTTCGCTCGTTAAGAACTATATGTGATCTTTTAAAGAAATGCACTTTTTAATTACCAGCAGGCAATTCAGCACAATTTGTTGCTGCCTAAGGTACTTTTCATTTTCTAATGGTCTTGCATATTCGATAGCCTCTTTCAAAATTATGCATCAGATGCAGGACCTGCCGCTTGTGTAATTGACTTTTTCCCTCTTTTAATGATGTGCATCTCCTAGAATTTTAGCAGAAGTGAATCCAGCTATGTCTGGGAAAGGCAGCTATTTGCATCAGTTACGTCCCCTTGTAGCACAACTCTAAAGGTGATGGAGGCCCAGGCAAAGCCCACTGGCCCCTGAGGATCTGGTCGGAGTAGGGACGCTGGAGTTGTGACCAGTGTACTTTTCTCAAAGGGGACATGTAAGAGAGAAACTGCCTTCTGCTGAAGGACCGGAGCTGTTAGCGGCTGTGCCCCCCTCTGCTGGGAATCTGGAACACACCCTGCCTATCCAGAAACTATTCCTTACAGCGTTTGGGTTTTATTTTCCTGCTCTTAGGGTAAAGCTCTGCTACTTGAAGTAACAATCTCAGTCTGTTTATTAATGTTAAACAGGATAACAAGGAACCGCCATGGCATGCTGCCTCAGTGTTATCCTAAGATGATTTCAACAGCTGTCCCAAAACTGTAGCTTATGCCTTGGACTGACTGGGTCATCGTTTCTGTCATCATTTGTTTAGTTGCATTCCTTTGTTATTGACTCTCATAATTTATTTATTAAAACCAAACATTTTCATTTAACAAGCATTCACATCTTGATTTACTTGATAAACTAAATTCTTGAACAAAAAAATAATAGCATTTTATGTTCTATTTTAAAATATTTATGGTAGAACAGTTCCATCTGAGATCAAGGCATTATTGTAGAAAGTGACGTAGACTTACAGATTAAAAAGAGAATAGTTCACAGTTCTGAAGCAGCAAAACATTTAGTTGTCTTTTGGCAAATTGGAGGTTTTTTTATTTCCTTGAAAGATGATGAAGTGACAGAAGAACGGCATGAAGCATTTATGTGCAGGTAATTTTTAGGTAGAAGAGTTGGTTTCTACAGGAAAGCCATTAATACAGTTTTAAATTCTCAAACCAATGGGACACAATGGCCTCGGGAGGATAAAACAGGACTGGGAATGAGTTCTGTTATGCAAATTCTTACATAAAATGTGTACAGTTGCATAAAACCCAGACTGTTCTGACATCCTGAGTACTCGAATTTAAGGAACATTGTAATTAAAAATACTTTTGCAAAGTGCAACTGTTCTTCTTTCTGCCATGAGCTGACAGTAATATTTTATGTTAAAAAATAATCAGAGAATTATTCACAAATTTAAGTGGACACAGTGTGGGGCTGACACTTACTGCTTTCTGGTAAACTTGAATGTCCTATAATGCTTAAAAATTCAAAGTGCTGTACTCGCCCTTCAAGAAAACCTGGGCTTGCTTCCTGCCCTTAAGATGGGAGCTGGATGTTTTGGTTTTTAGACAAGGGAAGAAAACACAAATCCAAACCAAATCTCGCGTTGGTCACAAAGTCTGGTATTAGAGGAAAGGGTAAAACAGGGTGATACTCAAACTGTGATTTCCCCCTCTTGAGCTGAATGAAAACACACTTTAAATAGCAACATACCTTTCAGTGCCGTGATGCGGATTAGTGCCGGATGGAGGGAAATGGGGCTCATGGATGCCTGCTCGCCTGCTGGAAAGGTTACTGCTTTGCTACGTGTGTGTCCAATTTGGGTTTACTAAGGAGAACTAGATGAAAGACAAAAAAATGCCCTTACATGATCCCCAAGGAAAATCAGGCTCTCGTCTCTTCGAAAACTTTTTGTTTTGAAGTCCACCAGTATGTGTCAGGTTGCTTGATGTTGTCTTGAAACTGGTGTAAAGGCATGAATCATTCCAGTGCTAAACCGATGAAATTTGTGGGCTGTAAGAACTAGCAGACATTTCCTGTTAAATGCAGACATTTGCAATCTCATGTTTTACATACCTTAAAAAGTCCATACGTTACATTTAATGAAAAAGCCATTCTGCCAGTCCAGGAAATTTTTCCCTCCGGATGCCAAAGGGGTCTACAGCTGGGAGGAACCATTTGGAAAACGCCTCAGATTTTCTAAGACTCAAAGTCAGAAAGAACCCTTGCTGCATACCTAAGGATATTTGTAATACGTATGATCCGTACCTGAGGATCTACATAAATCATCTGCAAGTCCCCAGCCTTCAGCAGAAGAGAGAGAAGCTGGGTCTAACGCAAATTTACGCAGAGCTGCCCAGCAACTGGGCTGGTTTGACCCCCACCTCTGTAGGCGTCCGTGTCCACCCCTACAAGGTTATAAAAGGAGTAGTGCTTTCAAAGTATTTATCCCTCCAGTGCTAGCATAAGGCGAATCAGTCTCTTGGGCTTAATAAAGCCGCTATTAGTGTTCACCAAAGGATTCAGCAAGCTCCCTCCAATAGATGGACTGTAAATGAAGGTGGAAATTGGTGTTGGCTCGTGTTAGCATGAGTTACAATCATCTTCCAAGTAAAAAGTCATGTGAATGAAATACAATTCTTGTTAACGGATACATCTGCAGGCCTTTGCTTCTGACTTCAGCTGTGAAAGTGCTGCGCGCATCTTTCTTTTTCCCCTAATGAAGGCACAGCTGTGCACTTAGATACTTGACAAAGAGTGTGATTAGGAGTTCCAGGCTTCCAAAATAATTTATCTGCCTTCAAAAAGAGGTGTTATTAACAAGTAATTCTTGGTGAGATTTAGTATTGTCTCATGTTGTGGGCATTTTTTTGTGGTAGAAGCATGCAAAAGCTGTAGCAGTTTAGTAAATCTTTGCATTTTCCAGAATTTATGTTGTGTTTCAAGTTGATTTTAAGGTTTGGATGAACAAATCACAGCTTCTATAAAATGTGAAAACATTTAGTTCAAACAGAAAGTACTGAGGGTTTCTTCTGGTTTGTTTTTGGTGGGGTTTTTGCCATTTCTTGTTCCTTGCCAAAAGTTTTACAGCTTTTGGGTTGCCATTACTGCCTCCTGTGGGACACATTTTTGGGGCTAGCTGGGTGATTGCTGCAAGTGAGAAATCTCAACAAGAGAACGAGAGCAGCTTTTAACTACACTCGTTCTCTCCCAGCTTCTACACATACCATCTGGAGTTTTCTCATACTCATACCCTGCTCCTGAACATTGGAAAGGGTGAGTAGGCAGGCACAGACCTACTGACTTTCCCTTACCACCTCTCACCCTTGGTAGACTTGTTTGCCTAAAGGAGAGGTGGACTCTAGTCGTCCATCCCATGCTGATTACGTGCAGAGAAGTTACTGTGCTGCCGTCTTCTTTAGCTGTAGCACATGTTCTATCCTGAATTTGTGTCCAAGAGCTTGCCTCCCTGTGTGAAAGGAGTATTAATGTAGATGGGAAGTCTGTTTGGGCTGTGTAAAATACGTCAGAGATTTCCAAGGAGCTGACTACGCTGATGCTCAGCTCCATGAGTTCTGCTGCAAAGTAGCTTGGAAGTGTTGGCGGTCATGCCACACGTATATCGGGAAATTATTTCATGCTCTAGGCATAACAGGGACTGTTTTCTATTCTAAACTGACCCGTGCTACAGAAAATGTAGCTTTCATTTTAAAAAGCTCCTAATCATTGCTTGTTCATTTTGGGAGGTCCTGTTGTACCTAAAACTGCGACCATAACAAAAGTCTGCGCATTTGTAATTCCAGTATTTGGGAAACTATAATCAGAGCAAACATTAGTGGGGGGCTGATAATGAGGATTGTAGTGATTCTACTGCAGTTGTATTGTGTGTATTCCTAAAGACCTGATCATTTATGGACTTGGTGCAAGTAGGTGCTGGTGGAGTTGGTGACTGGGATTCAGCTGTCGGTCTGAGGCACAGCCTGAGGACTTGCTCAGTTTTCACTTAGATTTTTCCCAGGTGAGTTGCCAGGCAGCGAGACTCTTCCATAGGTAGTTCTGGCACAATAAGTGGTTTTCTTGAGAATAGCCAATATGGACATTTTTTATTTGTTATGTTTTATTGCTAACTTTGTGAAGGAAGGTACTTTCATCTGAGTGTTAAAAATTACATTTTTGGGGTGAAAAAATACTGTGTGGGTGAAAAAAGAAACATGATTATTGATTTCATTCTTTTTTAGTGGACGTTACCCAACAACTTTGAGAGTTTTTAATCAAAACTATTATCTAAATTGCTTTAAGTTTTGCTGTATACAGAAGATGAAAATACTTCTGAATTAAAAAGTCAAAGGTGAATTTTAAAAATAATTTTGCATTGGCTTTTTAGTAAAGCATCACAGAAACTGTGCCCTTTTGATTGTGAAGAATGTAGGATTTGGGGTTTTTTTTGCATGCTGATGCATTTTGAGAGCTGTAGAAACTTCCAACAGATACATGCTGTACATAGGGATGTTTATTTTAGAAAAAGGTCAGACAATAATATATAGAATTAGAATCTAGAATTTTTTAAAAATAGATTTTATTCATTGTGGTAAAGATTTGAAATAATCACCGGAAATTAAGATGTCAGAAAAGATGGGGGGGGGGAGTTTAAAGAATTTACAGACTGCCTGCAGGTGGATCAGTGGTGTCTCCTCTCTGCGATGCTATCATGGCAGCTCTTCTGTGCTACTTGCAAAGCACAGTCGGTCGCTGAACGTGGGAAGAGGTCACAGCTGATGGAGTACGCTCTGGCTGCGGAGGGAGTGGAGCTGGTGCTGAGATGCAGGAGACCTGTGGGGCCCCGCTGGAAGGTGCCGGAGGTGAAGGAGAGAACGGTGCTACCTGAAATGGGGAATTATCTTCCCGGTGCATCGCTATTCCTCCTGGGGTGTCCTCCCCTCGTTTGCTCCGAGTAGACCGGTCAGTGGGCAGGAAAGAACCACTGATGCTGATATATGAGTATGACTGGTAGGAACCTTTAAAAGCACATAGCGTTACCTGGAATAAATAGCCTTGCCATTATAAACAAGCTTACAAATTCTTTTTACCTCAGTTCACATATGCTATTTTTGAAGAGATGTGTGTCACCAGCTGCAGTGTAATTTACTTTCAGAATATAGTGCTAAAATTTCTCTAGGCCCCTCAGAAAGTCATCTAAAGATGGATGTTTTCAGGCAAAAAAGGAGATACGTAATCCAAAACACTCCAGGATAAAGCTTTTATTACTATTTTGAAATGAATTGGAATTCAGAATATTAATTCGTATTTCTTGTCAAAAAGGTTTCAAAAACTAAAGTTTGTGTTAAAAATTGTGGACACTTGGTATCTTTAAGAAAATCAAGAGATGTATTGATGTTCTGGAAAGACATGAAAAGGTCTAATTGGTCTGTAGGAAATGGGGTCCTTGGCACATCAGGCACTTGCCTCTCACACTGGCCATCAGATTTGCTGTCGTTCATATTTCCCTTCCTATTTCCCTGCGTAGCTGGTTTGGCAAGGATTGAAAGTTTTCTGGCCCAGAGAAAGCTATGACTTAATAGAAGGAGTCTGGTCTGTGGCTTGAACTCCTGAGTACTAATGGAATAATTACCACCTTATAATAATTATAACTAGTCACGCCAGGAACAATTATCACGTGCAGAAGTCTGCATATAAGGGAAAACCAGTTGGGTTTTGGGTGGAGTCGGGATCAATGAGCCTGTAGGGTACTATAGCATAAAATACAAACAATCTGACTGCTATATTCAGAGCACTCAACAGGCCCTCCTAATTAAAACGTACACTAACGGGACTAGAGCGAATGGTGCCTGCTGTGCCCCAGTGAAAAAAACAAAAGACTTTCTATGAAATTTGATTGATTTACAAACAAAAGGGAAGTTTGAGGGGGGAAAAACAAGCACAGACTCCACAAAATTGCTAATAGTGCTTAGCATTGAAGTAAGGAGAATCACAAGGTAAGGAAGAGATTTTAAAGGAATGATTTAAACATTTGCTTCTTCTCCTTCCTTTAGCAGTCCGTGTAATAAGAATCAATGGCTATTTTCCTTTTAAGTACCTGTAATCTGTTCAAGGAATGAAAATTTCAGAGTACGTTTCCCCGGTACAGTGAAGTGCTTTGTGGATTTATGTTGACGGAGATCTGTAGCCTATTTGCAGCAGTGATATGTGCCCCTTTTCATCCATCCACCTTTCAGCAGTGACAAAAGGTGGCTGTTTGCGTTTTAGTCAGAAAGTTAACTTCAAAAAAGGAGATGTCAGTAAATAAAAGAAAGTGATTTTCATCTTTTAATATCATCACAAACCCATTTTTTTATTGATAGATGGCAAAAAAGGTTGCAATCATGTTGCATGCCTTTAAAGCAGTGATAGCTTTACTTTGAGCACATTAAATCTGCATCGGTGACTTAAAGAAGGCAGCAATTACCACATGGCGGTTGTTACTCACAGAGAGAAAATGGTGAAGTTCATAAATACAGGAGTTAGGTATTTTAATCATTGACAGGAATTCTTAATCTATTAATCATTTTGTGGTTGTTTGACAAATGTTCTATTGTTGGGCTTGATTTGCCGATGCATTCATACGTTGCTTGTTATTTTGTCACTGAATTATAATTTCATTATTCTCTGACCTTGTTTGTCCTTCGCTCACGCAATTGCAGTGTAAGGGTGGTTGAAACCATTTGGATGAAATAAAAAACAGTCCAAACTTTTGTTTTGCGATGAAACTGCGTGGAGCATAAATCTTCTTTAGGTTCAGCTGGATTTCTGCTGTGGTCACAGCCGTGACTGCTGGCAAAGGACCAAACACCATGAGACAGCCCAACCTGGAGGGCTCCCCGGGTAGGCCAGGAGCGTGGTGGACCAGACATCTCCGAAATGTCTGATGGTCCATCATAAATTCATATAAACTGCAGTCTGGGGACTGCTGAAATTTTATTTTGAATTGTTATGAAACTAGTAAGCCAGATAAATTGTATATATGTGTATTTTTATATTTCTATTATTGCTTCAGAAGTTCTTTACAGCAAAATGAATTGGCTTTTGTTTAACTGCAAAATATCTACAGCACCTTTCCTCTTCTAATTTGGTGCTATAGATCAAAAGGACAAGGTTACTTTTATTTTAGAGTATTCCACGCACTAAAAACCTTATATTATAGTTCTTCAGGGAGGGGAGGGGAACATTTTTATACCCTAGTTTTCAGTACGTAGGGAAAAGCTGATGTAACATTTTGAAAACAAGAATTTGGTGCACTCCAAAAAGTTTGAATTCTAATCTTCCCTGGAGTTCAATGTTACTTTGGTGCATTGATATAATTTTCACCCACTATTCGTATTTTACACTAGCGTGGAGCCAGAAGTACTGGAAAGCCTGCCTCAGAGGACTTCATCTTAGGTTGCAAATTAAATTTCCTACGCATTCATATATTAGCATGTGTGTCTAAACCCAGACCAAGCTAATCAATCTTTCTACCCAGAACTAATATTATGATAACAATAATTAATAAGATAATGGATCTAACATTTGTGTGATAAACTTTTCTTTTGGATAATGGGACTGTGTAGAAAAAAAAAACAACAATCCCTTTCACTTCTGAGGGATTTAGTATCATTTAAATTGGAATCACATGAGAGATTAGGAGATGAGAGAGACTGTCCTTCTCTGCTCTGATAGACTCCAAGATAACACATTTTTATGATTACAGAATTCACCTGTTCGCCAAGGTTAATAGCTGCTCGAAACAGTGGCTTCTCTTTGGTTTGTGTCCTGTACTGCAGCAGGAGAGTTAATAACTGGTTCTGTCTAATAGCTCTAGCTGGGCTTAAAGGCTTAAACAGAAGAGTCCATCCCCAACTGAAGCCACGACTTTCTGCCTTCCTTACATTGCATGCGGTGTTCTTGCTAACGATCAGGGCCCTGACCTCCTGCCTTAACATCTCCTGCAGCTCCTCACCTTAGATTTGGATTCAGCTGTAAGCCTGTCATGGAGGATGATTATTATTGTTGGTAGTTAACTGCCTTCTCCATCTGTGCATCAATCGAGGGGATATCCTCCCAGACGAAAACAAATCTGGCGGCTGCCTGGAAAATTCAAGCAGCTGTGTCCTACAGAGGTACGGTTTTATGTGCGCTGCTGCTGAGAGATCTGCAAAATACACCACCACTGAGACTCCTGCCTTGCTCAGGGTGGACTGGGAATGGGATCTCTTAAAGAGAAAATTAACGGCACAATGAAAGAAGAATGTTTGCATTTAATAGCTCTTCTTTTATCTTCTTTTCAGAGCTTGTTTGTGCTTTATCTCCTTCATGTTATGGAAGAGGTTATGCATGTTGATGAGCCAGTGCAGATCCTGAAGTACTTAGTCTGGGAACCTTGTACCTATTCATGCAGTGGAAGCTTGAGTCCGATTCAGTCCATTTTACACAATTCATTTCTTAAAAACTGTCTGCAGAGTGTTTTGTGTAGCACAGGGGGCAGTTTGGCTTGAAGAGGATCATGCATGTTCCAGTCTTGGCCTAGGTGTAACTGGCATCAGTGTCCTTGTTTGTAGAGAGGGCACAAAAACGCCTGTGTTCCTAAATGGCACCGGGCTGCGGGTGAAGATACGGAGAAGAATGGTCATGCCACAGGCCTCAGGAATCACCGAGCGATGGGCCTGGCACTGCTTCTTCTGCCTCGCAAGTGCTCTGCATGTGTTAAAACCAGAACTAGACCTCCATGCCTCCGGTTAGGACAGCATTTGGTTCCTGCGGTATTTCATTCCAAAGTCCAGGTGTGCGGCCTTCTTTATCCTGACTGTGTTTGTTCTGTGAGGTCTGTATAGACAGAACTTCCATTAGATGCTGTATTTTATTTTATCCTGCGCTATCACGATTAGAAGGACTAGGGCTGCTGTAACAAATTCCCTGCCTTCCATTCCAGACGTGGATGCAGTTCAGTTTGAGGATGACTCTTAGACAGCTTTCAATTACTTTCTGATCCTTTTGCATGGAAGATTATTACTCTTCAGCACTGACCTGAATATTTTTCTTATGCATTAATACAAGTGCTTGGCACTTTGAAGCAAAATAGAGGAATAAAAGCATAACCTCCCACACCAAAGAGCTGCGGCATGAAGCAGTTATAAGAAACAGTTGTGAAATCCGAATGTCCTGCCCATACTTTTGATTTTGGGGAGTCTGATATGTTGCTCCTGAGGCCAGCCGTAGGGTTTGTGCGGCATGGAAGCTGCTGTTCTCCTCCTGACAGCCCTCGGCACGTGTGGGAGCAGGGAGGGCTCAGCACGCGGGTCTCAGGTGCTGCGCCTTTCCTTCGATGGCTTCTCAACAGCAGTGGCTGTTCGGTCCTCGTGCTTTATCCCAAAACACATTTAAATCTTCTGCATGGAAATGAAAGAGAAAAGAAATTACTTTCATTACGTTGGTTTTATTTGTTTTCTGACTTATTCTGATGCACAGGATTTTTCTCGCCAAAATAAATTACACATTGGAAGCAGTACAACAAAGGTGTGTACTGTTTCAGTGGAAAGAAGTTGAGATTGGTAAAAGTGCATAAATATGTGACAAGTCCAGCTGTGCATATTAAGAAACAATAAATGAAAGTAGGCTGGTTTTACACAATTTTTAAACAAAATTGTTGTTCATTACTGCACTGTCTGTGCTTTCGTCCCTTCTTCTGCGTTCTCCACCTCCTCCTTGGTGTTGCCTTCTGGAGGAATAATGGTTTTCTGCGGAAGAGGGGGTTGTAATCTGTGATGACAATTCACACGCTGCCCTAAGAGCACGGCGCCCTGCTAGAGCCGTGCCGCCCTGGCCCAGAGGTGGAGGCAGCCTTTCTTGAGCTTGCACCCCAGGGAGCTGAGTAATGAAGGTAGTGGAGAGCAGCCAAGGCATCAAAAGCAGCCACCATCCACTCTGCTGTCAGATTGCCTGGCTTTTGTAGTCATTTTTTAACACAATACTGAGAAATAATCAAATGCATTGTTGTAAATATCAGCATGTTACTGGCGTGGATAAGTTGTACTGAAAAAAAATCTATATTTCATGGAGTCTAAATTGTGCTGAATATCCAGAGGTATTCGCTAGCTACTTCTGCTGTTCCTGGTGGGTTTTTATGTACTTCAGGGAAGCCACTTATGATGCTTGAGTCACCAAAATTTAAGGTGACATGACAACCTATAAAAGCATTTCAGTCTCCCAGAGACATTACGTGCCGTGAGAAAAGCAGTTAAACACCTGAGAATCTCGATGTTGATTTTGTCAGTCTTCCTTACTGTCTGCTTTCAATAAGGGCTTCACAATTCAATACTTCACGCTGACAACCCCTCCTTTGCCCCTGCATGACCGAGGGAATCGTGCCACTCGCCCTGGCGCAGCGAAGCCAGCGGGCAGCCACCGCCTGCCCCGCGCCGGAGCGTTGACCTTGGGAGCGACCCCTCTAGCGCGAAGGCAAGGACAAATGGGGAACGTGCTGCTCTAATATTCCATACTGCACAAAATTAGAATCTATTTTAATGATGTTCCATTTTTCTTGTGTCCACCCCAACACTTACTCATATCAGATGTACAAGGACAAGCTGCAGGATCTTTTCTGTTGCAAATTCTAACAGTTTTTGTCTGTGAAGCTGGAAATCTAGAAGGAAAATGAAAACTGTGTTGCTGCTGATTTTCCTCCTACATGGGAAGAACTGCAATCTGCAGCTCATGCTAAAGGAAGCTCATGGGAGCAAGGGCTGCGGATAAAGTGCACTTTCAAGAGCACTCATTGGAGTATGCCTGTCTTCTTGAAGAGAGAACTATTCTGTTACTAGGGTATATATGCTGGGTTCATTTTCCAAATAGAAGAGGTTTTTTTCCAGTCCTTGGTCACTAGTCTCAAACTGGACGTGATGCCAGGTGTTACTTTGACACTTCCAGGTCCAGCAATTGTGATTTGAAGTTTATCTGCCATCCCTCCAAACCGTGGTGAATAATACATGTCTTCACGGTGAAAAATACCTTGTAATACATTGTGGTTTAAGTTTTCCAGTTGGTTACAAAGCAGATTTGTGTACATAAATATAAATATCTCTTAAGGGTGGGTGTCAGGAGGATGGGGCCAAACTCTTTTCAGTGGCGCCCAGCGACAGGACAAGGGGCAATGGGCACAAACTGAAGCAGAGGAAGTTCCGTCTGAACATGAGGAAAAACTTCTTCCCTCTGAGGGTGAAGGAGCTCTGGAACAGGCTGCCCAGGGAGGCTGTGGAGTCTCCTTCTCTGGACATATTCAAGATGTCCTGTGCAGCCTGCGTTGTGGTCATGTTTTCTTGTGAGTGGCTGCAACTTAACCTCAAACCTGTTTTGTTTGCTTTCTCTTCTGAGTTTTAAGTGGATTGTCCTCTTACCACATTTCAAGTTCTTCTGCCTCTTTCCTAATGAGCTTTAATGTTTCATAGTTCAGAAGTTCCAGAGTATAATCCACTAAAGGTTAATTTATATACATTTCTCTCCATTTAATCGTCTTCAGAGTCTTCCTTCTTGGATCATTCTTGGTAGTCTCTCATTAGAAATCACCAGTTTCTCTTCTTACTCTGTAAACTTGAAAAAGTTGTGAAAACAGTAGAATTCTTCCTTTAAGCTGCCTTTTTTAATTCAAGGCCATTTCTAAACCTTTGGCCTTTGTCTGCTCTACTCCAGTTTCTAAGATTGCCAATGATTATAAGCAGAGCTCCAGTCATAAATGAGACTTGCTGAGTGACAGCATAAAGGTGGCATGGAGAGTCTTCTCGTATTTTCTGTCTTTGCTCCAGGTCCTGTCCATTGGGCTGTTTGCAAACTGCTTTTCCTACTAATTAAAACTCTGTTGAGTGAACTAAGGGGATGTGTACAGATGATCATGGGAAAAGTTTCTGGCAACTGGATATTTCTTCTGTTCTCATCATACACATGACACAAGGACATTTCTTGGTAGTTTGTTGTGATAAACATAAACAGGAGGACACATACACGTAGATGCACACAGGGAAATCGCTCCTCAGGTCTTAAGCCTTGGAAGTGTCACATATATCTGCTGGCTTATGTGAGCACCCATTTTCTGTGTTTCTCAAATCCTAGATCTACTTAAATAACTTCCAGTCTTTACTGGAATAATAACTCTCAAATAACTACCAGTTGGGTAGATCAGATGGACTTGAACAAAAGGCTTTGGCTGTCTGCTGCGGGGTGAGTAGCATCAAAAGAAATCTTCAGTCTGAAAAAGCTACGGAGTTATTGCTGAACTCTTCTCTCTGGAGGTGGGGCTAGGGGCACAGATGTGGCCCTTACTTTTCCACTTGAGCTATGGTACATTTTCAAACTTGGATCGAAATTTTAGAAGTAGAAGTTATTTTTGCTAATGGTCTTGCGTGTGTGTATACAGGTGCGTGTGACGATGCCGTGGTTGATAAACACCACTTGGGAGAGGAGACGTTTTCTACTGTTGTTCCAAATCAAATTTTTTGTGTGAGAAAATGTTCTAAACCTTTTTCTTGCAGATTAGCCTTGTCCCACTCATTCCAAGGCTATTTCATTCTTCTCTGTTTTCCTCCTGATATATTTAGGGTTCTGTTTTGATCTGTTTCATGTTCCAGAATTTTTCTTGACCAGGATAATCAATTTCTAACACTGGAAGCTGATGAAAGCCAACAGTAGCAGTAAATGTATTTAAAGGAGGCAGCAAATATGCGGTTAATACAAAAGTTAATGTTAAAAATCAGATTAAGTTTATATACTTTGGTTATGGAACCAAGGCCTAGAAACTTACAGAAATCTTCAGTGGAATTCTATTTTCATTCCCATTAGCATGCAATAAGTACCACGCATGACAGCAGGGAAACTGACGGAACAAGGAAAAAAATCCTGCATAGAAATTTTCTATTTTAGCATCTCAGGTTTGGGATTATGAAGG
>Ga0065711_1044576_pt1 | contig 14012 bp, 10 predicted proteins | sample Hoacrofraction12_FD_59098 | JGI IMG/M metagenome (GOLD analysis project Ga0065711, IMG submission 59098) | Hoatzin crop microbial communities from Cojedes, Venezuela - Epithelial fraction 12 v2 (version 2) | ecosystem: Host-associated > Birds > Digestive system > Esophagus > Crop | place...
TTTTTTTTTTTTTTTTTTTTACAGATAAATTTGCGCCTCATCTTGGTAAGCGGGAAAACGAAAGAGTTCCTATTTTCACCAAATGACTCCGCTGCAGATATCGCAAAACACGTGTATGACAACTGGCCGATGGGTGAGTAGCTGTGTGGCTTTGGCTTTTTAACTGGCGAGCTAGAAGCTTCCCGGTATTTTCAGACTGAAATGTCAATAAACCAATCTCTGTTGTCAGTGTTCAAATTAAGTATGTTTATTGTGTATCTGGGCATAGATCTATATAGAAATACAGTTGTCTTGCCTTTTTTTCCCCCTCTTTCTTTGGTTGGGCCAATTTTTAGATGTCTGGATTATTTTACACTTTATTTCTAAAATTTGCCCCAAACCAAAATACTTCTTTCTCCCTGTCTTTAGACACTTTTCTTGATCAGTCTGTTTGAGGATCTAGTAAATATGAGGAGATGTTGGAGATATAAAACCTCTTACGTGAGGTCAGCTAATGTAAAACATGGCACATCACAGGATTGCATTACTGAAATTGAGTCTGAAGAACTTCTTCCTTACTGCCTTATCTTGGAAAGGATCTGTAATAATGGTATTTTTCCAGGAAAAAATAAAATATAGAAAGAACATTTTAAGAGACATTACAAGACCGAGAGAAACTTAAGTTGTTTGTGTGAATATATTTGGAGGAATATGCAGGAATACTAGCTTGAGAAAACAGAACTGAAAATTTGATGTGTATTCACATATGTGAATAGTTCCACAGAAACAAAGTGCTTCTGTTCTCTCTGACTATGATTTCATGGGAAAAAAAGCCAAAACACAGACATAGCATTACATATGATGAAAGAAAATGCTTCTTTTGGTACAGGACTTTATTTGGGTTAGTGTTTTGATGGTAAAAAAAGACTACTATTTACACAAACTCAAACATTGCAATATCAGTTTCTTTGGTGCCTTTGTCAAAGAGGTATGACACATGATAATTCCTCCCAAAAAGTTAGTGTTGATAATGCATGTTTTAGGCCTTGGACTGGTCTTTGAGGACAGGAAGAACAGGGTTTCAGGGGGCTTGTTTGCCTTTTGTTTAGCTGGGGTGCAGCATTATGTATTTGGTAAAACATGTAATGAAGGAGGAGGTTTTTAATCCTCTGAAGTATTAGATACAGATGTAAAACACTTTTACGCTAAGAAATCTGGTTGATGTGGCATCTGTGTAGCTACTGTACATATTTCAGTGTGTGCCAACAACATAGTTGTCATGATCAAATATTCTTTGTGTACTTTTATCTGAATTAATAAAGGCAGAACTGTTTTCTTCCTGAACATGTGGTCTCATGTTCCCAGTCTTGTGAATAGCTTGAAGGTTGCAGATTCTGAGTTCAGAGTTGGGAAGAAACCCAGGCTTTAAAGTTTCTTTTTTAAAGAAAAAGAAAAGTAGAACCTGACATGGAATACCTGCTGTCCTGAGGGCATGCTGTAAATATTGATGAATATTTAATTGCCCATGCAAAGAATAATAGTGTCAATTTAAAAGACTGAGGAAAAATCTGCTTCGGGGTAGTGTACAGGTTTTCACAAACATGAGCCCAGTAGCTATTTTCAGAGAGCGTGCTCTTTGCCACAAGACTGAGAAGTCTTGATGAGGACTAAAGTTTCCTTGAAATAGAGATGATATGAAACGATTGGTTTTACCACCATTTTGAGTTGTCATGATCTTAGGGGGGGAAAAAAGGTCATGAAATATCCTCAGTCACGTGCTGGCAGGATTAAGGCAAACCTCTCCTCCCCTCTTTTGGCAACACAGTTGTTAATTAAGGATCTCTTGATTTGTAGTGGAAAATGCGAAATTTATATTCATGTATATTATCTAGCTAGGTTACCTGTTCTCTTCTATGCGCCCCCCCCAATAATATTAACTTTTGTCTTGTACAGCAATTTTCTGCTGAACTTAAAAAAAAAAAAAATCATAGGTAAATATTTTCTCCTTGGCTCATTTAGTCATCAGTGGAAATTAAAATTTGAAATCATGTCATAAAGAAGTGTTGCAGACAGACAACCAAGAAGCAAAAATTAAAACGATGGGTAAGTTGGCAGCTTAACAATGAGCAAATACCTGTGCCAAAATATGGTTTGTCGTCTTTTGGTTGCTGTTTTACGTCAACTGGCTGAATTTCTCCTCGTTACAGCAGTTCAGACTGTGTGGAGTGGGGGAAAAAAAAAAAAAAAAATTGATATCTTCCAAAAACTCGTTTGCCCTAGCAGTGTGATAATTCTGATCCTTAACTTAGCCCACTTTGTAGCATAGTAAAAAGGGCATGTGCTTGGAACTGCAAGACAGTTGAATCAGACCCTGAGTAGAAATGCTCGAATAATTACGTTGCCTAATTTGATCTGATCCACGGCAGCACCCGGGGATGTTGCAGCCTGTGCCGTTGATCGCAGCCCTGCCTCGGCCCACACCAGGGCCGCCGTGGCTCCTGCCGCCGCTGCTGCTGCCTGCGCCCTGTTCCGCACCAGATGCCTCTCCGGACGTGCTCCCCAGCCATGGCTTTCGTTTTAAACACTTCCCCTTCTCTCCTTTTCAGTTCTTCTCCTTCTGTGGTGCCAGTTGCCACTACCCGTATGTTCATTGTATATTCCCAGCAAACAGGTCGGTTTCTGTTGCCTGTTGTGATCCCTTGCTGAATATTCATTTTGGAATATAAACACTACAAAAGCAGAAAGAGTGAACATTTGTGAACAGCTGTTGCCAGATATCTGGTCAGCTAAGAAACAGAAGACACTGTACTCCCAGAGAGCCCATTGCAATTCAACATTTCAAGGTTTTATGATATTTGTTCTGAAAGCAAAGTGAAGATTTATTTGTTATTCACATTGTGACAGGGAACAGTAGAAGAGTAGGAAAAGATCATTTAAGCTTATAAATGTTTTATGACGGCTTAAGCGTTATAGGAAGTGCATTATAGGAAAAGGCACGCTTGCTTTTCCCGACTCACTGTTTGCCACAGAAAAACATCCACAGATTGTCCTTGGAGAAGTTCCTTAAAATGTGTCAGTCAGTGTCTCCTCTGAGAGCCCTCTGTTCTGGCTCTTGGCAGGGACCGCTCGGGGCTGCTCGGGTCAGTGTCCCCCCTGGACATTTAGCTGGTTGCATCCGGCCGTCATCGAACACCGCTGAGCAGCCTGCAGAGTGTTCTCGGTGCTGTGGTCTATGAATCCTGTTTCAAACGACCCATTGCGTGCGTTGTCGCTGTGCGTGTGGCCGCTTTGCATTGCTGGAGAACGGCTCCAGTTAGACAGTTAACTGGTGAGGAGGAGTATGGCCTGAGAATCTTCTGAATGGGAAGAAATAAAGGCAATTTTAGCCAAGTGGATGTTAAGCCTCAGGAAGCAACTTGCGTTTATGAAATATTTTTTGTGGGACTTGTATATGCGCTAAATATCTCATGCAATCTGTGAAGTAAGTTAGTAGTATTTATACTTGCAGGCATAAAATCGTGTGTTTCGATGCCCAATGTCAAATAGTAAGTTTAAGAATAGATTTCAGGAGTGCTAGCCTTGAATTATCTTTCTATTTTATTTTTCTGAATTATCTTCAGCCTATACTCTCTCTTCAGCATTTCATGCAAAAGAGTCCTGTTGATAGTTTTGTTCCTGGATAAAGGTGAGAGAAATAACAAAAGATGCTTTATTAGAAAGTAACTGTGAAAATTATCTGGCTTCTTTTCAGATTGGGAAGAAGAACAGGTCAGCAGTCCAAATATCTTGCGGCTTATTTATCAAGGGAGATTTCTTCATGGCAATGTGACACTAGGAGGTATGAAAATAATTTTCATCCATGTTACAGCCAGGCAAAGGGGATGTTTGTTTACAGTGCAGTAAATACTACTTTACTGTTCAAGATCACAGTATGGCTTGCTATGTACTATTTTCCTCTGCATAGTAACATTGTACCTTACAGTGTATTTTTTCCATCTTGTTACCACTAGTTGTTAAACTTTGGGAGTACGACTTGAGAAGTCAAGTTTCCTCTTGCATAAAGAAACAGTAATACTGCTTTTATTTGTTGTCTTTCTAACTGGACAGAAACTACTACTTCTACTTTGTTCCACCTGTCTTACGCTGCACTTGCAGGGCAAACTTCTTCATAAATGTCTTCAGTATTTTAGAATGTTTGATAAAGATTATGATAATTGGTTAAACAATGCTTTAAATCTTAGTGCAGTGAAGACACCTTGTGAATGAGAATGAGGGGAAGCATTCTTGCTGTCCAGTGCTCTCCCAGGGATACAATTGCATAGTTATGAAAACTAAAGTAAATGGCTTCACTTCATATGCTAAGGAAATGCAATTCAACTGTGCCCCCTTGTGGCTAGTTTTTTCTGGCAATTACATGTTTTGATGGGTATTTTTGATGGCAAGATGACACAAATTTGTAACAATAACCTTTCCTTTTGTAGATAAAAGTTGTCAGTGTGAATATTAACTGCATCTATGACTAAACAAAATGAGACTCTCTTCTCTGTACCAGTTGAAAAATGAAGTAATACTCCTACTTTCTCTGTATAGATGGTTCATGCATTTGGTACTTGAGTGCAATAGAGAGGAGAATGTAGTACAAAATCACTAATGATGAAGTTAAGATGAGCCTGAAAACAATATTCTGGACTGGTTATGGTGACTGGGATGATGTAGCCATTGATTCGCTTTCTACCATTGCCGATGTTGGCTAATGATGTACTTTTAGAATAGATCTCCATATAAATCAATTTTTAATGCTGCTATATATACAAACCAGATCATTGTCAATTTGGCTGGGAGAACTCTGAAATTTTTATTCACTCTTTAATTCTTATGTTTACCAGGTGCCAATGAGTGCACCTAGTAGCAGTTGAGTAGGGTTGAAAGACGAGTGTTAAATCTTGGATCATCTCTGCCATTACATGTCTTACCCTACATTTTCCAGGCAACGACAGCTAAATGGGATTTTCATTGCCATTCATCTCTAGGTGTTACTCTTGACCACCAGTGCTTGTTCCCTTTAGTGACAGCTGTCTAAATCCAAACCAACTTTGAATATTTGTTTAATGTATTTAATAATGAGTTAAGCTGTAAATAACAGCTGCATGCTGTTGACTCTTGCATTAACTCAGATCTATGGATTTTGAACACTTACTTGGATTCAGGGCATTTTAGTTCATTCTTAATCATTCATGCATTGCAATTTAATCATGACTTTACCCTGAGGATCTTACATGTATATTAGTATTTTTCAAAGATCTTTGTTACTGTATTAAGAAAAAAGAATCCTTAAAACACTGGCTTACTTCAGTACTAAGAAAGTTATCTGGAGTAAGATTATACAGCTGAAAGGGGAACAGCGATTCATGAAGGAGCCTGATAAGACTGTTGCTTCAGTTTATGATGTTTATTAGATGTAACTCTTAAGTTACCTTTCAAGGGGGGAAGGGTGGAGATTTTCTTGCTAAATACAATATTTAGCTTCTTATGCTGTTATAATACAGTTCCATTAAGCTTTCTATCTGCAACTCTCTCTAACTGAGTTATAGCACGTAGTGTTTTATTTGATTTAAGGTGATTAGGAAACATAGACCGGAATTTGGACCTACTGTGTACTGAAAGTCATTTTATCAACTAGTGAAACAAAAGTTTCCAAGCAAACAGTTTGGTGTTTTCTCTTTTAACAGGAGTCCCTTTTTGTTCACATTTAAAAATGGCATTGTAACGTTCTTGTTGTAACCTCACACGTCTACATAGCATCTGATGAATTTGAGACTCCTATAAGCTAAGAAGCCTCAAAAAATGACAAATTGGTAGGCAAAAATTGCTTTTGAGTGAAAACATTTATTTTAAAGAAACCATCTCTTTTGCCAGCTTCTCTGAATGGACTGCCACTCCAAAAACAATGGAGCTAATGGCATTGGAAGTGGCGTAGAAAAACGGACCCCTCTGTAAAGCTTGCCATGCCACTCTTGCCTGCGGTGCTTGAGCCACCCTGTTTTGTTGTGTCCTGCCCGTGTGAAGGGTTGGGGAGTCAGCCTGCGAGGCAGAGTCCGTTGTTCAGCTTCCAACAGGAAATTTCATCCTTTTGCTAAATACTTGGTCTGCAGTTTGCATTTGAAATAATGTTAATTAGGGAGGTAATACATGATTGACAGTTCTCAGTTTCTTGTTAGATATTGGTAATTGGCAACATTTTCCTTCCTTAGTTACTGGTGAGGGGGCAAGGGAAGCCAGCCCACCCTGTGCCATACACATACCAAAAGAGGGGGTGAAAAGTAAATTCTGACAATAGAAAATCTAGAATAAAACCGGAATTAAACAGATGGAAAAGGAATTAAATAAAAGTTTAGTTAAAGTGAGATAAAGGGGTGAAAGAATGAAGACAAGAGCAAGAAGGGATTACTGAGCATAGGTTAGGGTGCTTAGATTCTGTCATGGTGCTCCAAGCAAGAAGCTGGAAATTGCTAATAAGAACTTGTGTGAACTATGCGAACTACTAGCTGTAATTAGTTAATTGAAATATTAGCATATTTTTACTTGATTACTGTAAATAATTGAGCTCCACAGCTCACTAATCAAGTCTCTGCAAATGTCGTGATATTACAAAAGATGTCCCTAATGTGATTACTTTGTAGTGTTTTGCTCTTTCTGTAATGGCATCTTAGGAGTTTTTCATGAAAGACAATTCTTTCCCGTTGAGTTTAACAGACTGTTAATATGCTTGCAGAGTTCTCAGTTGTATCATGGAATCAAGTGCCCAAAATACTTCATCCTTGTCAGACTTAAGCTATCAATAGCTTCTAGTTGCAGGCACAGGCAGTGCTTCAAGTAAACTAAGCAACTCTCAGATCTGACTTTCTATAGAGATGACTTTTCCCAAAGTGCAGCTACTTAAAAGGAGCTTGTGGATCTGTGTATTCCTCCATATGCTTACACCTATGTTTTAAACATAACTTTCAATTTTTTCAAACAAATACATAGGCAATGAATGTGGTTTAATAGCAGTGTTGTACCTAGGCTTGTATTTAATACACGGAGTAGCCAAATACTAGGTTTGTTTGTTTATTTTACTGAATTTTGACTCTATGTTGTAGTGATTAAAATAGAGGCATTTTTCTCTTCAGTTACCTTCAGGTTTATTGGACATTCGTTATTCATTTACTCACTTAAAATGTCTTGGTGCACTGTATGTGAAAATAGTAGACGTAAATTGAATTTGAGAGGACAATGTCAAGTCGGAATGATTTGTGTATTTAGGGTTAGATTCTTGTTACATTCATCACTTAACTTTTTTTCCTCTATAAAGGGGGGGACGATGACAAAACTTAGAGCATTTTTGCCTTACATTTCCCAGACAAACAATCAAGACAGATACTTAATTTTAGGAGTTGGAGAGAAGAAACAAAATTATGTAAAGAGCTTGTAAAAATAACTCCCCCCTGCAATAGGTGGAAGAAGTTGAAGTTCAGAATATTGAATCTAGAGTGAGAATCTATTAAGTATAGCGAGCAACAGAGAATCCTTTCATTTCAAGTAGGCTAGAAGTTTTGATATTATACTACAGGGCTAAAACCATAGATGCAGTATTCTGTTGGTATACTTACATCGGAATGGGAAAATTATCATTTTTCTTTGGCAACAAGCAGAATGAATTGTGCAAACCTCCACTTTTGTTATTTTGCGTTACTAAAGCTCACAAAGGCAGCACTGTGAGAACTACCTTATCTGATTTAACATGTTTTATATGTGATACTTTTCACAGGCAGCTGATGATACAGATTAATGTTAAAAGGCAAGATACAGACATTTTGTATTTTGGAAAATCTGTATCATGGATCTAAGTATATTTTAGGAAAATCTATTTTGCAGTAGTGGCTCAGTGTTTTGATGTCTCGGGAGTAACAATTCAGTGGCCGAATTAGCCACTTCTTTGTATTCTTATCAATAAAGGGTGCTCAGCACCTGAGTCTTGGCATGAATGCCCACTTCTGCTTTTACTTAAGAGAAAGGCTTAGTTTCCTAAGAGGAGTATGATGTCTCTTAGAACACAGTGTTTAAGTGGTTAGGTCCCAAGTCCCTGATCTACAAACTAGCCAGAAACACCTTTCTACATCTGTTTAGTAAGCAGTTCAAACCTAACAGTATGATCTTTTGAACAGTTGCTAATCCAATTATAGTTAGTTTCAGCTGGCTGTTTTGAAGAAGGAGAACTGCTGTAATGTACTGATAAATCTCCCTTTCTCCTTTTGCAGCGTTGAAGCTTCCTTTTGGCAAAACAACAGTGATGCATTTGGTGGCCAGAGAGACGTTGCCAGAGCCAAACTCTCAAGGTACACTGTTCACTGGAGGTATTTCTTACTTAAATACACATCAAAGCGGTCAGATCTCGTACAGGCTTTTTGACTTTTTTTTTATGGTAGAGAAAAGTCAAGTCCTTGTGGTCTTTTGTGAAGCACATAATGGAGTGCTTTAGTACATGTTATTTATGGAAAACTAAGAAACTAACATTCTGATTTAGCATTTTAATAGAATGCAGAAATTTACCCAAACCTTTAAGAAGCTTTAGTTTTTATTCCTGAAAACGATTCCTGATTTATTTTTCATATATGTATGCATGTGTATAATAATAAAGAAAAAAAATTTTAATTAAATATAGTAAAAACCATACTTGTATCAAGCTTGCTTACACATAAAACAATCGAATTGCTTTCAAAATGGCATGTAAGCAAAACTTTCTTCTTGCTCCACAGGTCAAAGGAACCGTGAAAAAACTGGAGAAAGCAATTGCTGTGTAATCCTGTAAACCTTGTTAGCTTTACCTGCTAAGTGTGATGTAATATAGTCTTTGTCTTTCATGCTGCTGGAATAGAAGAGGCCCTACCTTGCTTCAAACACCTGTAGGAAGAGCCTGTCTGTAAATCCATGGAACTGAAATATTACACGAGCACTGTCTCATTAGTCTTTTTTTTTTTAAGAGAAAGATCTATGAACACTTTCACTGTTATTTTTTTTAAATTCCTGCTTTGTTTCTTGAATAATCTGACAGTACATCAATTCTTGAAAGAATTCGATCTCCACTAGAGTTAGTGTGTTCTTTTCCATAGCAGGAGTCATTTTGCTGCCACAAAAATCTCCATTAACTGGATCTAACCAGTCAAGCTTTCCAGATGCAATTTGCACTAAATATGGTTGACGGTATATTTCTCATCAATAATCTCCTAATAATGTTTGAGACACCTGGTAATAACCAACAATCTATAATGCAACACTGGAAAATAGCAGATCTATAATTAAAATGAATCTCACTTATGGCCAAATCAAAGGAAAAACTGTTAAGTCAATTCTACCTAAGTCAACCTTGGTGGCCGAACTGGCACAGAATACTAACTAAACCAAGTCTAACTATATATATTTTCACTGCAACAAACAAAAGAAACTATGTGCCTGTAATTTAAAAGCACTCTGTAGAGGGCTGAAGAAACTGATTTTTTTGTTACTGCATGCACTCTGATCTCGTACATTAGTTGAGTGCTTATTCAGACAGCACAAACAAGTGCAGAGAGTGCATTTCCTAGCCTTAATATGGGAGGGGTAATTTCCTGTAGTTCATAGGCTTTTATTATTGTGCATAAATGTTAGGAGACATCATTTACTAATTAATTTTATGTATTTGAATATTGGCGATTGGTGTTTTTCAGTCATTATCTCATCTGTACCTTAGTGTCCAGTGTCATGCTTACTCATTAGAGACTTCAAAAGAATTATTAAAGTTTAAAAAGCAAAAAGAAAAACCTCTGCCATAGTACTAGTTTTCTTTCTTTACGTAATCTGCATTTGGTATTAGTGCTTGCAATTGTATTAAAATCAGAAGCTAATTTTTGAAGGCATACATAATTAAACAGGATGCCATTCTTTTATTTCATATCAATAATTTAAACATTGATATGCTAAAGAAATTTGCACAGCACTAAAGCATGAGCTAGTTTCATCTAAACCTGTAAAAAATAAATAAAAATTAAAAAAAATATTAAAGATTTTATATTTTTTCACTGGGGAGGAATTCTTCCTGGGTGAAATTACAAATATGTGTAGAATATATTTAATAAAAATCTTATAAAGTACATAACTATAGAAGTTAAATATAGATTGGCGTGTAGTATAATAGAACAATATTCCATATAAATAGCTTTAGCCTTTAACAAAAACTGAGTCACAGGTTGACATTGTGTTCTGTACTTAAGTGTCCACAACTCTTACAGATGTTCTGTGTAATCGTTTTTTCGAATGATTGGCATCATTCAAATGTAATCAGGTTATTTTGTTCATTGTTACTGCTTTGATGAAATGCTTTATATGCGGTAGATTTACAAAAATATTGTTCATACTGATCAGAATTAAATTTGTATAGAGCAGAGTTTTAAAACAAATTGTAAATAGCACTAAACATTTTCTTTCTGCAACCTGTACTGATAGACTCTTCTGTAAACTAAATAAAATAATATTGTAGTGCATTTTGGTGGTGTCTTTAAGGGTTGTAATTGGATCTGTTTTACTTTTAATAATACTTCTTAATCTGAAATAAGGACTCCATGTATTAAAGCAGGCTCAGGCTCAGATAGGAAATGGCTATGACAATACAAGAAAAAGAAATGAGCTGAGGCAGGACATGTCTCGTTAGTTTAACCAGTCCTTCAGGTGCATTGATTTTTAAAAAATGAATGTTTGAAGTTGTAATCTTGGTTTGAAAAAGTAGCTAGGTACTTAATCCAGTACGAATACATGAAAATCCCGTAGTTTCCAGTTAAAAGACTTGGCGAGCTTGAAGTGCGTGGAGTTCCCTTTCGTTGAGCTGAATAAGATGCGTTGTTGAGATAAGATGCGCAGATGTGCGTGTCCAAGCAAATCCTTAGGTGCTGCTTGGCATTTGAAGCGTGAGCTTGCCAAAATAACCCCCGCGGAAAGCGGGTGGAACCGTTGCCTTAATTTTCCTGCAAATTGGCAGAGTCCTGCTGGTTGCAGAGCATTTCTGTTGTGGTGTGAGGCTGCTGAAGAACGGTGGGGGAGAATTGCTGAAAGATTTGTGTGTTTTTCCTTGGATGCTTTGTATTCTTGATTGTGTATTTGCCAGAACAAAAGCAGTAGCTCTTAATCCCAGATTCCTCCGCCTTGCAGGACTTAGTGCATCGGCTTCTCTTCCGTGTTGATGGGAGCCAAGCGGATCCTTGCAGCCTGTAAAGATCAAAGCTCAGTCTTTGCAGGGTCAGACTGTTGGATGGTCTGATGATACGCTGAAGAGTTTGACGTTTGGTTTTTCGCTGTTAGGTAGAAATGGTATTTTCCCTGTGGTGGGTTAGTAGATGTCATGAAGGAAGGGAAGGAGAGGATGAACTGGAGCCCTTCAAATTCTGAAATATCATGAAGAGACCGCATCTGTCTCCTATACCACTGTGTGTGTTATCAATCATAAATTAGTATTCACACATGTGAGGAATAATATCTGAGAGCAATGAAAGTACTCTGTAACTTCTGTTTTCTTAAATTATGGCAAAAATATGACTGTTTCAACAGTCTCGGAGATTAGCTCAGCTGCTGGAGCAAGAAAGTTTGGCCACTGTAACGTTCAAGGCTTTGCAAAGGTGCCACATCGATGTTAATGTGGCGGTGATCTCTGCAGTCTGCTTCCCTTAGTATGCTGCGTTTACAACAGGAGGAGCAGCGATTTAATTTAGAACAGAAATACAGATTTAGAAGAGAAATACACGGTGCTCTGCAAAGCTTCCTTCCTGTCCTACAGGTAAGAGGGAAGGCAGCTGCCTCTGGGCTGGCCGAAACTCGGGATTTTCTGCTACTGCTCTTTGGGGGAGTAAAGCATGTGTACTTTGTGGTTCTGTGTGCTTGCTCCAATACGATTTGTTACACAGATCTTACCTCAGGAAGCAAATAGGAAGATGGATATACTTCTCCATCTAAAACTCTCTCACTAAGCTCATTAAATGGCTAAGCTGCAGCAGATTTTGGGTTGTGTGTGCTGTCTGAATTGACCATTGACACCAGTCGCAATAGAGGAAGCGATGGGACTTCTGTATTTAAATCGGAGGAAATTCCAAGATCTGTTAAGGCTCTTAAAGAGGAGAGTTCCTACCCCCTTTATTTCTTCTGAATTACTTTGGTTCTTCTTGATTACTCGATCTTGGCCATAACTTGCCAGTATAAAGCTTATTTTCAGAGCACCGTAAAAGGCCTTTGTTGTTACTCAAGAGGCCGGCAGCAGTACGTGGTTCATGTTAGCAAGTTGTTAACGATCCTCGTAAGGCAGTGGCATACTTATCCTTCTGTGCCATGCGTGCATACCTGTGAAGAGGTTTACAATGTAATAGCTTATTTGCTTACCAGTTTGTTGTACTAGGCTGTAAAATTACAAAAACCTCTTTATGCTTTATGCTTTCCCAATAGCTATGAGTGACTTCTGCTTTTTTTTTTTAAATTGATAAGATTTTTTTAATTAATCGGGAAAAGGAGTGACCAGTGAAATAGAAAATGGTGAAGGTAATTAAAGACAAGCTCGTAAAAAATAAGGAATATATAATGGTACTTTATCAAGCTCATGCAATGGATCACAGTGACAAATGAAGTTCAATTTTGAATGTAAAGGACGGCATAGTTAGAGAAAGCAAAGTACTTGCACAACTCTGAGATTTAAAATTACCCGGATCAGTCCGGGACTGAATTCTGGGCATTGTGAGCAAACACTTTACATTGCATGTTCCTTAGGGTTTGGAAAATTCAAACAAAAATAATGAGACAGCAGAAATATTAGAGACAGATTGAAGAGAATGGGAGATTAAAATAGCTGCAGTTATGACTAACAAACACGGAGAAAATGAATGGAGAGCTTCTATTTTTGGCTTGTAGCTTTATTGGCCCAGTTCTTACATTTGTCTTTAAAGCAGAGGCGACAAATTCAAATCCGATAGAAGCGTTTTTCGTGAAATCAGTGGCACTTGCTTCTGCCAGAAGTAATTTGAGGAGAAAAGCCGAGCAAGATGCAGAAGGAAAATGAATCATTGTATCAATGAAAATTGATAGGTTTTCCAGAATTATCAGAATTAGTGATGCCAAACTTTTTCTCGACAAGGTAGTAACTTTTGTCCTTCAGACATGACATGGACTTCCAATGCAGAGCCCAGCTCGTAGGGGAGAAGCCCTTGTGGTGCATTACCACCTCCGTTTTGTGCAAGTGACTGCACAAGGTGAGCCCCAGCCTGGGCCGGACAAGCCCAGGGTGTGTGCGCCCTGGGAAGAGCTCACCGCTGCAAACCTGCTGCTTTGTGGGCAGGGCTGCTGCTCAGAGCCGGGGTGATGTTGTGCTTCTCTGGGGCAGGCCTTGGGGAGTAAGTTATGGCCTTTAGCCGGTGGAGAACGTGAGCTGCGTGCAGTTTCTTGGGGCAGAGGTTCATGCCTCTTGGGCAGTGCAAGGTGAAAGCACCCTGCTTCTGTCAATTCAGAGGATGCTGAATTTATAGGTAGTAAATGTTTTGACTGTTATGCCAGAAAATACTCTTCAGCTACTGGGGTCTTTTTTATGTATAGAGGAAGGATAATGGGATGAAACAGAGAACAATTTTCTTTTTGCTCTGTCTTTTATCTATTCTTTGAACTAAAGATCAGGAAGAAATAATGGGAGAAGTTTTAGACGCTTACTGTAGGATCAACCATTAAATGGCTGGCCAAAATTCACCTACCAGGAGCTATCCAAGCCACAAAGAAAGAGGTGACCGCTGCCCACAGTGTGGCAACTAACTGCCAGGGTGAAGTAGCCCAGGCTGTGAATGACGGGCGGAAGGGGGTGATACTCCATCGTGCCATGAGGCTTTCAGTTGTTGCCTGGCACAAAAGAGGGTTGGGATCTTGTACCAGTCATTGGGGAGGCAGAGTGCAACTACCTGTAGAGGTTAGATTTTTATTTAAAAAAAAAAAAAAAAAAAAAA
>Ga0065711_1044579_pt1 | contig 14012 bp, 18 predicted proteins | sample Hoacrofraction12_FD_59098 | JGI IMG/M metagenome (GOLD analysis project Ga0065711, IMG submission 59098) | Hoatzin crop microbial communities from Cojedes, Venezuela - Epithelial fraction 12 v2 (version 2) | ecosystem: Host-associated > Birds > Digestive system > Esophagus > Crop | place...
CCCGCCGCCCCGGGGGTCCCCCTCGTCCGAAACCCGACCCCCGGGCGGGAGCCGCCGCTCGGCTCCGTCCCGCTCCGCCGCGGGCAGCCCGGGATGCTCCGGCCCGCGCGGCCGGCTCCGGCCTTGGCTTTGGACCGGCTTCGTTTGGGCTCTGATAGCCCCCCCCCTTGCCGATTTCCCCTCCCTGCTGCCCCACGGCGGGGTCTCCCGGGGGGTTCCTGGTCGCGTTCAAACAGGGGCGTGGGGTAGAGGAGGGAGCGGGAGCTGCCCCCTCGCCCTCCCGCTCCCTCCACCCTCTGGCATGGATGCCAAGCGCGGCGGGGCTCCCGGCTCTGCCTCCTTGGCGGGGGGGAGCCCAAGAAATTCCCGGCGGCTGAGAAATTCCCGGCTGAGACTGCGTGTTGGGGTTGCAGGAGGGGCTGGAGTTAGATAACCAGTAACCCCAGTAACCCCAGCACCCTGGCAGTGGGGAAGGGGGGGAGGAGGGAGAGCGGAGTAACACGCACGTGGTTGAACGCCTGACATTTTGGAGCCCTTATCTTCGTCCTGCTACGGATTGAGGCCGTGACCTCGGTCAGGTCGGTTCCCCCTGCGTGCGTCAGCTCCCCCATCTGCGAGCAGAAGATAATCTGCTCGCCCACTTTGCTGAGACCGAGGAGGGTCGGCGGCCCGTTGTGGAGCGCGGGAGATGTGGAAGGTGCAGTGCTACGGTCCTGAGCCCCGTCCCTTCAGCCCCTTTTCCCAGGCAGGACTCAATGTTTCCTTTTTTGTTTCCTTCCCCCTCAGTCATCGATAAGTTTGACTACGTCTTTGCGGAGAACGGCACAGTGCAGTACAAGAACGGGCAGCTGGTCTCCAAGCAGGTAGGTCCAGCTCCCCTTGCAGCCATGGCTCTCGTTCCCTGTGCCCTGCATGCTGTGGGGAGCAGCGCCTGGCCCCGGGAAGATGGGCGGCCTCTTCTCTTCTCCCCAAATGCCGGATCTGAATGTCTCACTCCTCTGGGTCATGTTCTCGGGTGGGCTTCACGGGAGATCGAGGATCTTCCTCACTCCCCCTTCTCTTCCCACAGGCCATCCAGGACCACCTGGGGGAAGAGCTGCTGCAGGATCTAATCAACTTCTGTCTCAACTACATGGCACTGCTGAAGCTGCCCAAGAAACGGTAATGGCCGAAGCTCATGCAAATGGCGGTCATATCACTGATTTCTAGGGAGCTCTGGGCTCCAGAGCTCCCCTAAGAGCAGCTGAGCTACTGAACTTGTCTTGCTCCGGGTTTGATCTTAGTGTCTAGATGCCCTGCGTAGGATCACCGTCCCACCAAGCTGGGCACCGTGGGTGAATAAGGGAGGAGAGCCTTGTGCTGGAGAGTCTGCACGATTTTTTTCGCGTAATCCCTGCTCTTTTGCCCCTTGGATTTTCTTTCCTGGGAAGCAAGGTACAGCCACTGCGCGCCTCTCATTTAGGACAATGGTACCAGCTTGTTACTGGTCAGGGCATCAGGCATCGTTGGTCCTATGAGTTTCCAGACAGACAAACAATGGCTCTTAAGACAGGAGGTCCAGCGCCTGTGCACACAGTTTCACGCTGTTTCTAACCCAGTGTCACTCGGTGCCACTGGTAATGGGGCTGGCCCTGCTCTGTGCCCGAGCGTGTGTTCCTGTCCGCGTCCCCCTGTGAGATCCAGCAGCCACAGGGTGAGCTGGGGTGGAAGACCAGGGAGAGAAAAGGGTGGTTCTCCACTAGATCAGCTCGCCGTTATCTCACAAAGAAGAGAGAGGGAAAAGATGGCACAAAGGTGGACGGGAAGAGCGGGAGGACTGTTTTCGGAGGCAGCCTGCAATTAAACCAGCCCGGGTGCGGTGTCAAACCGCCCCTTGGACCACGGTTTCACAAATGCTTGAAGGCGGTGTGAGCCAGCAGTGCTGTGGAAAGCGGCGGCTCGATCCTTGCCTCGCCCCAGCTGGTTTGCTCCTGCTCTCCGCTCGTGTTTGTACGGCGAGCCCAAGCAGGCGAGCTGCCTCGTCGAAATTAAGTTGGTGAAAGTTGCTAAACTGTGATCCAGATTAGTTGCCTGCTGTGAGTCACCGTGTGGCAATACAAGGACCGTGCCAGGGTGGCTCCTTGTGATGGGACTGCCAGCTGAACATGCCCCAGAAAGCGTGGGCTGGGAGCCAGAACCCTCAAGGCTGTCTGGTTGCCTCATTGCTGTCTGGTTACCCAACAGCCGGGTGAGGTTTCTGCTCCCAAGTGCCTCTGTGGATTTAGGCTTACGGGATTTCTAGCAAAGCAGGGACTTTAACCCACATCTCCCGAGTTTTGGCCTGAGCCACCGAACCTTTCCTGCTGCAGAGATGCTGCTCCTGGGTTACAGGCGTGGCTGCATGGCTGCCCGTGCGTCCATTACCCGTGATGTTCTTCACTGTGTTACGAGACAGGAGGTGGGGAGTTTTTTTCCCCCAGACTCAGACTGGTGAGCACTTTGGCACAGAGAAACAGCGGGCAGAGCTGGGAGGGACGGCAGAGGGTTCATGAGCTCAGGGCTCCTCAGCTGGGCAGGGAAAGGGATCTCCCTGCTCCAGCTGGGCTACCACAAGGGTTTAAGTCCATTTTCAGATCGGCAGTGCTGCCGTCCCCTGTTGTTTCTGCCCCACCGGTGCTGGCACCTGTCTGACCCCTCGGTGAGCTATTCTGAGGTGACAGGCAAACAGATCTGGCTGGGTTTATAGCGAAGAGAAAAGAAGGGAGCGGTTTTCTGCTGGCTTAGTGCTTTGAACCAGCCCAGCGAGGAAGCGGCAGCGTAGTGGTCCCAGTGCAAGGTGAGGGTGGCAAGCAGGGACTGGGTCCTGTCGCTGCAGGCTTAGATAAGAGATGCAGTCAAATGTGCAGGGGACAAACGGGAGATGCAAAGGCCCTGCGGGTCCTACCTGATTTGAGTCCCACAAGGCAGCCCTGATTGTTCACCAGCCTGCCACCGGACATCTGCAGCCAGTTGCGCTGACCTGGTGAATCCCACTGCCCCAAGGTATTGCCAGCTTCAGCCAACATTTCTTAAAAGCCTCCAGAGATGGAGGTGCCACAGTCTCGTCAGGCGGTTGGTCCAGTCCAGGCAATAGCTGTCCTTGCAGTTATTCCAACATCAGAAAATGTTTCCTGTCACCTCACCTAAGCTCGTTGCTCCCAGCCTGTCCCCAAGGCACTCAGGAACTGTTTATTCCTCTTCTCTTACAGTCTCTATTCGTAAAACTGAGCCCCTTGGAGACCTTAAGCAGAGTTGTTGATGCCTGGTCTCTGCCTGGTGTGAAGCACCCATGAGCGGGCATGACTCCTCTCCCCCTGCGTGTCCCTGCAGAGACTGTGTGCCCACCGAGCAGCCATTCCCCTGGAGAGGTCTGTTCTTCTCTCCCTGCCCCAGTAACCTTGTGCCCTTGCCCACCCACAGAGGAACCTTCATTGAGTTTCGCAACGGGATGCTGAACATCTCCCCCATCGGACGGAGCTGCACGCCAGAGGAGCGAATCGAGTTCTCCGAGCTGGACAAGGTAGGCTTGTGAGGCCAGGCTTGGGCTCACCCTCTCCTTTGCTGGTTTTGCACGACCGCAGATCTTGGGTCTTACCTGCTTCCCCCCACCCCGAGAAGAAAGGAGCCCAGCTTCAAGCTGTGCACCAGGCCAACACATGCAGCAAGGTGGAGACAGGACTGGGGGTCAGAAAACCCAGGCGGAGACGTGGATGAATGGAAGCATTTGACTTCGTTGGGGAGCACCGATGCAGTGGGGTGGCCAGCAGGATTCCTTGTGCTGTGGGAGAGCCCCGGGGAAGAAGGCACTTATTTAACGGGGTGTTTCGTCATTCACGGTAACCAGAGGTGGCCCAGGAGCTGTCTTCTCTGTCCCACTCTCCCAGCCCTAACAGAGCTGGAACTAGTGGGCTTTCCAGAGTGGGAAGGCCACGGTGGATCTGCTGGGCGGATCTCTGGGGCGCTTGGCCCATGCTCAGAGCAGTTTCTGACTGGGGGAGCTTTCTTGGGGCTGAGAGATCAGTCGGACTTTGCAAGGCTATTTAAGCGAAGCTGGAGACTTCGGGTTATGAACCGGGCTTCTGGGAAACTGAAGCAGTTGCGTTTCATTGCCGAGGAAGGGCTGGGATCTGCTCTTCCCAGGAGCCTGCTGGAGCTGCCCTGAGCTGGTGGCCTTTTACGTGGACACTGGGCGGGACTGGTGAAAGCTGGCTAAATGGCATTATGCTGGGGCTCGGCGCAGGTGGGAAGAAAGCAGAGCAATAAGCCAGAGTTGCCCAGCAGACCGCTTATGGTGGATTCTGGTAGACTGTCAATATCTAATTGTTCAAACCCTCTTTCCTTCGCTTTCCTGTGTCTCCTCTGCAGAAAGAGCGGATCCGGGAGAAGTTTGTGGCAGCCTTGCAGAGGGAGTTTGCTGGCAAAGGCCTGCGTTTCTCTCGAGGTGAGCGGAGGAGGCTTCCCCGGCTTTGCCTTGGCCTCTCTGTTGTGTTTCCCATAACGTGCTGGGAAGGGGATGCTGGCTGTTCGCTCTGGGGGCCTGGAGACCCCGGGAGGAGCACGAGGAACTTCTAGTCCTGGTGAGCTGCTGCAGCGGCGTCACATTCACATCCATGGCAGGGCGACAGCAGAGAATAAACCGTGCTGTGGATCTGCCTCCCTGGGAAGCAGCCAGATGGGCGGGTTTCTGCCCCGTGGTGTGGTCCCTGCCTTAATTCCAGTTAGCTCTGCGGAGCCCACCCCTGCCCGAGCGTCGGCAGCAGGGTGGCCAGCAGAGCACCAGCCACGTGCTCTCCTCTCTAGGAATGAGACAGGAGCCTCATGCCTGTCTTGGCTCTGGGGCTTTCCTAGGAGGGCTGGCTACAAGGGAAGCAGCTTTCTTCCCTGAGGAGGAGCTGCCAAGAGGCAAGGAGTTTGCAGCTCCATGCCGTGGGCTTTTGCAGGGCCACTTCTTGGGGTGGCTCTAACAGCCAGCTTAGCGAAGGTGAGGAACCGAAGGAAGGGCTGGAGCAATTCTGGGGGTCTGGCCAGGATGGGAAGGAAAATGACGGTATATAAGTGGTGGGGCTGACGCTGGGAGAAGGTCCTCCGCAGAGCAGATGGGTATGTGTGAGGTGAGAAGGTGCCCTGTGGCAGCCTAGCCAGAGGGCAAGGGGGTGCCGAGGCTGGGAGGCAGCAGGTGACACCCCACTCTTGCACCCACTGTGGGCCAGTACCAGGGGTCTGGGCCTCTGGTTCTCCAAGGGCTTTCCACCTGAGAGCCTCCCCTGGCCTTCAGCATCCTGCCAGGGACATTCTCTGCTGCCCACCACACTGACACACACCGTTTGTCACAGCAGAGAAGGACCAGGTCCCCGCCGCCATGTCCCCACAGGTGCAGAGCATGAGAGCAGGACAATGGGCCTTTCTCCTCAGACTTTGGGAAACCACCATGAAGAGCCCATTGTGTAGAAGCATAAAGACAAGGGGAGCTGTGGGCCCCCCGCTCCTCCTCAAAGAAAACGCGGAGTGTCTCAGGTCGGGCATCCAAAAACAGGGGCATGCAGAAATCTGGCTCTTGTGCCAAGCTCCACGTGCCTTGTCCTGGGCTGTGGAGGACGCAAGCCCCAGAGATGGTAGGAGATCTCCCTGCAGCTCCCGAGACCCGTGCTCTGCCTAGGCGAGGGACTGCGCTGGCTGTCCTCCACACCACCTTTTCTCCCTTTGATTTCCTGCACTCTCCAGCTGGCGTCAGGAGCCGCTTCTTGCTGCCCAGCTCTGTTTAACAGGCCAGAACACAGCCACCTCAACCAGCCAGGGAAGAGAAGAGCATGGCATCAGGACGTTGGTGTTTGAACAGCCTGGGGGTCGGTGCCTCTTCTGCAGCAGGGACTGTCCCCCGAGGGAGTCTGTCTATTCACCCCCTGCCTAAGAGAGGCAGGGTTGTGATTTATGAAGAAGGAGAGTGTGAAGCTCCAGGGTTGCTGGTGGCCCAGTAGATTGCCTGGAGAAACAGGGGGGCTCCCTTGAAACCAAGAGGAGCAGAGACCTGATCTGGCAGGGAGAGCCACGTCTCAGCTCAGATCCCGCTTCCTCCAGGCTCCGAGCGAGACCCAAACATGTGCGTGCCCTAAGTCGCTGGCTTTGTTTTGGGAGGAGCGCGTCACCTGTGTCGGTGATGGGACAAGGGACTGGCTGTGCAGCCTGTGCACGCAGCCGGGTGGCTTGAGAGGACGGGAAAGGTTCTGTGTCTGTGCACTCCCAAAAGGCAGCACGGTGCTGGGGTATCCTCCGGCTGGTATAAGAGCAAGGGCTAGGAAGTTCATCAACCCTTGGTGGCTGTGGGTGTCCATGTGCTTGCGTATGCATGCTGTCTGGGAAAGCTCCCTTACCTCTGTACGTTTGTCCTGTCTGCCTTGATGTCCTTCCAGATGGTGAAGGGTCTGGAGAACAGGTCCTATGAGGAGCGGCTGAGGGAACTGGGGCTGTTTAGTCTGGAGGAGGCTGAGGGGGGACCTTACTGCTCTCTGCAGCTGCCTGAAAGGAGGTTGTAGCGAGGCAGGTGTTGGTCTCTTCTCCCAGGTAACTAGCAATGGGACAAGAGGAAAGGGCCTCAAGTTGCGTCAGGAAAGTTTCTTTACTGAAAGAGTGATCAGGCATTGGAACAGGCTGCCCAGGGAAGTGGTGGAGTCACCATCCCTGGAGGTGTTTAAAAACTGTGCAGACGTGGCACTTCGGGACATGGTTTAGCAGGCGTGGTGGTGCTGGGTTGACGGTTGGACCTGGTGATCTTCGAGGTCTTTTCGAACCTTAAGGATTCTATGAGTCCGTGACTTCTGTGGTGAGAGGTGACAGGCCAGGGTGGTGCCCCGATTATGTTGATGGGCTCATGGTACCTCCACAGCAAGGTCCTTGGTCCTTGACTAGTGTGCAGAACCTGCTCGGGGCCTGCAGCGTGGCCAGCTGGGACCCTGAAGCTGGGCGGTGCAGGGGGTTTGCTTTGTGTGTGCAGGGTGCTGGGAGCCCCGTGTCCCTGCAGGGCTAAGGAGCGTCGGAGCAGGGGTCGTAGAAGGGCCAGTGGTGTCCACAAAGGAGCCGAGGAGAGAGAGTGGTGCCAGTCTCTAAGGGCATTGTCCCCCTGCTGGGACACACAACGTGCTAGTGCTGTCTGCAAGGCGTGACCCCCAAATATCCCCTAGTGGGTGCATCTCTTGGGACCTCCCACCCCAGCATCCTGCCCTGCAGCCCACTGGTTCCTGCTTGCCTGCAGTCAGGGGGGCCGTGCTGATGTCACTCCAGCCTGTTGTCATAGGAACAGCATCTGCCACTGTCCTAGCCACACGCTGGAGAGGCACAGCAAGGCAGAGCTGGTGCCTGGCTGCTGTCTGGGGGGAGCTCCTGCCTTTCCCATGGTGGGGGGACACCCTGCCAACTCCCACCACCCTTTCCTGATGCCCTCCCTTCTTTCTGCTGGCAGGTGGCATGATCAGTTTTGACGTCTTTCCAGAAGGCTGGGACAAGCGCTACTGCCTCAATGTGCTCGATGATGAGAGATTTGACACCATCCACTTCTTTGGGAACGAGACGACCCCTGTGAGTATGCTCCTCTCGCCCCACGCGCGGCCACTTTCCTTCCTGGACCTGCTCCATCATGAGGGCAGTGAAGGGCAACAAAGCTGGTGAAGGGTCTAGAGAAAAAGTCCTATGAGGAGCAGCTGAGGGGATGGGGCTTGTTTAGTCTGGAGAAGAGGAGGCTGACGGGAGACCTCATCACTCTCCACAGCTACCTGAAAGGAGGTTGTAGTGAGGTGGATGTTGGTCTCTTCTCCCATGTAACTAGTGGTAGGACGAGAGGGAATGGCCTCAAGTTGCGTCAGGGGAGGTTTAGATTGGATATGTGGAAAAATTTCTTTACTGAAAGAGTGGTCAGGCATTGGAACAGGCTGTCCAGGGAAGTGGTGGAGTCACCGTCCCTGGAGGTGTTCAGAAAACGTGTAGGTACGGCTCTTCAGGATGTGGTTTAGCAGGCATGGTGGTGTTGGATTGACAGTTGGTCTGGATGATCTTAGAGGCCTTTTCCAACCTTAATGGTAGTGTGATTCTATGATTCTGTGATCAGGGGTCCCACGGCTTGAGTCACGCTGGCACAGACCTCTAGCAGTGTGAGGGGGAGAGATGCTCTCGCACGTGTTTGTGGTGCTCTCATGACGGTGGCAGGCCCGTTGGGTGGCGGGGAAATCGCCCTGGATTCACCATGCTGGGATGCAGGTCCACCTCAGTATCACTTTCCACCCCCCAGCAATCCTTGGGATGGGGAGAGCCACTCCTCTGGCCCGCAGGACCCAAAACACAAGTCCCCAGCACTTAGGAGAGGGCTTTTCAACAGCAGGAACAGCTTCGCTTTTGCTTTAGAGTGGTGGAGGATGATGCTTCCTCGCTGCTGTAGACCACCTTGGCTGTACACTCTGCTCTTTCCAGATGATGGCAACATCTGCCCCCCAGATGTGCCCACCCCACCTCCTGCTAGCCCCTCTGCAGGCAGGGCAGGGGTTAACCCCAGACTCCTGGACAAGCTTTGCTGGTCTAGGACCTTCCCTGTCCTGTCTGTGCTCCTCACCTGGCACTGAAGAGGGGAGGCAAGAGGGAGGGACCAGGGGTCCCAGCCCAGCCTCTTCTGCCTCCCTGGGCCAGCCAAGCCCTGGCAGCCCCTTCCCAGCAGGTCCCTTCCTGCCCAGCCGCTGGCTCCCACCCCAGCTCCTCACAGGACAGAGCAAGGTGCGGATTCAGGGGTGAGGATCCTCTGTCAAGACCCTGCCAACGTTTTCCCTGTTCTCTATTCCCCTGCAGGGAGGGAACGATTATGAAATCTATGATGATCCCCGCACTGTGGGACACAGCGTCCAGTCCCCCCAGGACACGGTTCAGCGATGCCGCGAAATCTTCTTTCCAGAGAGAGCAAACGAGTGCTGACTGCCAGGCCCCTGCAGCCCTGCCCCGGTCCCACCCTCTCCCCCCGGCAGGAAAAGCACCTTCATTTGAGGAATCTGCTCAGGGTAAACCGAAAAAAACCCCACTTTCCAGAGGTGGTTGGGACGTAACACGTGAGTGCGCATGGGTGTGCAGGAGGGGGCCTTCGCTGAGCAGCCCTTCGGCACTCACCGTCTGCGGCTGGGGCTTGTTGGACCAGACCCTCCTCGCCTCTGGAGAAACTTCTCTCTCGCCAGTTCGGGCCATGGTGGGCGGCGATGCAGATGCTTTCTTGGTGGGAAAGCGTTTGAAAGGGACGGTCACGAGAGCGCGTGCGTGTCCATCCCGTGCTCCCTTCCCTCTTCTCTTCTTTTTCATTCTGTTTAACACTTCTGCATGAGGGAAGAGGCGTCTCGCCTTGCTCTCCCCTTGCACCTTGGCCGGGGAGGCTGGGGCTGCTGAGGCCCCCGGCGCTCTCAGCAGAGCTGCTCCAAGGCACGAGGCCAGGGAGGCCATTTGCTCCCAGCCCGTGGTGGGACGGGGTAGCTGCGACCCCAGCTCGTTGCAGCGTTGGGCATCCTAACGGAGAGGGTCACCACGTCCTTCACCTCAGTGCCACACCGCGCCAGTCCCTACAGGTGACCTGGGAATGACAGTCTTAAAATGACTGGGCTCCTGCTCTGAGCTTCGCTCAGGTGCGTGAAGAAACTAATTCTCTCTTTAGCTTACAAAAAAAACCCAACCCGGGGTTTATTTCCTGTGTTCTGCGGAAGTTCTCAAGTCAGATGCATTCTGGTGCAGCTGGAGGATGCCGGGCACCTGGCGTGCTCAGAGCACCCTGGGGAGCAGCTGTGGGCAGAAGGCTTCCCGATGGTCTCCCCACTCCCATGTCCATTAGGTGTCACAGATGTGTCAGTGTAAAACCTTACCCAGGGCATTCGTAACAGACCAAGTCCCCTCCTCCCCAGTGCTCAGCTTTCCATCCTGCTGCCAGAGACGTTTTCAGAGAGGGCCAACACAGGCCAGATCTGGTTCCTCGTGCCGACGGAGGTACCCGCTCAGCAGTGCCCTCCAAGCTTGCTTTTCTGCCCCATCTCATCTCACACGCTTGGTTTACATGGTCACCATTAGGGAGGCTGGTTGCCCAGTGCAGCTGTCACATCACCCACCCCTCTCTTCTCCTCGGTCTTCGCGGGCTGCAAAACCACCTCCCTCCGTCAGCCCTTGACCTCCTCCCTCACGTTGGCCCTTTATTCCTGGCAGTTAACGCTGGGGCGTGTGGCCTCGTTGGTGATGCTAGTCATGACTCGGTGCTCAAGTTGTCTGGTGTTTGTAGACCTAGAGGGTACTGGAGGTTCCTGCAAACCACCCCCCTCCATTGCTCCCTGGGAACCTTTCTCACCACATCCCTGCTGGTGTGGCACTGCCCCAGCTCTTGGTCCTGTTTTCTCTCCCCTTTTTCTCCTGTTCCTGCTTTCCTCACCATTGCTCTTCGTCTCCCACCTCGTAGCTGGACTGCAGAGAGAAGTTTCTCAGCTGGCTACTGCCACTTAACCAAGGGACCGCGTTCCTCAGGCGAGATTCGTTGGTGCTTTCAGACCCAGGGCAGGGCTCCCGCGTTGCCACGGGCAGGGTCCTCAGTGGACCTTGGCACTGCTGCCTGGCCGCAGGAGCAGGGCTGCTGCGTGACCAGCGCTGGCGGAGTGCTGGCTCCTCCACCTGACTGCACCCTGTAGTTCTGCAACACATCAGGTCTGTAGTGCGTCACGTTTGCATGAGCGCAGCTGTCTGCCCAGCATCCAGAAATCCCTAGCAAATGCACAAATTCCTCTTGCTACAGAGAGAAAATTTCTGTGTGGGAGAAGAGGACCTGCTGGGGACGCCTGGATGCAGGGTACCCTTTTCACAGGCCACTGATTTTGGCCCTCCACTGCAACCTTCATGGAGGAATCACGTGTTTTGTGGTTCCTCCTTCTCTTTTTCACTGTGGATAAGGTGATGTGTTGGTATTGGGGGATTTATTTTTCCTGTAAGTCTGTTCAAATCAGCAGGATCTCTAGTGAGATTGGTGAGTGAAGAGCAAGGCCTGGCCCTGAAGGCACTGTGGTGGCCTTGGGGGCTGAGATGACTTGCATATCTGAAGGGAAGGGCAGTCTCTGTCCAAGGCTGCTCCTGAAGGCAGCACATCCCTTGCTCAGGGTGGGGGGAGCTGCAGGGTGAGCAAGGCAGAGGCAGGGATGACCTTCGAGGCACAAGCCATTGCTTGCTCTGCTCAGGAGCTCACGTGTGCATGGGTGGGATCGGGTTCAGGAACCTTCCCCGTTCCTGTCTCTGTCTTGCACCAAGCTTGGGCTAGTGGAGGGCACCTCCTGCCAAGACACTGTCCTTCTGGAAGGATGAGGAGGAGGATGGTGTCAGAAGCAGCTGGGGCAACCCCACAGTCTCAGAGCCACAGAACGGTCGAGGTTGAAGGGACCTCTGGAGGTCATCTGGTCCCACCCCCCTGCTCAAGGAGGGCCACCGAGAGCCCCAACTGCTTGCCCCATGGTTTTGCGGGCAGGGATGGGGCGTAGCGCTGGGGTGGGGGCCCTACACCTAGGGGATGGTGCACGCCTGTCCCCGAGACCCCTTTGCCATGATGCTCCTTTCCTGGTGGGTGCCCACGGCATGAGTGGGGGTTTCTCCCCATGTGTGTGAGCGAGCGGAGGCGGCGGGCCCCGCGCTGGGGACCATCGTGCCATACGGCTCTATATCTGTGCGAGACGGGCGGTTCCTGTCTGGCTGATACTAACTGTTAAATAAGAAATATATTTAAATACATATATATGTGTATATTAAAAAATAATATAATAAAATCAATCATATTAAAGCTGCGACGTGCAGCAGTTGGAGGCAGCCTGTCCTTTGCATCAGGCTCTGCTGGGGTGAGATGCAACTGGGCAGCGGGCAGCCGCACTTTGCAATCCCTGCGGCAGCAGGGGCCCAGCCCCGGTCCCGCTCACCCCTCCTGGTGGACACCAGGCTCCTGTCCCAGGCTCAGGCTCTGCTCCCCACGAGCAAGGCTGCAGCAGCCCGGGACCCCCTGGGACACGCTGTGCGGAGGTGGGTGAGTCCGTTCTGCCGTCTGGATGAATCCTGGGAGAGCCACCAGCATCCCCAGTGCCACACACACCCAGGACAAAGAGCAGGGCTCGTGGGAAAGTCACTTTTAATGGTTTATTGCCAATGTTACAAAGGTCGATACGTGGTCAGACAGGCAGGAACCACACCGGAGTAGTAAAAACACCAACAAGTCTAGGGTTTTAGTTTATTTCCAGAAAAAGGGGAGAGAGAGAGAAAAAAAGAAAAAAAAAAAAAAAAATCAAAGTTTGCCTTGGCCAAGCTGACTGCATGTTCTGGGGACGCGCAGAGGCTGTGCCGGTGTCGCCACGGCCCCTGGGTGAGCCGGGCTGCGGGCTCCTGGGGCAGTCCCCGCACCCGCCCGGGCTGGGGCTCGTGCGGTGTCCCCCCGAATCCCCGGGGCCCCTTGTCCCGTGCGGCGCCAGCCTGGCCCCCCTCCTTTCCCCACTTATGGCAGACCCCTGTCCCCACCACCGCGGCGGTGGCACGAAAGGTGGAAAACGCCCCTCTCCATCAGTGCTGAGGGCTGGGGCTCCTGCCGAGGGGGTGCCCGGGGAGCCGGCCAGCGTCGCCGGCCCCACTCATGAGGCTGCTTGCCCTGATTTGAAATAATCAAACTATTGATTGAGATGCTGGCAATCTCCGGAGCGTTGGTGCAGGCGGCGTTTCCCTGGGGTCCGTTTGGGCCCAGCCAGGTGCACACCGCCCCGTCCCACCCATGGGAGCCTGCCTGGCCAGCGTATGGCAGAGAAGACCAGAAACGAAGTTTGTGCTTTGTATACGAGACCCTGCCTACACTGGGGGGCTGGGGAGGAGGCGGCCGCGCTTGCCCCACGGCCGAGGCTACCCAGACCCCTCCACGCCTCGCCCCACGGCAAGCTACGGACACGCACATGCACGCACGCAGTCACGCAGGAGCAGGGGGTCCCCGGGGGTCTGGGGGACAAGGGGAGGGGGAGGAGAAGGCAGCCATCTCCCCTAAACCACGTCAGCACCAAGCCAAGGAGCGTGTGTCACCGGCCCGGCGGCGGCAGGGAGCACAGAGGTGCCGAGAGCACCCCTGCCCCACACCCGGGCACTGCGCTGAGCACCCCCGGCACTCTGCCCGCAGCCCTTTGACCCCTAAAACTAAATTTTTTCTTTCTGTGAGCCGCTCGCCTCCCCGTGGCAGCGCTGACCTGAGATCTTCTGATGGAGGGACGTGGCTCAGGTGGGTGCCGTGAGCTGCCAGCAATGGGGACGGGTCTCAGCCACCCAGTCCCTGCACAGTGAAACGCTGCCCCGCGTTCCCCCAGCCCCCCCACATCCCAGAGTGGGGTTCAGGAGGATGAGCCGAGCCTTCCCAGCCTCCTCCCAGCCCCTGCCTCAGAGCCGGGTGGCCGGGGGGTAGGATGGGTCCCCCTGCTCCCCATGGCCTCAGGGGCAAGGAAGGGGACGTGGGGCTGGGTGCTGCACCGGAGCTGGGGGCAGCCCGGGAGGGCTCTGCTCCCCCCGTCCCCCTTGACAGACACTTACAAACACACACAGAGAAGGGAAACCGTAACCTTATAAAAGACACCGAACGCGAACGCCTGCGTGTTTGGGGGCAGCCCCGGCCCCATCGCTGCCTCGGCTCCCCCCGTGCCCCCTGCAAGCAGCCAGGCAGGCTGGCTCCGTGGGGCCGAGCAGCCGGCAGCCCCTCCCTGGGCACCTAGGAGCCGATGATCTGGCCGGACCACGTCTCGTGCTTCGTGTGGGGAGCCAGGTTGGTGAGGACCACCTCCACTGCCTGGAACTTCTGGTTCTTGGGAGGGATGGGGCAGACCTTGTATGTCACCTCGTCTCCCTCCACCGGGACATACTCCCCCTCGATGCTGCAGGAGAGAAGAGAGAAGAGAGAGGAGAGAGGAGAGAGGAGAGAAGAGAGAGGAGAGGAGAGGAGAGGAGAGGAG
>Ga0065711_1044580_pt1 | contig 14012 bp, 5 predicted proteins | sample Hoacrofraction12_FD_59098 | JGI IMG/M metagenome (GOLD analysis project Ga0065711, IMG submission 59098) | Hoatzin crop microbial communities from Cojedes, Venezuela - Epithelial fraction 12 v2 (version 2) | ecosystem: Host-associated > Birds > Digestive system > Esophagus > Crop | place...
TATTCCAGCCCCGCCTGGCCGCGGTGCTGTGCAGCCTGCTGTGGGTGACCCTGCTTGGGCAGGGGGTTGGGCTGGGTGACCCACAGAGGTCCCTGCCAACCCCGACCATTCTGTGATTCTGTGATCATTAAGGCTGGAAAAGACCACAAAGATTATCAACTGTCAACCCATCGCCACCACGCCTTCTAAAAGGTCAAAAACCACAATACTGAGAATTTGTCAGGTCCAAAATACAGTATTGGAAATCCCTAGCAGGGAATCACGGATAAAGGCAAGCACAGACGTCCCGAACCCTAGTGTCAGGTATGACCTCTGTGCTCGCAGGGACCCACAGGTTCAATTTAGTCTCCCACGAAAGCAGATAACATGCAGAAAGATCTACAAAACTTGTTTGGTGACCCATCTCTCGCTCTGGCTATCTTGCCTTGCTCCACTTACAATGGAAACACTCCTGTCAAGCTCAAAACCAGATCTTAGGCAAGCGGCACTTCGAGACACCCATTATTGTGAGAGCCCTCTGATGGACCATGAACTTGGCTCACAATAATTCTTTGCCATAGCCGCCTTCTGCCTAGCACCTCCTTCAAACCGCAGCTTTTCATCGGTCTTTCTGCGACCTGTCACCGAATCACAAACAACCTGTCTGGCTTTGGCACAGCCCTGTGAAACTCCAGTAATGTCATACAAAAATAATTCAGACCATTTCAAGACACAAATCTTGTGCGAGCTAGGACACAGAAGCGTGCGAAAGGAGACTGCACACACGAGTCTCGGTGGACTGCTGGCCTAGCTAAAGCGGCCGGGCAGTTTTGCTGGTGCAGTTCTCCTAGGAGGGAGGAAGCAAGCTTGTGCTGCACGGTGGAGGTGGCGTTATTGGTTACTTTCACAGAAATGGAGTGTGCTTTGGAGTGATTTCAGGGGATTTAATGGAATACTTCTGGTCTTTGACTGGCACACTGGAGTTTCTGGCATTGCTGGCTTGCTCCTTTATCTCATAAAATCCTTTAATACATTAAAAAATATCTCAGGTTACAAATCTCTGCAATTCTTTCACAAATGTTTATTTTATGCAAGAACAGTTTAAGACAGAACAAAAAAAAAATCATAGCAAAATCAAATTTTGAATTATTGAGAGACTTTGCAAGCCTCAAATCTCAAGTAATCTCTGCAGCCCAGTGACGACGTACTGATCTTTCACATCGTGTGGTACTGCACTGTAACTCGGCACTCCTGCAGAGTATCGGGTCCAGCAGCAGTGCAGAGATTGAAAAGGAAATACGCTTCCTTCCATTGTTTCACTGCTACCTCATCTCACTGATAACACAGCTTTTGGTCTACTCAAGTGATCTCTAAGCTTGGCAGAGGCAAAACCAGCCTCTCTTGCCCTCCCCAATTACTGTATATCCACAACAGATTCTGCTGATTTCAGGAAGGAGAATTAACAGAGCATCAATTAGGCTATTAAAAAAAATTTTATGCAGGAAATACACTGACCCCTGCAATTAATATATTAATAACAACTTCTAACATCAATTGCATGACTCATAGTGCATTTTTAAAAAAAAACCCCATCCAGAACACAAAGGCCATGGGGCGGGGGTGTCTGAGGCCTTCAGACACACTGAGCTGGCTCTCACTTCAAAGGATGAATCATCAGAAGCTGGTTGGTATCAGCAGAATTGGCCTGCACAATACATGAGGCGAGCTAGCCTTTCCCTGGAGCCGTTTCTGTCTCTTGGCTACAGAAAAATAGCAGAGGTTGGCTGCAAGCAAACTTTTTAAATTATATAAACGAAGCAAAACATATTTATACAGCAAAAGTTTTCTGCAATAACTTCTGGAAGTTGTCACATTTCTGGAGTTTCAGTATCTATTTCAGTACGAACAGACACACTTGCAGTATTTTCTTTTTACTCTGTGCTTCCAACGCTGATACAGAAGACAAAGTCTGCAAGCCTCACCCCTACACACCTATTATTCTGGGCTGTATATGTCATTGCCACAAAGTTACACAGCTCCGTAAGTGCAGAGCAAGTCTGGAGGATCCCAAACACAATCAAAACAAAATGTATTTGATACAGACATCGGAATCTGGAAACCATAAAAAGTTTGGGTAGAGACACATGAGACTGGCTACCACGATGAAGTAACCATGTAAAAATTACTGATATTGCTGGGGTCCAGGTGCATCAGAGTGTTTTAGCCCCAAGTTCTTGGCTAGCTTCTGTTGTACAAAAGACTGCCCTATTTTATACCAGCTCTAACACAATCAATGGCAAAACCCCTGATCAATTCTTGCAGCTGATACTTAAAAAGAGCATCCTATCTTCAAGCACTGTGAATGGACTAGTGGGGTTCTTGTTTTATTCATGAAAAGGTTAAACTCCCGCTGTGTTTTTCTCACGCCAAGATTTCATGCCACAGTGGGAGCAACGGCTCGGCTGTCAGGCTGGAGGTTGATCAGGGAATTGCTTGCTTGGGCCAGCTCTGCGATGGAGACTCGTCCTCTCTGTCTGATGTACTGAGCCACGGCAGCCATCTCCTCTGGAGTGATGTAGATGAACTTTCCTCTGTCATCAATCACACCTACAGGGGGAAAGAAAGGACCTTGAAGTCAGCACTTTGGCTCCTCTCACTTCCCGACAGACATCAGTCCCTTCTTTTGGAAGGGAGGTTCAAACTGCTGAGGCCGCATTTCATATCTAGGGCAGGCAGAACAACGTGCTAGCAGCCAGGCTTTTATCTCCTCTCCACTGTTGGGTCTTTGAGCAGGGCTATGACAATAGCCGAGGGCCTCGGTGAGACTAATTTCGTTCAGAGTAACGCAGCCTTTTCAGTGCGTGCAGCTAGTTGGGAGCAGCACGGCATCTACTTCAGGGACACAGTTTCGGCGCCGATGTTCTGGGCCTGGGCAGCTGGTAGAGAAAGGCAGAGCAGCAGGAGGGTCCTGGAGGCGATTCAGAGACCCCATGGGCTCCAGCTCAGCCATTCCAATTTACCCTCCAAAAAGGAACGAAGCTCAGTTTCGGTATTTCGGTTGCTCCATCGAGTGTGAGAACGGACCTCTCTGTTCTTAACGCGTTACAGGATCAAACGCAAGGCCGAGGGCCTCACCGGCCTGCCTGCTGGGCCACAGACACTGCCAGGACAGGACACATCCTTACGCTTTGACTCTGAGCACTACTAGGCCACTCGAATGGGGCTATCCACACGTACCCACCAAGACAGCTGTTTCCCAGCCACGACCACGCTATCAGGTCAGTAAATGTTTGCACTGGCACCTTCCCTTACTTAATCCTCGGAAAGAAAAAGACTGCCTAGCAATAAAACAGACTTGTTCGGACAGGGAGCTACCCACATGCTCAGTCTCTGCTCACATTCCAACTTTGATTGCGTGGGTACGTGGCTAGGAACAAGCACTTCACTTACTGCAGCATCCTGCAGTGCTCTGGGATGTTTGCTTCTCCCACAGCGTGCTGTAGCCTGGTACTGGCTTTAGCCACAGCGCCTTTCGAACAGGCTTGCAAACCACCCCAAAAGACCCAAGCTCTTCTTTCAGATTCAGATTTCAGAAGGCATCATTTGCAGCTGGCTGCTCGGCAACCCTTGAAGGCCTGCAGCAGGGCTCAATCAACATGCAGAACCTTGTGTTGGTTGCAGACCTGCTGGGGACAGCCACCCCCACCTCTGTATCACCCCATCTGTCATAGGAGTGATCGCATCCTGCTGTGCTTTAAAGAGTAATTTCACAGCAGCTGAAGCAGGGATAGTAGAAATTTCTATTTATCAAGTCCTACTAGGATCTTCTACAGTTGAAAACAGAAATTACACTGGAAGACCCTCTCTACCATAGTGAAGGCATTTCCTGCACCATCTATCCACCAGCTAAAATAAAATCCCCTTTGTGTTCTGGCCGTCACCTGTCAGAGTGCCATCTGCCATCAGGTCCTGGATTCTGTTAATTGCATCCTGTTCAGAAGGGAAAAAGAAACAACAAACTGATCAAGAGGGAGGCAAAAAACATTTCACGTGTTCAGATAAACCACAGATGGAGGCTTACATTTAATTCCCCAGCCTAAAGACTTCAGTGAAGAATATACACCAATATTTCCACATAGACAGATGCAGTAAGTCTTAGCAGCATGAAGTGAGTTTCTGCATTTTGGGGTGTTCAGATAAATTCCCTAGCCCCAAAGAGACTTTAACTGCCACATCTTCCCAGGGAAAGGCTGTATAGTGCCAATGCAACATGCGAGTCCCATGAAGTACACTGAGGTCCTTCTCCAAGAACCTGGCTACACTCAATACATGCCAGAGCTTTTAATATTTTTTTTCCCTGCTCCATTTAAGAGGAAACCTCTTGCACCAAGCCAAAGAACAACTTGTTGAATTTATTGCTGGGTTAACTCTATAATTAGTCCAAGCACGCGGTTCCACTACACCTTAAGCTAGTATCTAAGCCTGTTTTCCACAGTTCTGCCTCTTTCCCTTTCCTGCCTTTATGTGGCTGCAGAAGCAAGTTACAGTTTATAGACTTCAACCAGACAGATTCCCTTAACTGGCTCACTGCATGCTGAAATCAAGTTCTGGTCTAAGAGAGAGGCAGGGGCACAGCAGCTGGGACCTACAGCAGCGTAAGCTGCTGTATAGGGGCACCCCAAGACCAGATGAGGTACAGAACAACAGAAAACACTGCTCACTTACAAATACATGTCAAATGTGCTCAAATTAAAATAAACCAAGCCATGGCTATTCTTAAGAGTCAAAACACAGAATGTTTAGAGAATAAAAAGAGGATGAGGGGCAAGAAAAGAAGGAGTATGGGGGTCTAGAGCTCACACCATGAGCTCACTTTGACAGGCTTGTATGGTGTTTAGAGGGACAATACTCTTAAGTAACCCACCAGAAGATACAAATTCTTTAATGTTCTAAGAACACACAAACAACTGGAGCGAAACACCTCATCTATTGATTGTCTGCAAACATAACAACATTGTCCAATTATGCAGGCAGCATCTGTCTTTGCTTCTAGCTTTGCTTTTGATTCCCAAGTACCCTGAATTGCTCTATTACTAGATTTGCAAACACTACAGGACCCATTAGCCAACAGGCAGCTGTGCAAGAGGCAGATGGAGCACTTTTCACTGAAACAATCTTGTAAGCTAACAGTCCTTCACTGGCTGGATGGTACTTTGATGAATGGCCACATTTTTAAGGCTAATTTTACTGAACTTCAGCAAAATCTGAGCATTTTCAGTAATGTCAAGACACTTCCATAGATGTTACTTTTCTTTACTCACTTTCTCTCCTATCATTTTGAACACATTTCTTGCACCTGCACCCCAAAAGTTAGTACTTACCTGTGTTCTTAAACCCAAATGTGAAGCCAAGTCCTCCAGCTGGATTACCTTTGTTTTCTATGGAAACAAACAGGAGTTACATGCAGTTGATAAATTAGAGGGTTAGCCTATTTCTTTAATTTTCAAATTAAAAATGCATTTAACAGACGAAGTAGAACCTGTCATTCTACCTAACTCTTCCTAGTAAGCATTCTTCTCTGATGAAAAACTGTAACTTAAGTTACTTAAACCGGTCTGCTCTGCAGAAAGATCAGATACTCTGACCCACTGACGTGAAGACTCAAATACATTTGCCAATGTTCATCCTGAGCCTTTTCTTACGTTAGGAGGACAGGATGAGCACAAGCACAATGAACAGCCATGGCTCTGTTCTCCCTGCCAGGTGAGTTTCTCAACTGCTACCTCTAATTTCCAGTATGCTTCAGCAAGCTCCCTTTTTGCCTGAGAGATGTTTCAAAGTACCTTTAAAATGATCACTGGTATACATAAAAATCCAGACAAGACTGGCAGCATTAAATGCTTTAGTCTGTTTTACTAATGCCACATGTATTAATGCCACAATAATCTTCCTAAGCAAGTGAACACCTTATTAAAATTGCCAGTGCTGGAAGCGCACTGCCAGCACACTCCCGCGCAGGCAGCACCGCGATCTCCGAGAACAGAGACAGAAGCAGGAACTGCAAATTTTCATCTCGCTTTTGAAAGAGATTCGTACTGCAGCCTCTCAGTCGGGACGCAGTCACCGCTGCTCACAGCTGGTTTTAGGCTTCTCTGTAGCTCCAGAGTACTGCAGGGAAAACACCTGGGGCACTTGCTGGGAGCTACCTGGTTCCTGTTTTCTTATCTGCAAAAGTTTCCAAAACGCATCTGTTTAGATGCAGTAAAGGATGGACCGTTTGTAAGGAGCTTGGAAAATATACAACTTTAGAAAACTCTTCAGTTAACACTCTGGACCGGCTTCTTAAGAGCCATATATGTATGGCCACGAGAGCTACATTTACATTATCAGATGCAATACTTCAAACAATAAATGCATTTGTTTCTGATCTAGAGAGTACACTTGAAGGACAGTGAAGAAACAGAGAGGCTGAAATAGATGAATATTTTTCATTAATAAAATCAGACAAAAAAAGCCACACACAGACTTAGTAGTTGTGAAGTTTGATGCAGCCAAGCTAGAGAACTGAATAACATGGACTGAACGCATGGAATTGGAACCAGTCCATGGAATTCAGTTCTCAGAGCTGGGAACTGCCAAGATTCGTCACATCTTCTTTTAAAAGGATGGGGGGGGGGCGGTGTGTAAAGCCACATAAACAAGAAAACCAGGACTTAAACCTTCAATGGAAGATATTCACCCTCAACGACCACATTTACTGGAAACTTTTCAAGACAGATCCTGCTGTGAATAGAAGTCCAGAGGGTGGGGTGGAATTGGGATGCGCTCCCCACACACCCTGAAATATAACGACACTATGAGGTCCCAAGCCAGCGAAACCCTTCACCACATGCTTCACATTTTAGAGACAGGTTTAACTTTCATAGAGCAACATATACACATCTACACTTCACTGAATCCATTCACTTTTAGGTATGATTCTGCTGCTGTCCTCAGCAAGGGATGACACATAGCAAGAGCTCCCAGGATCACGATGAGCAGGACATTTTTTCCTGATCTTGTAAGCGTCATTTTTCTTAAAGAAAAAATAAACACAGGTAAAACCTCCAAGCCCTTCGCTATTTCTTTTAAATGCAGATTGACGCTTCCATTCACTGGCTCTACTTCAGATGCACTCAGTGATGCACTGGCAAGCCAGGTGAGAACAGCGTGACAACAGTGTGATGGACAAAGCGCAGGCTCCTGCTTCCCTGGGCCAACAGAGCTAGGGTTGCACGGCAAGGGAACCGCTCAGCCGCTCTTTAACCTCTGCCCACTTCATTATTAATCTTTTTCTGAAGCGCTCAGAGAGCCCCGGCGCTGGTTGGTAAGGTGTGTCGTGCATCTACAGCACTGTGAAGTAAAACCATAAGGCTCCAGTTGAGAACTGGTTATTCTGCTCCTCTGAGAGCAGAGCAGTCAGGTCTGTGACTTGAGGACCGGCCACTGTAAGCAGCAAACACGCAGGATGGCAACAGCAGCAGAGACAACACTGCAGCCTGAGGTGTAACGTGGGTCAAAGGGGTTGTGGGGTCCCCAAAGGAAGGGAGATGCTCAGCTTTCAGAAAAGCAGAACTGAGGGGTGTCAATCCTTTTGCTGCCTCTAAGAAAAATCCCATCTAAAACAATCCCACAAGGCAGAGCTGGAGAAAAGAGGCTGCATTTTATTTCAAACACCCTTAGGAATGAAGCATGGGGTGAGATATCTCCAGTCTTTTATTCCAGTAAAATAAGTTATTCAACAGAAGAGCTAAATTAAATTTTAGTTTTTCAAAATGCCAATTGCTCTTCTAATTTATACATTTTTCAGACAGCTACAAGCAGCTTAGCACTGCTTCTTCCTATAAGTCAATGCTTTTTTCTGTGAATAGAACAGAAGATGAGGGCAATACATAATCTATATATTAAGCATACTTTCAAGATTAGAAAAACCCCTTAAACCTGTAAAAGAAAGCAATGCCCCAGTTCTGCAACTCACCTCTACATAGGAAATCAGGTGTCAAAGCACTGCTGAATTAGGTTCTCAGCCTGTGCTTAACTTCTCTGACGTCAAGTAGAAGTGACTAATATAAAACTATACATATGTGCTTAAACACCGAACTGAGAGTTTGTGACTAATCTGTTCCATCCATCACAACCACCGGGGCAACGGGCAGAATCAGACCCTGCAGTGTTAGCCCTTGGAAACCCTCCCAATTTTCACGGGAGGTCCCAAGGGACACTGAAATATCCTGTTGTTCTACCTGCTGTTAGGGCAGCTTGTTTATCAATAAAGAACAGCACATTTTCCTTAATCCACAGCTTGGCAGTATCTTGAAAGCCTTAGATGGGAACGGGTGAACTGGGATCACACCGTGCCATGTAGTCCATTTCCACAGTCAGTAACTGAAACAGAGGGTGGTCGTAACAGACATGGCCACTTCAAAGAAATCTCTCTGGCTTCTGTGGCAAACAGAATATTGAGCTCGCTGCACAGCTCCAAAATGAAATGTGCCATCCGATGGTTCACCATCACTCCATGGTTTTACTTAGGCCCTTTAAACATGTCACCCATAGCTTTTCCAATCTATCCTCAGCTGTCTCACCCACTTAGGCTGGGGACTTGGTTAGTGAACAGGGGCTATTTTCATTTGGGCTGCAGCAATGAAGTCCTAACTCCGAGTCCTACTAGCTCAGACGTTTCCAAATCACCCCCAGAGATCATGCTGATCAGAAAGCACTTGACAGACACAAACCTAGCAGCCTCTCTCCCCGTGGCCTGACGGCAAGGGATACAACACCAAAAGTGCCAGTGACCCGGGAGGTGGAGAGCAGCGCAGCAGAAGATGCTGGCACCGTAGCTTTGCGGTGATTCTAGAACGATTGAGCCGTTGCTCAGACTTGCATGGCAATCACTCAGATTCACTTCTTGAGGAGAGTGACCCATGAGACAAATCTGTTTGTAACTCTGGGTTTTTCCTGGGGTAATGGACAAGCGAAGCTGGCCCAGAGCGCGAGGTTCTGGATCAACAAAATCATTAGGGCGTCACTAGGTATGCAAGTGATTTGCTTACTCATGAAGCCTTTCACACACATGCCATACATTGTCAGGTAAGAGTCCAATTTCCAGTAAAGGAGAAAAGGGATTCATTAGAACATAAGATTTGCATTACATTGTTAGAGTAAGAGCAGAAAAATGCATTTGACCTTTGATATACCAATAGTGGAGAAAGAAGCGCTTGTCCTCACAGATCAAAAGTGGAAATCCTTGTGAAGACTCCACAGGTTTCAAATAACCAACCACACAATACGGTAAAAGGGGGACTAGCACGCCCTGTTAAAAACAGGTGATCTTCTCCTTCAATACGCCTTCCAAACGTGAAGACATCATCGCAAATCGCACGGATAAAAACAAGAAAAGAAAGCGCAGGAAAAGCTGGATTGACCTGTACAACGCCAGTGCTTCAGACACCCCCCCCCACGTCCCACGTGGCAGGCCACAGGCTGGTACAGCAATTCTTATTCATGTAGAGACTGTTTTCTAAATCAGTGGCTGATGCTCACAAACGAAAAGCCTGAATGTCCCGAATCCCAAACGACAGCAAACGCTGCTGTTCATAAACGCTGAGGGTGATCCACCAGGTGCAGAGTTCACAATGCCTGTTCTTTTAAAACAGGGCGAGAGCTACAATCCCGCCCCAAAATGCCAAGATACAGGTAGAATTACAAACCATTAGAACAATGCTGGACAAGCTCATGCATGGTTAAGCAAATAATGCAGACTTTATCTAAGGTATCACTTTTGCTACTTGTTGAATATTTAAGTAAATCAAAGAGGAAGTAAAGATTTTCCTTCTTAGTGCAACTCCGCTCCCTGACAAAGGTATTTTACACAATCTAACAAGTACGGAAAGAGGAGAAAGACCAATGGTAGCTTACCTTAATGTATTCAAGAAACTCCATTAGAAAGCTGCGAGACTGGATACAGCAAGGAAAACAACTGTTATTTTAAACTCATGAACATTAAATGCATCAAACACTTGCCGAACACAAATATTAGAGAAAGCGTTCAGCTTGCGTACTTCCAAAGTTTTAAACATAGACACTGAGCAAGACTTTAAGCTGGAAAAAACAAATATATCTAGATTTAACCTTAACTAGGAATTTATGACAGGCATTTTCTAAGACAGAATATGGCTCCAGCATAATTTGTGTTTAAGCATTTTCTGAAAGGAAGTCTGTGAATCTTTCGTTCTTCACATCATACATACCCTGAAATCACCACATCTGGGTGAGTTTGTGCACGGTGTATTAAGTCACACACACCCACTGAGGACATTTTGTACAGAGATGAAGTACAGCACGATTCAGGAGACAGCTCATGCAGATGGTCAAGCGCAGCACACAGCTGCATCACACATGTGGAAGCTCGAGCCGTTTTCAAAGCTACACACCTGAAATCTGGCATTTTCATAGAAGTGGCTCAATTTTCAAAGGCAATGCAAACAATGTACATTTAAGTTAACAGGAGATCAAATCACTCTGCAACCCTGGAAATCAATCAGCCTTAATTAATTGCTTGGCTCTGGACTCCGGACTTTAATTTTCAGCATGAGTTTCAGCATGCCAGCCTCAACAACACAAGGCAGAGTCAGCTGTCGTAACAGGATACTAACATGCTTCAGCACATTATCCACTACAAGGCAGAAGGGTGGTGTCTGCAAGTAACTGTGTACCTATGGTTGCTTCGAAGATGACTTTCAAATCACCTGCTCTTAAAGCAGTATCTCCCCATCCCTACCAAAGACATCTTAAGCTCAGATCCAGGCATCAACTGCCTGCCAGGCTCTTTTGAGTGAGGAACACCCTTCTCTGTTCCCACATACAGAAAGATTAATTTCTCCTTGGCAGGCAGCTGCAGGAACACAGACAGTAAACAAATTCCAGCTTTAAAGGGAGCCTAAAGTAGAACAATTTAATATTTTAGCTATAATCTGATCTTCTAACAGGACAGGCACGCATTTTTGAAGGAACTTTCCACACAGAAAGTAAGCATTTCGCTGTTGCCTGCATCTTAGGAAATTCCCCATCGCCAGGTACTACTTTTCTTGGTGTTAATCCCAGCATCAGGGAGGAATTTCTCTCAAAGGAAAGGAGTCCACAGTGAGAACCTGTGACTAATGTCAAGTAGTATTGAGTCATTACAAGCTCCTCAGCCCAAAGCCACTCTCCGTCACGCTAAGCGCAAACGAACACATGGCCCTGAAAAAAAATCCTTCTCATGAAATGCACTGGACAGCTCAAATTTGGCAGCTACAACCCAAGAGCAATTTCAGCATTTGATAGCAATTAAAATTAGTCTAACAGGTTTTCAGCAGACAGACTAAGAACGCTGCCTCCCACAACAGTGGAACTTTCTCAAGTTTGCTGTGATATTATGTCAAGTATCGCATTTCAACCACCATCCCCAGCAGCACGTCTGCAGGCAGCTGCAGGAGGAGCATGCTAGAATGTTACATGGAGTTTGAAATACTACCAACCACAGCAATCGTCTGCAACACTGAATGCCCAGTTTTCCAGTGTACAACCCACAAGCACCTAGGTTGTGTCCTGTAAATTGTCTTAACAGAAACCTTTTAAGACAAGAGCTTGGTTTGTCATTTGATTTCACAGCAGCTCCGCTGGTCTAGAAAATAAAACCAAAACCAAGCAATTCCTCCCAAGACATGTGGGCACTACCAAACTCCATTTTTAGCCTTGCTTTCATCTGGCCCACTATATATGGGTAGGGCAGAGCTGAGGACAGTAAGAGAGTATCCGACTTCCAGGATGAGCGTTATTTCAATCGTTACATTAAGGGAGGAGAGAACTCATTTCCAGTGATATGCATTTGCCTTAGTACTCTAATTTGTATGAGTTTGGAATGAGGGGCTGTAGCACTCCCCAGGAAATACTTCAGGTTAACCTGTGTCATATATAGAATTTAGCTTTTACAAGCAAAAACATTTGGCTGACTCCTACTTTCAAGTTCATTTCACATGAGACAGAATGCAGTCAGGGCAACCTGAGTCTAACAAAGATAAAGAAAACTGCAGTAACAGCTTAACATACATACCTCTTCCTCTGTCATTGATTCTTCAACTCCCTCCTCTTCAACTACAAAACTCTCCTTCAGCTTCAGGTACTCTTCGTACTCTCTCTTCTCCTCTTCTTCCTTTGCCTTTCTTTGTTCCTCTTCCTGGACAGAAAAGATGACAAGTGGTCAGTTTGCTCCTCCCCAAGTCAGGGTTAGTTTTAAGTAAAGCAGCATCTTCTCTATCTGCAGTCTGGTTTTACTAGGACAGACAGCAGATAAAGTTTCTAAAATGAGTCTAAGTTCTCCCCCGATGGCATCATAAATTTCACAAGCCACCCTTAAGGTAGTAACCATCTCACATGGCTGTGTAAGCTTGCACACAAGACACCTAGGCTGGTTCTTAACACATCTGACACAGAGAAGAAAACCACTCTTATATAGGAACCTGCTTTCTTAATTTGCATGAATCAGTTTCTTCTGCAGATCCCGTGACAGGAAGGCCCTGCCCCTAACTGTACGTTGATGCAACATCCACATTTTCAGTAACTGGCCCCAGTGCTGCTCTGATGTGCACTAGGGTACATTGGGAGTGATCACAAAGAATAGTGGAGTTACACTGGGGTCCATCTGCGTGGGAGAAGCAGCTGCCCTGTAAGAGAGTTTCAAGTGAAATCTCTTTCTTACGACATGCAAGTAAACTATGCCTACATGGAATGTAAAGAACTGTATAAAGTATTTTAGGCATAGGACACAAGGCATGATTGTATTAAAAAAAAGGTTTTTTTACATGTTTGATTGTTAACCAAAACCTGCAGGCTCTGCTTTTTGTTATTTGCAATAAAAATACTTTCAGTTACCTACCCTGAAAGAAATCCTAAGTCAAAAAAAAAACACCAACCCAAAAGCCAACCCAGAAAACCCCAAGCTCGACATCAGTGAAATGGTGATGCATAGTAGGTAATGTAGAATAGTCGCACACTCACACAGGAAAACTGCGATTAAAAGTTTTGGAATGTAATAGATCACTTAAAAAAAAATCATAGAATCAGAATGCTTTGGGTTGGAAGGGACCTTTAAAGGTTATCTAGGTCCAACACCCCTGTAAAATATCTGTTTCAGATAAGAACAGATTTTTACTGAGAGCTTATCAATTTGCAGCTTTCCATGATTTCCTTTTAAAATTTATTTTGCTCTTCTTCAAAACACCTTTACACATTTAACCTCACGGAGAAGAAAAATGTTTCCTTTCACAATGGTTTCTTCTGCAGAGAAATTTATGTTTGTACAGCATCTGGTACAACGAGATTCCAATTTGCCTGGCCTCTGGTTGGTATCACGTTGCAAAGGCTTGATTAAAACTTTGAAAGATGAGTTCTTCAGATTTCACCAACCATCTCTGGACATTCCTTTACTATTAGCACAGGAATTGATCTCCTAAAGAACAATTATATTGATTTCTAAATGCTTGCCATGCTACATCTTTGACGCTAATATGGTAATGGCTTCCTTAAATGGCTCGAAAGCAAACACTCGTGCCATTAAACCAGGAAGAGACAGGAACAGGTAATCAGGTATATTGAAAAATGTCCATACTACAAAAGACGCCATGTAAGGCCAAAACCAGCAAGATACCAGAAATGGTCGTGGGAGGGCTGCCCTTCAATAAAAAACTAGAAGAAAGTGTATTTGGTCCCAACTGCATTTAATCAAACTCCCAAAAAGTCACAAGAAGGAAAGCTACCAACATATGAGAAAAATGGGACTGAAAGCATCTTACTGAATCTGCAAAGTCAAAAAACATTTTTTAATGGCTATCTCATGAAAAAAATCTACAGATCTGAGGAAACTCTTCAGACAAAACAAGACCATTTTCTGGGTCATCCATCACCTTAATGATTATTAGCAAAAGCCCAACAGTAGATTTCGCCCCCCCCCCCCC
>Ga0065711_1044581_pt1 | contig 14011 bp, 5 predicted proteins | sample Hoacrofraction12_FD_59098 | JGI IMG/M metagenome (GOLD analysis project Ga0065711, IMG submission 59098) | Hoatzin crop microbial communities from Cojedes, Venezuela - Epithelial fraction 12 v2 (version 2) | ecosystem: Host-associated > Birds > Digestive system > Esophagus > Crop | place...
TAAAGCAAAAAAAAAAAAAAAAAAAAAATCTTCCCAGAGCTGTAAACCCTTGGGATATTATAGGACTCCACATGCAAGAGGCAGGGCTAGCCTAACAGTCTTCCTGGTGCAGTGAACTGCTTGCAAATTTCTGAGAAATAAAGCTGAAACTGGACCCCTGCTCCTCAGGCTTGCAGTGGTCTCAGGCCTGCCAGAGACAACTTCAGCTTATGTCACACCTTTCACAAACTCTGGCTGTGTCAAAGGGGCACTTCACTAGACCTTCTGCCTAAAGGAGGCGGCTGCTAGAATCATGAGACCTGGAGAAAGATTAAAATGTCTTTATATTGTACATCTTCCCAGAGACGATGCGATAAAGGCCCTTGCAACTGCAACTGAAAGCTTTTCTCCAGGAGTCGCCATTTACAGCATGCACTTACCTAACAGCAGTATCTGTTACTCCTTTGGGTTTTATGAGAGTCAGAAGAAACACATGCTTCCTCCACAGTTACTCCTAGTGGCTTACAGTCAGCAACTCCTAATCATCTTTCCATGCAGAGTTTAATACCTGCGGGGCCCGAGCTAGTCTAAATCGAACTGATTTTACTTAGCTCTCTGGTGCAAGCCATTGATATTTTTTGTGCTGTGAGAAGATGATAAAGGTCAATCAGATGCGGTCAGAAAGCAAGGGATGATTATGTATGAAGGCATTGCTTCAAAGAAGTCTGCTGTGCAGAGAATCAGCAGCCATTTTCTCCTCCAGAAAGGAAGGAAGGAAGACTACAGCAGGCCAGCAAGAGGTGGGCAGTATAAGCTGCAAACTACTGCCTGCCTCAAGCAATTACAGCAATTTTTCAATTTTGTGATGCCATCAGGTGGACAAGTCATGTAATGCAGCCTTGAATTAGTGCAGTGATTAACAAGCACATTTAATGAAAGAACATCGTCCTTGTCTCCAAGGATTTAGCTCCTGCCTACTCCTTCCAACAAATGCCTTCAAAAGTGAAGATATGTTCTTTTGCCTGAAGAAGGCCAGGAACATATGCTTGCTGCCTATCTGCAATATATAATCACTGTTTTTAATGAAAAATTTAACTTAGAATCAATAATTGTCTCTGTGTATTCCCACAACCACTTATTCAGGACTGTTTCACAACTCCTTCTCAAGACGTTCTTCATTAGGAATAATCCATAAAAATGCATGGATGAAGATGCTTTTCCAATATACCTACCATAAAGGTAGCTCTCTGAACTGCATATTGAAACAATAATCCAGGATCCTTGCTTCAGTAAGGCCAGTCATTTGAGACTGATCACTTGCCAGGAGATACTGCAGCTCCAGCACTGAGAAAGCTTTGGAAGAAAATAATTTCTGAATTGATTCTTTGAGATTTATCTTGCAGTACAGCCTTCCCAGGAACAGAAATTCCATCAGTGACAAAACTAGTTATTTAGTCAAACTGCTCTCTAAGAAGCCAGCAGTTGTTAGCCTCGTGTTTATTTTTAAAAAAAAATCTCATTGAACACAAAATGCTGCATGCCATACAAAGACAGTGGACTTCTGTGATGGAATTTTTTTGTGCAGCTGTCTCTGGTTTTAAGATTATCTGAAAAATGTTCATGGAAAACAGAACTCAATGTGAACAAAAACCAGACCAGCTATGCAGGACTGTCATCTGTTCTGCAGCCCTGAGTTAGTGCTTCATGGAGAGAAATAAAAGTGCTGGTTTGCCTTTGCATGTCAGAAGAATTACATTAACTTTAAGCAAAGGCCAAAGCCAGGAATGACTGAAAAGGAACATATGAATACTGGGTACACCATTCTTTCAAATTATCAGGTATCCTGAGGCTAAATGGTGCATCAAAACTTTTCATGGTCTTCTGCAAGGTCTAATGAGAAATTTTCCAAGCAGGAAAGAAAAAAAGATTAGCTGACTTGCCAGTATTTTCACTGTTACAGCACATACTGTAAATTCCAGTCAAGCTGTTGGAAAGAGACTGAAAGCATTTTTAAAGTCCTGTTGGAGTTGGTATATAGTGTGATGTGAACAAACTTCAATTACACCACTCATTTTTACTGATGTAACTCAAACCAGCAACGAACAGAAAGAAAATCTCCCACTAATAACGAGTAAGACTGGGACAAGTTCCCTGCTGAACATCCAGCTACGATTCTTGTATGCTTACACAATTCTCAGAAAAAGTTTTTTTCTTGGTCGTGACAATTTCCAGTGAAGATGAAGCTACAGAAGAGGAACTTGCCAGTAGTGGTAGCAGACACAAATTCCAGAAATCAAGTTACACCAAGGAATAGTGTGCTCAGTGATTCATTCCTGAGGTTCTCCTCTAAGGTCAAGCTGACTTTCACAACTGTCAACCACTGCACAATGACTGTCACAGAAGAAATAAGCATACAAATGTCTAAATTTCACCCAATTTCACATTGCATTTATTGAAATCCGGAAAGCTTGCTGGTTTGCCAGTTCTAGCAATGTATCTGTTACTCATTTTATGATACGCTGCTGCTGCCATCAATACTGCCATAGTCCTAATGCACGGCATCATTCAGAAGCCCAGAGGGTATGTTAAAGGGAACACTGTTTGTTGGGTTAATTTGCCTAGAAGAGTAGTAATATCTTGCTTCTCTCCCAACAGCTGGAGAAACAGTTTTCACTGAAAACAGACAAAACCAGTGAATCAAAGTATCTTTGTTTTTCTTAGAAGCAATAGTGAAGTACATCACCCATCTCTTTCTGAAGAATTGTATTTAAATCGTCTGATTACTTACAAGGAAAGAGAAAAGAGGACTGCTTATGTCATCAATTCTGCACTAAAAATGAAGCCCAAAAATACTGTAGGATGAATACAGTGAGAAGGAAGAGCATCTCTTTCCAGAAACCTAGACAAAGAATACCTTTTTGCACCTATGTGGTAAATCTCAAGTTATAGGGAAGTATATGAGACACTGATCTTTAAGAATAGCCCATGCACTGGAGTATCTTAAAAATACGGTGCACCGTCAAGGACAAAGCTGAGGCTGCTTCAACTTCTAGCACAGGAGAAGTGCTCCTACAGAGAAGAAAGGGCCTTGTTTGTAGTGAAGACAACTGCAGGAGCAAAAGCAGCACGCCAGCTTGGAAAGGCCACATGATCAAAGCAGAAAGGGCTCTCTGCTTCCTTGCATGCATCTCATTGTGACAGACCTCCAGATGAAATCCTAATGGAAGGCAAGGGTCTGTTTCCAAGTGTATAAGGAGGTTAGTAGTGGAAAAATACCCTGTTTTCTCTCAAGGCAATGCTCCTCATGCTGCACAAGGAATGTTCCTCTTCCTATGCTAACTCCAGTAAATGTGATTTTATTATTTCTAAGAGGGTTGGGGTGGGGAAATCTCTCCACATCCCTTCCATCTGCACAAGCCATTTCCTTACACAGCAGGTAAAAGATTAGGGACAGTCACTTAGACTCACAGATCACTACGTTGGGCTGAGGCTGTGCCCTTCCACTACAGGGAGAAAGTTATTTTTGATCAGCCATTACTGATTGTGCAACTAGAATACATGCAATACCAGCTGTGATCCGAAACTATATATGGAAAGAGCACACACTCCCCAAAGCTAGTGGAGTGCAGCAGCCCAGAGGAGCATGTGAGTCTGGATATATAATTAAGAAGTAGGAGGACTTGATATGTATCTGTTCTTCAAATCCTCACTTGAATTTCTGCAGCTCTCCAGCAGCTGAATTTTCACTTCAGAGAACAGAACACAAATTCTGCAATTAATTCTGTCTTATATGGATGCCAAAACCCAATGAATGGAGCATATAAATTGGAACAAACTGGTGGGTTTTGTTCTGACTCTCTTCAGCCCTAAAACATCACCAATTTATTTCTTGGCATTGCTACAATTGTATCCTCACCAATCACTTTGTTTGCCAAGTGAATTGCTGCATCAACTGTGTTTTCTTCCACAACTTCATCAACCAAGCCCAGCTTCAGTGCTTCAGCAGCTGCAATGTGTCTTCCTGTGATAAAAAGAGAAGTAAGGTGACTACAGTGGGGCATGATGGGCAATTTCATTTTTCCATCTGATCAAATGACTTGTGGGTAGCTGGCTTCAAATATGAGACGTGCTCATCATCAGTACACAAAACTAACTTCATGCCTCAGAAGCATGTATGTTCCTTTCCTAGCCCATCATTAGTGGAAGCAAGCTGAATTTCAACCCAAGCAAGTACATGTGTAAAAGAAATTCATGTTTCTTAGACCAAGCTGGTGGTATGACTCAGTGTCATACTCCTACATGCAGAGCAAGGGCAAGGCATAGTACTTTACCTGTAGTGATTATATCCAGGGCAGCTGGTAGTCCAATCAGTCTGGGCAGTCGCTGAGTGCCCTCACCACCTGGAAGTAACCCAATGGTGACCTCTGGTAAACCCATCTGTGCCTAAAATGAAGTCAAATTCAGGAACAAATCTGATTAGAAAGAGGGATCATTACAAACTGAGCAGAACAGAAGAAAGCCAAGCAGACCTGATTCACATGCTGCTCCTCTAGGAAGCCTCAAAACTTCTACATAGGAACTTCATCCTTGTTTTTTGCCATGAAAGACATTTAAGACAAAACCCTACTCAACCATTTCAAGAACTTGTGTACAAATGCACAGGAAAAACATCACCCTTCAGTGGATGTACATGTGCCAGCACAGTACTGGAGGAGAAGTGTGGGGCCAACAGCATCCCCTAGACTGACACATGTGCAAACTAACGCTTTCAAGCAGTTGTTACCAAATGCTGGAGGGTACTCCCTGACCTGTTACCTCCCTACTGTAATTCTTGGAAATTTAGCAAAGCAAAATTGGTACCACGCACATACTGAACTCTTCTCTCATCTTCCTTCAAATGGCTCTTGGTGCACCTGACATTTAGTAGGGTTACACCGGAGAAGACAGGCACAGTGGGAAGGGTTGTGTGTGTGTCCTGTCTTCTCTTAAAAATCCATCCAGATTTTGTTGCCTTATTAAAAAAAAAAATGAGTTTGTGCATTTCCCATGGAGCTCTTAAGAGATTTGGACTCGCTTTCAGACCACTACTTGAGACATTCACCTTAGGTGGCATATAGGGTGACACAGAATACCTCTTGATGCTGTCATAGCAGCCCACACTGTCATTGAGAAGCAGTGATTTACACTGCAAAAGCGAGGGGATGGCCCTGTCAGTGAAGAATCTCTATAAGGAGACGAGGTACTGCTAAAAGGCAGTTCAGCATTCCTGAATCTAGAAGGAAGGGGTTAAAGAAAAACTGATCACTCCTTAAAAAGACTCATAAAGCTATCTTTTGGTCGAAGTGCTTCCTGAGGAACCAGAACTCATGGGGAATCAAAATTTAAATGCTCCATGCTAGCTGAGTTTCAACTGCCTATTGAAACTAGGCCACTAGCAGAAAGAAATGCAAAATTCACAGGGCTGGGGAAAAAAAAGTCAGTCATGCTGCATGAGCCAGTAAGATACAGCCATCTACATCAGAATATAGATAATGACTACTGAGACCTAAGGCAAATTAGCACTTGGTTACTGAAGTTTCTATGCAGCCACCTTAATCTACTAGTTACAAATCAATTTTATATTTAGAAATGACTGTAAATTGGTTATTTAATAAGACTTCTGAAAGCATGTCAAGGGTGGTGTTGTAGGTGAAGAATGTCTGAGCACACAGACTCGTATCCTGTAAAGCCCCCCTCCTCTGGGCAGATGATCCTAGGAAAGGCATGCTGTCCCACTGCTTTTCAGGAGCAGTCTCGTGCCCTGTTCGTGGCTCCTGATGCCTTTCACCAGCCTCTCTAGTTCACAGCGTGTGTTACCTTTATATGTGCAATCCGATAGTGACAGCCAAGTGCCACTTCGAGGCCTCCTCCCAAGGCAATGCCTTCAATGGCAGCCACCACGGGCTTCTTGCTGCTTTCTATGAGAGAGATGATGGGGTTCAAGGCAATACCAGGTCTCTTCGCAGAAGAAAATCCTCGAATGTCAGCTCCTGAGTTATCACAAAGAGATTAAGAGGAATTACTGGGCAAGCCAGTGATAGGAACGATCTTCCCTCCCGTGCCACTGAACATGTCTGCTCACAGATAATCAAGTCCTTGCAGAGCATGCTGCTGCAGGGGAGGGGTTAACAGGAATCAACCCCCTTTGGGACCACCTTCAAGAAACCCTGGCTCCTTGAGCCTATTCAGAGAGCTCAGGGCAAGGCTAAGTACAAAAATACATAGTAACTCTAACAATCATGCAGTTACTACAGAAATTTGCAGACATCCTTGGTTTAATTAAAAAAAAAAAAAAAGTTGAGTCTGGAATAGTTAAGTGCAAGTTACTACTAACAAACAATGTAGAGCTCGACAGAAATTCCCTAGCTTCCCAGGTTTCTACAGCTGGAGAAGATCTGTTATTCACTGCTGCCCCACCCCAGATACGTTCCATACACCGGACCAGTTGATGGTCCAGAGATTTTATATGAACAAAGCCACGGAGCGTAAGCAGACACCAGTACATCATGGAGATAGGCAGCTGTCCCTCATTTCAGTATGAACACACCAGCTTATTTCTGGCCTGGACAGTCCAGCTTGTCATGTGCCCCATGTCAACTGTGGCACAGCAGAACAGAAAAAACCCACTGTATTGCGGCCATTTCCAATCAAATCATAACCTTTATCATCAGAGTTATGAGGCAGTGGATATTCAGACACGATGGCAGAAGAGTGTTTCCTCTCTTTCTGGGGCTATTTGATGAAAAATGTCTTACCTGCACTGAATTTTCCATTTTCACCACAAATCATAACAGCTTTCACTGAAGGATCTGCATCTGCTCTCTTCAGCCCATCCTCTAACGCCTGGAGAACTGTAGCGCTGAAATAAATTGCACATTCAGTGAGTAACAATCAACTACATTACCTTTGCAAGAGGTCTGTGTTATAAACACCATGTGCCCCAGTGAAAACAACAAGTATGTCCAGGCAGGTCTCTCCTCTAGCCTGTCTTCTGCCACAGCCTCTCTGGGTGAGAGTCTCCCTCTTACTTTAAGGGCAAGCACCAAATTCCAATGAGCTTATGACTGCTGACCTGTCACTCACTTGCTGGAGAGTCTTCTTATGGCTATGACATTGCTGTTTCTACAGCAAGCAGCACAAGGAAACATTCTTTTGAAAATGTCTTTATGAATTAAACATTCAGATTTTCAGGAAAACCGTTTAGCATAATTTAAAAGTAATTAATGCTAAACCACTGATGATCTAAGAACTTTTTAAAAGGGAAATGGGCTCTAGGCATAAAAAGCTATCTTTCGAACACCTGACACAGAGTTGGTGCTGTGCTGACAACTATAATGCTTTCACCTTGCAAAGATCTCTACATAGGTGCAGACTTCAACTTGTATGGGAGCCTGTCAAAGTGAACTTGGGCCCAAAAACCTAAGCAGAATTTATTTTTATGTCTTATCTGAACATATTTCCACAGACGCAAGCAGTAAATGTGGCCAGCAAAGAATTAATGAAGAACTTCAGAACAGAACAGTAACGGTATAAATAGTATTTTTACAAATCAGAGATTTAAAAAAACCTGGCCTGACTGTATGCTTGCTTGGCACTTGAAGCTTAGAAGCTAATTATGTATATATGTGTGTGTGGATGGATGGACACGAAGAGTATAGTCTGGTTTGGAAGACAGTGACAATAAAGAAGATGGTAGGTAAAAATTAACAGCTAACACTTTATTAATAGAAATATTAACATAAATTGTGTGTATATACAATTTAGATACTAAAACATATTCATACACACACACTTCTAAGTATATAAGTGTATATATATCATTCGTGAGAGAGACTTTTCTGTGTGCATGTATGTATACATACTGCATATGTGGACACGCCTCTTGGTTCAGAAAATCTGAGCCACAAGCAGTTGGAGGCTGGAGGAATACTCAAAGGAGCATCATATACGCTTGCCCAGTCCTTTATAAATAAACTTTCTGTTTCCAGACCTTCTCCAAACTGTAAGCTCAGTTTCACAAGTAAGCTTGGTGGCTGATAAAAAGAGAGCAGAGCTCTGCTGATGCCCAGTGGAGAGGAGGAGCGTCAATTAAAAGAACTGATAGAAAGGCCTGATGCATGCTCAGTTTGTGCATGTTTTTCAGTATATTTGAAGGCATTTCACTTAGAAAGGAAGCTTGTCACAAAGTAGATGAGAAATGTATCACTCTACTCGCATAATGCTTCTAGGTGTGTCCAGGGTGAGTGATCACATACTTTATGTAAGACAACAACCTGCAGCATTGAAGTGGAAATCCATAGACTAAAAAGGAGAACCGGGGAGCCCAAGAAATTTTCTGTAAGCCAGCAGTGTGAAGTCCTGCCAGCCAACCTCTGTATATTCCTCCTTCAAAATTAAAAATTAAGAGAGGCTATTAGCAAAGTCTATTAATCAGGGCTGTTGGCTAAACGGAGAGTTGGGGGGCTGCCTAGGAGATTCTCCAGGACCTGCTGCTGCCTGGATAAGGCCATTTTACACAGAAGGATCAGCACTTACAACAACTTACAACAACATACTCCTACCAGAACAAAAATTAGTCACCGAGGCTGCCACAAAATAACAGTTCAATACCTACATGACCTGTACTAACCAAACAGAGCTACTTTTGCCAGAGAATAACTTGACCCTGTACATCCATAAATATTTCCTCTTCCTCCATACAGTTTTTTCCCAGTGGGAATTTTTTTGTGGGACAAAAAGGAAGAAACATCAGACTTTTTGCAGTTTCTTGTTCTCCTACGATGGAGCAATATTTTTGCCTCAGGATATGTTACAGTCCAACACACAGGCTTCATTGCTTTGTAACTCACATATAACTGGTACTAAAAGATGTAATTCTCGATGAAAGCATCGTAGTAAAATGTATGACAGTAAAACTATAAAAATACTCAAGAGTATCACAACTTCAAACAGCTAGAGCATTAAAGAAACAAAAAGTCACCACAATTTGCATAAGCTTTTCATTACTGTGACAGTGTCATTCATTTAACAATAACGATGCAAAAATTCACTCCATGCATTCCAATCAGTGCTTAATCCCACGCTATGTAGTCAGCTCCACCGTGTGCACTGGTCTCACTGCAAGGAAAGTGATTCTGCCAAGACGATTCAGCGTTACGGGTTTCAGAAACACACAGCAGGCGCTGTTAAAGAACACGTGCACACCAGGGTAAGAATATTCTTGTAGGTGACCACGCCAGTTTATTTCTATTTGGCATAAAACTCACTGTGGAGATGATGTGCTGGATTTGTAACAAGGTTTTATTATTTACCTTAATAATTTCAGATTTTAGCTAAACTTTGTGAATGTGAACTTCTTGCACATAAAAAAAAAAAAGAGTAATTTAAGGGAATCCTGAAAATTAACTTAGTCATCTTTAAAGAAGTGAGACTCGAATCCAACAGCAGAAAATGCTGTTTATGGAAAACATGCAGGTCTGGTCCTTTCCCCTTGCACTTCCCCCAACATCCATGGTCCCTGCACTGCAGATGTTGCTATGTACGTCTACACACATTCTTTTTAGCATCCCTTATACACCTGCTGGCCGTGAATTTGCCTAATCCCTTTCTGATTCTGCTGATCCATCTGCCTCCACAAGCTCCTGTGGTATCAAGCTCTGTATTATCTGTTTTAAAACAACCTCCTACTAGTTTAATCAATGCCTCTAGTTCAACTGTTGCAGGATTTGGTAAAGGGTTGTGCCTTTAATTCATTTACTTTCTTTATGGTTTTGTAAACCTTGACCTTATTCTCCCACAGCCTTTTCCTCTCCAAAGTTATGACACTCAGCTTTTTTCAGTCCGATTTCTTAATGCAGTGCACCATCCCTTGGATTACTTTGGTTGTCCCTTTCTGGATTGTCCCTATATCCCTCTGCAAATGCAAAATCCAGAACTACACACAACAATTAAGATGTTTTATACTGCAGAAAAGGGATGCCCTCTGCTCTGTTCTCAGCATACATCCTGATGGTACCCAATATTTTGTGGGCTTTTTGGGCTGCCCCAGCCCATTGAGCTGATGATTTCATAGAACTGTCAAAGGTAAGGATCCCTTCCCTGAGCTGTAACTGCCAGTTTTGAGCTTGGCAACCTGTAAGCTTGTCCTGGGTTATATTTTTTTTTTAAAGAACTTTTTGCTATTGTTTTTTAGAATGCCTTGATCCACTCTTTATTTTTTTTCAGTCTTAATTTCCAGTTTACATCTCTCCTGTCATGTGTTAAAGTCTTTCTTGTTCTCCTCATTTGAGTAAGCTTTTGACTACTTAAAAAAATCAACCTTTTCCCTTAGTCTTCTTAGCTTTCTCATCAACCCATGCAGGGCTTTTACCGGATCAGTTTACCTGGACTGCTGATAAACTTAAAAAAAAACAAAAATCCCAAACATAAACAACAACAATCCAGCCTCTACCCTTGTTGCAGGCTTCTTGCCTTCTGGATAGCTTCCTACAGCGTTCTTGTTTGAACTAACTGCAGCGTATTTACATAATTCCCTTCTTGAAATTGAGTACCTGTGTGCTGCATTTACCCAGTCTTCTCTGCCTTGCCTCAGTGTCAGATCCAGCTGTGTAGTAGTTGCTGTCACACGGCAGCTAACACAGCCTGAACCGAGTCATGTACATAAACTAAGGGCAAACCAGGAATGGCACCCTTTCTGTGGGGTTTTAGAAGAGTTGTTTTAGGAAGCAGATGCTTATTGCATGGCAGAATTTTCTTGCTGCATCTCATTCTGATGAGGCGCTGATCCAGTCCAACACACAGGTACTCACACTCTCCCAAATTGCCATCTATCCTGAGTTGCAGCTTCTCTAATCTCCTTTACTATTTTCGGATCGTTACGCTGGTCGAGGGTCAGAAGGACCATCCTAGCAGCCAGGGAGAGACTTTTCCAGTCATGACTGTTACGCTGTTATACTTCATATAATCCCTCAGGTACTTTCCCCTAGCCCATGTCCTACCCTATCATCCCTGGAGCTTTTTTGCACTTGTCAGCTCAAATGTTGAAATACTCTTCCACATCCTTCTCAATTTTCAGTGCCGGCAGCCTGCCTCTGCTAATGAGACGTGGCTGGTCCTTCCTCTTGCAAGTCTTGACCATTTGGTCTCCAAAACTTCCCAGTTTTTTGCATATCTGAATCCCTTCTCTCTATGCCATGGTCTCATAAATGCAGATCTCTAAATACTAAACGTCTGGAAACCAGGGAAAAAAAAACCCAAACAAATCAAATTTGGCACATGCCACCTCTGCTGGTGGAGAGAAAGATTAGCTTGAAGGGAAGTCTGTGTGTGTGAGCCAAATTTGCTGCCAGACTCACAAGTCAGCGTGTATTCCTCAGGAAAGCACTGCCCGGGAGGTACTTGCACAGCAGTGGATGGTGTCAGACAGGAGGAAGCAAATTCTTACCCGCCAGTGGCTTCTAAAGTGCTAACGGCCAGGACGATGGCCTGGGAGCTGGGATAACCACACTGCGTGCCACATAATGGGAAGAGAGGGGTGAGGCCAGAGCAGAGCAGGAAAAAACCCACCAGCCTTTTAAAAAGCATCTGTGCTTGCTGTGAAATGAAATTTTCAGGATCGCAGGAGATGGCTCCTGTCTGTAACTTTCACTGCCTGCTGTCCCCTCGGTAGTCAAACATCTCCAACAGCAATCACAAACCTGCTCCCCTATGGTCCAGTACACAAAGTATGCAGAAGAAACAGAGCAGGATCAGAGTGCACTCTACCCTTCCTAGCTATAGCCAGGTCTCAGCTAAAAAGTACATGATGGCAAATATGAGATAATTATTGACCACTGCTAAAACAGGTATTACTGTGACATGCGATCAAAGACCACAGGCATGTCTCAAGCTGAAGTTTCACGGCAGCTTAACTGATTTAAACCCGTGCTGTGCAGGTTCCCATCCTTCCCCATGTACATCTACTCTGTTCCTTGTGCCAGCAGCGCTCCTCGTGCAATTGCAGAGAGCTAGGCTGGCTGAAAAACCAACGGGCTGGTGTTTAGCCCCACTTGCACCCCGAGCTGGCCAGCCCCAGGAGCACCACCACAGCAGAGGCTGTGAGGAACCATGGCCAGGATCACAGCAATCCCATCTTCGGTTGTGCTATGGTGCTAGGGAGCTCGTCACAAGGGAACAAGCCTACACGGGTGAAGTAGGTACTCAGGTCTCTCAAGGGCCCTCGTGCTGCGGGGCTGCCAGTGGGTAAAAGAGTGTGGGCAGCACAGTGCAGGTGTGGGGGGAGTGAAGATACAGCACTACAGAAACTGCCTTTTTAATGCATCTAAAATGTTCTGCCAGGGTCTTCTTTCTCCCCTCCTGGGGCTGGGGAACTGGACCGCAACCACACCATCCATTACCCTTGGCTGACAGCATCAGCACTGCACCCTGCTGCGAGGGCACTGAGGGGTGAAGAGTAAAGGGTAGTTGTGGCATGGGTCTGTCCCAAAGAGGCTGCTGTGCAGGGGCATGCAGTCGCTGTTTGCAGGCAACCGCGGGTTTTGTCAAGGACTTCTCAAAAGAGACAGAGTTAAGGTTCCTTAAGCACCTATCTTTAGCTCTGTATTTTGTACTTGTCGTGGTAAGGATGGAAAGCTCACTGTGGGCACAGCCTGGAAGTTTTCTTAGGCTGGTCTTGGACACAGGAGGTGCAAGGGAAGTCTTGCACTCTGCAGTTCTGGGAGTCCTACATGTCTAGTTCATCTCATTTCACCAAGTCACTCCAAGTTTGTTTCCTCATAATTACCTGGGCATGTGAAAATGATCTTACTCCACTTTCAAACGTGTTGCAACAGAAGAGTGAGCATTGCCAGTTACTGCAGAGCAATGTGGCTTGCTGCAGAAGAGCAGCAGGTTGCATTTCCTATTCATGCTCTTACTTGTCTCTTTCAGATTCTTTTTAACAAACTTTCTGGTTTAGAAGTTAAGCATAACCACAGTGGATTTTTTTGGCTTGTGAGTAAATACTGCATAGACACCTTGGTCACTGTTACAGAACTGTTCTTCAACTACAGCTGCTTCAAAAGGGCCGTACTCAGAACCAAATGAGCTAAACCACACACCTTGTAACAAATTATGGAAAGCCAAAAAGCATGTATGTCCTTTATCAAAACACACGAAAAACTAAAATTTCAGAGGCTCCTACAGATTGGCGTTCCGACTTTGTTTTTCACTGGCTCGTGTTTGAGAGCGCCCAGTGCCTTTCTTGACCAAGATCAGTACTTAGAGGTGAATTCCTTACTCATTTTTAAAAAGCAAATGAATTGCCTTTGCTTCTGACAGCCCTGGCTGTGGTTTAGTCCCGGTGCCAGCTCCTCGGGTTGAAGCACATCTGCTATCTCCACAGCCCTTTGCCCCAACCCCTGTGCTCACTTGGACAGCGCAGGGACCTGCCGGGCAGGCAAACAGTCCGGTCGCAAACCGGAGGGCAAAAGCGGGCTTTCGCCTGCGAGCTCTGAAGGAAGGCCAGGGTGAAGCGGCGGCACTGCTAAGGCTGCTGTGCGGTTTCTGGCTGGAAGCATCATCCTGATGCTCGAAGACTGGGAGGTGACAAGAAATACGCGAGGTTGTTAAACAGCTTCCAGGGTACAGCAAGCGCAGGCTGATGAGCCTGACGCCTCTTCTGTGAAAAAACCCGCTGGAAGTTACAATAAAGAGCAGAAGTCATGGAAAAAATCCGCATGTTTTTTGCAAAGGCCGGCGCAGGTACCCGAGCTGGCGCTTGGAGAGGTCCCTCGGCGGGGGCTCTTACCGGGCAGGCTGCCCTGGGACCAGGGGGGGCCTCGCACGGTCAAGGGAGGGGGGGAATGAGGTGAAAAGGAAGGAAATGAGGGAATCCTCCGCCCCGCTCACCAAGGGAGGGAAACCGCCGCCGCACCCCGCGCCCCGGCTCGGTGCTCCCCTGAGGAGCAGCGGCGCCGGGCAGGGGCGGCCGCCCCGGGGACCCGGCCCGCCCGGG
>Ga0065711_1044582_pt1 | contig 14011 bp, 9 predicted proteins | sample Hoacrofraction12_FD_59098 | JGI IMG/M metagenome (GOLD analysis project Ga0065711, IMG submission 59098) | Hoatzin crop microbial communities from Cojedes, Venezuela - Epithelial fraction 12 v2 (version 2) | ecosystem: Host-associated > Birds > Digestive system > Esophagus > Crop | place...
GGACCTGCTGGAGAGCAGCTCTGTGGAGAGGGACCTGGGTGTGCTGGTGGATGACAGGTTGACCATGAGCCAGCAGTGTGCCCTGGCTGCCAAGAAAGCCAATGGGATCCTGGGGTGCATCAAGAAGAGTGTGGCCAGCAAGTCGAGGGAGGTTCTCCTCCCCCTCTACTCTGTCCTAGTGAGGCCCCATCTGGAGCACTGTGTCCAGTTCTGGGCTCCCCAGTTCAAGAAAGATGAGGAGCTACTGGAGAGAGTCCAGTGGAGGCCTACGAGGATGATGAGGGGCCTGGAGCATCTCTCCTACGAGGAAAGGCTGAGGGAGCTGGGCTTGTTTAGCCTGAAGAAGAGAAGGCTGAGAGGGGACCTTAGAAATGTTTGTAAATATCTTAAGGGTGGGCGTCAAGAGGATGGGGCCAAACTCTTTTCAGTGGTGCCCAGCAACAGAACAAGGGGCAATGGGCACAAATCGAAGCAGAGGAAGTTCTGTCTGAACACAAGGAAGAACTTCTTCCCTCTGAGGGTGACGGAGCACTGGCACAGGCTGCCCAGGGAGGTTGTGGAGTCTCCTTCTCTGGAGATATTCAAGACCTGACTGGACAAGGGCCTTGTGCAGCCAGCTCTGGGTGACACTGCTTCGGCAGGGGGATTGGACTAGGTGACCCACAGAGGTCCCTTCTTCCAACCCATACCATGCTGGGATTCTGTGATGTGGTCCACAGGGCAACAGCTGTTTCAGTGGCCATCCAAAGGAAATACTTTGGACATTTCCTCTCCAGATCTGGAAGCAGCAGCATTGTGTGCCTTGCCTGCCTTGTAGACCAGCTGTGGCTGTGCTGTGGCTTGCGGGGTGGTTTGTTTACCCTGCAGAGATGACTCTGAAGGAGACAGTAATGGAAAAAGACTTGAAAGAACTGTTGTGCCTGGGGTTCACAGGAGATTTTAAGATTTTATTGTTCAGAAGTGGCCAACTGCATTGCAGAGGTGACTTTCTGAAGGTACGTGGACAAACACAGGTCAGGTAGCAGTGGCTGCCCTGGAGCAGGTGCAGTTCTGCTCTTGTCGGTGGTCTCAGCTCTAGGTGCAAGGATGTGAGGCAGTGTTTTGCAAAAGCCTCCACAGTACATCCCTTGGCAGGTTCACGGGCTTCCTATAAGTAGCTCTGTGCTCACTGAGCCCAGACTTACAGTTTCAACTATTCTATTAATGCTGTGCAAATAGTCTTTGTATTTCAAAGTGGATTTTAGATTTTAACAACAGTTCTTTCTGCAATAGCTGATGTTTCTCAGTGGTCTCACAGCATCCAAAATGTCAAGCCCCTTGGGAAATAGCAAGCTTAATGTATGGTGGTCAGTGCTAATTAAACTTCTGAGTATTTCCTCTTGTGTCAGGACACTGAAAATTCTTTGCTTTGTTTAACTTGCTTTGTGATTTCCATGCTCTGATTATTTTGTTTGGTTTGTTTCTTTTTCCTGGTTGCTTAATGCATGCCATAACCAGAACACTTGTTTCTCTATGTAGAAAACATACAATTTCAGGGGTGGGGGGTGGAGGGTGGTGCAGAACTTGTAATCAAAGTGCTTGCCTCTTCTTAATTATACTTGTTTTTTATTTAAACTATTGTTGTCTCTGCGGATAATTGCCAGGTGATCTCAACACTCGCTGCTTCAATAGTCTGCTTTTTCCAGTGGTGTTGGAGGGGGTTGCTTGACACAAACAGAAAAGTAATTCTTTGTAATCCAGTGTTAGCTTGGGAGTCAGTTTGTGCTTGTGGAACTGGCAGACTGACTTACAGCTTTCTATTGCTTCTTTTTTGGCATTTTGGCAAAGAACACATCTCTGGCACGCTGGGCACCCTGTCCTTCCTGTACAGGAGGCTGATCTTCCTGAGAAATAGACCTTTTTCTATTCTACTCTACAGCTGCTCTCAGCCTAACTTGCTCTCAAACTTGTGGAGACTCTTTCAAAGACCCAGTCATGGTATTCAGAGCCAGCGGTGTGGGGGATAAAGTCATCCTGGGCAGCTGTGCGAGGTAGCCGTCTCTGCGTCCCTCTGCTTGGGCGTGCTGCTGCTTTTGCATGCCTGGGATTCCCATGAGGGTCTGGGGGATGTACTGGTTTCCTTGTTACTCCGTAAGGGTGTGACTGCTAGAGCCTGGCCATGTTTGTCTCTTTTTGGAGACTCTGAGGATTCAAGCATACAAGTGTGTCGCTGGTATTGCGAATCTGCGTGTCAGTGCTGTAGGATGACTCCTAGCACCTGCGTACACCTACTGTGCATCAAATGTTTAATAAAACTCTGGGTTAAGCGTCAGAGAAGGAGCCCTAAGCACCCACAGTGAGTTTCAGTACATTAAGACAGCTGCTAAATCTGTTCCCTGGAGCTGTGTGTACGATGGGTAATTTTCACACGGATCTTTGTTTTTCAAAGGCTTTTGTATAGCCCCAAGCAGCTTTTACTGAAGTTGTGTTTCTTCACCCAACTTCATTTCAAACAAGACGATGACTCCTTTTATGGTGATGGCAGCCAGCACGCATGGGAAACTCCTACCCTGTTGCAGCGTAGGATCTTCCTCTGGGCCTTTACATTTTGTTCCTGAGAGGTCTTACGTTGTAAGCTGGCACTGAAGAGAGGAGACAACAGTGAGTGCAGATGCTCCCAGGCTGCAGGTGGTTGCTGCTGGTGTAAATCCTGCCCGTCGGAAGCGTGAGGGTTGGCAGAAAAGGCACTGAAGTAGGAAGCCAGGGAGCAATTGGGTCTCCAGAAGTGGTGTTCATGGAGGTCAGGCAGAACTAATGAAGCTCTTGTAGGATCCTGGGCAAACAAGGTGAAGTTATGCTGGCTAAACAGGCTGTTGCTCATCTGACGAGCAGACCTGGCATCTCTGTGCTAATTCAGCCCGTCCGGCTAGGTAGAGCAATGCTCTGGCATCAAATGCAATGAAAAGAGCCTGTGTCTCAGCCCGTGAAACCACAGTGGCTGAGCAATTGTCAATATTACTCTTCTTTATTTCTGTCCTTTCAAACCTCTGAAAGGCATGACGGTTAATTTATAGGCTTGCTCTCCCATTTGCTTATGTCTGATGTGTAAATATGTATGTGTTTGGAGAAGAAGGCAAAGGGGGAAGTCCAGGGGGAAAAACAATCCTGAGTTTTGGCATTGGGAAGTTCAGTCTCATGGAGGATGTCTGACTTTCAGCAGCGAGCTCTGTCGTGACCCACCACAAACAGCAACAGCATTGGTCTTGTCATGGCTTCTTTAGTACTTTTTGAATTAGTCCTAAAAACTCTTCAATATATGATTGCTAAATGAAAATTTTCTGGGCCCTTTATGCATGTCACTTGATCTCCATCTGTTTCAGTTCAAAAGTGTGGAAATCCATTCCAAATACACAAATGGTATGGGGGCCTACAAAATCTTTTTAGGGAAGGGGATATAGTTGAGTGTGGAAACTTAACTGCTCTTTTAAGTCCCTGAATAACTGCTAGAAAATTTGTCACTGCCACTTCTGTGAATTGGAAGAGAGCAATCTGCATTTTCTGAGATTCAGCGAATGCAGAAGATCGTCAGTCTTCCTGCTCTATCAGGGAAAGGATGCAACATTATTCCAAACAAGATGAGCACTGCAAGCAAAGCATAATCAGGATCCCAGCGAAAGCTGGTCATTAGAATCCTTTTCCATCTCAGGATCTCCTTTATCATGGCTTATTTGCACAGTACTTTTTATGCTGAAAGGCACCAAGGAGGAAAAACGCTCTCTGGTCCGGGACTGAGAGTCTGCAGGCAGCACTGCTCTGGTTAGCGAATGTTTCTGTCCGCATCCCTTTCCATCTCACTGTTTCTTATATGACCCTTCGACATTTGCATATGGCAGGAGTCAGAGAAAAGCTGGTGAAGGATTTAGCCTGAAGGAAAATAGACTCTGATAAGAAAATGAGACTTGCAACCTGGGATATGTGCACACAGTCTGATGGGGGGAGATTGCTCTTGTTATTATTCACCGTGGATATGCACGACACAGAAGTGATGGTCCCTGTCTCATGGCAGTGATGATGTAGATGGTCCGTGAAAGACTGGGAGATCCCTGGCATAGGAAGGAGTTTGTGTAGAAGCACACTCTTCTGTGTGAAAACGAAGCATTTGAGACAGTAAACAGCATAATTCCCATTGCAGTTTCCAGCTGTCATTTCCTAGAAAGCAGGAATTTTTTTTTTCCTTCCTGCTTCCGTCATGGGAAGAGAAGATACCTCAGATGTTAGACTTTTTCAGATAAAAACTCAGTGCCTCCATACTTCTGGTTTCCAATTGTTTTCATTCAGATAATTCAGAAAGTGCCTGTTACTGTTACTCTGTTCAGGTCCCCTCAGGCTTATTGAAGCCTGGACTAGATGACCCACAGAGGTCCCTTCCAACCCCTACCATTCTGTGATTCTGTGAAATCTCTGGAAGCATTTTCTGGGCTCTGAGTCAGTAGGGCAGTTCTCTGTCTTTTGATCTTTAGCACTTCATTCCCAAAATCTGTGATTTAGACTTTATTTTAGCATTTTCTGCAAGAAGGACTCCATGACATTGCTGGGGTTTACTTAGGTGCAAAGTGACACTGTATATTAGAAGAAGGACTTGGGAAGAGGATTAAAACTAGGAAGAGTTGGCATGTTTACATTACTTCATCTTTTGTCTTGGTGCTGCCCAGACAAACAGAAATGTCTCCGGTGGCTATGTCTCAGCAAAGAACAAAATCAGGGAATGTTTTTCTTGGAGTCTGTCTTTCTGATGTACGTATGCATGCATGTGTGTGCCCAGATGCGTGGGAGCTAGGAGCCTAATAGATTTGTTGGTGATTAATAACTCTTACCTTTTATGGAGGCAGCCCACAAGGGACCTGTCGTGCAGTATTAGGACTCTGTAGTTCAGGGCTTCGTGCAGGCGTGTGACAAGGGTAATCTGTGTCCCAGAGCTGTGACAGTGCTGGGGTGGGACAGGGTGCAGGGGCTGAACGACTCGGGCAGATGGGGGTGTTGGGGCGTGGGGGGGGAACAGAAGCCAACAGAGAGGCTCACGTTAAAACTGAGTTCTCTCCTAAACCCTGTGCTTCCATATTGGTATTACAGAGGGATTTAAAGATAATGCAGACGTTCCTAATTTTGAGTCTTTCTGTGTAAAGAGGCACCTAGGAAGATGAACCCAGTAGCCATTATCCTTGCTTTGAATCCCCAGCTAGATTCTTCCTTCTTATAACCTGTGACGGCTTTTCCTTCTAAGATCAGCTCTTCCTCTTCACTTCCAGATGCAGCAATGCAGCTGTTTTTTGAAGCCTTTATGCACTGCGGTATTGTGCTAATACAAGATTTCTCCTCCTCCATAATATCACCACCACATAATATCACCATCTATCAAAGTGGTGGTGAAAGAAAGCAGAATTGCGTTATGTTTCCACATTTGGTGTTAAATAGATTTAGCCAATATATTTTTTCTTTAAATTGTCTATTACTAGTCAACTTAATAGCTGATACAGATAATCATTAAAGCAAAACCACAGGATAAACTCTTTGTGTAAGCAAAGAATGGGAAGTATTCCAGCCATTTAATGCATTAACCTGTTCAAGGAATAATTTCCAGAATTTAAAGCATATTAGGAAAGGCTTCAAAGTGAATAATACATAGAGCTGCATATTTGAGAAAATGTGTTTTCCTTGCATCAGGGCTGCATGCCTGATGGGATTGCTTGGTGTGGGTATGAACACAGGGCTGCTATAAGGGAACATAGCTCAACTTACATTTGTGGAGCTGCACCTGCCACAGTGGATTTGATCCATTACATCTCCACAAATGTGCTTTTCATTTTGTTTCTCACTGAAACCTTTCTTGTGAGTGGCATTCAGGGCTCCACCAAGTACCTTGTTATTGTCCGAGAAGTATGGCTTGTTCTCAAAAGCCTTTTTTTAGTGCAGGAAGGGACCCTGGCATCTAGACTGAACTTCGCTTATATTTGCTTGCTTTGCTGTTCTTAAGAGGAAGGAATTTTGTTTGGGATTTTCATTTCTCAACCAGCCCAAGCAGCACTTTCTGGATTAGGGGAGACTCTGCAGCAGTAGAAGAAGAGGAATCCCTTCTTCCCTGAGAGAAGAGCTGTGAATTATCTTCTCCTTGCTTCTGAACGGTTTTAGGCATAAAAGACCTGGCTCCTAAAATAACAGTGTCTGCCTAGAGATATTCCATAGCTCCCTTGCACTTTGAGAGTGATTTAAATCCTTGTTCTGATGCTTGGTATCTTGTCCCAGCATTAGATGCAGCACTGTCTTGATTGTGCAGGACAGGTCAAACTGGAGGAGGTGAGTGGAAGGGGGAAGAATTTGAGCCTTTGATTCTACTGTGTCACTTCTCACATGTTTCATTTAAATATGAAAAATAGGTTCCTTTTTGCTGTAAAGGTTTTCCTACAAAGCTGTGAGTCCATGAACAAGCTCAACCACTTTGGCTAATATTTCATTGAATCTCTCTCAAGCTCGAGCCAGAGCATAAGACCTGAGAGCTGGCAGGGAGCAGTGACCAGGCTGGTTATGTGTGAATTACGCAGGTACCTCCCTGTACCTCAGATAGCCGGGAACTGGTGCATTGAAAGACGCTCGCAAAGTAACGCAGTTGAAATCAGAGGCTAAAATGGCTGTTGTGATAGAGGGGAAAAATGCTTTGGAGGAAAAGTGAAAGAGCGTTAGGGGCAAGAAGACTACTGAAGGAGAATTAACACCCTGTGAGATGTGAGAGCAAGTCACATTACTGGGTATGAAGTGGGCTTCTCTGGTAAGCTTGCCCTGGTGTGACTTTTACCATTGCTGACCTGTGGACGATTTTAGAAATATACCTGGTAATAGTACGTATAGTACATATGCTCATTATTCATAAGCTGGCAAAGTTCACATACTGCTTCTGCATGAATGGTGTTGGTTGGTGGTTGTATTGGAACCTTTTATGTAGACCATTTTAAAGCTTGTACACTAATAAACAAACGCAGACCCTGCGGTGCTGTATGTTTTGAAGTCCCTGTTCTCAGACTGGTTTGACATTGAAGGACTGGATTCTTAGCAGCATTGAATGTAAACAGCTGTACTGAGTTCCGTAAAGCTACATTGGTTTACGTCGACCAGGGTTGTGGCCTGAAATACTTGGGTATGTTCAGCACAGTGCATTTGTCCAAAAATATCATGATGAGTCTCTTTGCAGTGCCAAGAAAATTGTCCCACAACCAGCAGAGCGCACTCAGTACATCGTGCCAGTTCGGTCAAGGCTGAATAGCAAACAACAAGCCCCAGAACTGGGTAAATGCCTCTGTAATTTGTCTTCTGACATTGTACTGCTTGCAGCTCTGCCAAGGAAATGGAAAAATGTAGAGAGAGCCTTGAGCAACCCGTCACAACACAATGAATCCAGCTTCCAAAACTATTGTAACTGGGATGCTGCTCTTCTCACACATGCCAGCAGCTACAACAAATTAAACAAAACAAAAGCAACCCCCCTCTTTGAAAGAAAGAAATGGGTGGGGAATAAATCACATTATGTATTTTGTGAAAGTAGCATAAACTTGGCAGTTTCTGCAGCAGGATTGGGTCAGTGTGCGGAAACAACAGGGAAGTCTAGATCCATGTAGTCTCCTCGCTTCAGGCCCCAGCTGTCATACGCCTCTGACCAGCAAGAAGTCAAGGAAGCATAGAAGATGTTTCTTTAGGTCACGTTCTGCAACATGCACTTTATTATGGCAATACGTACTGACGCAGCTTTGATGAAGTGGAACCCCTTAAGGAGCAAGACCTGTTCATCCAGACAGAAAATCTCTATTGACACCAGTAGGTGAGGTTCCGGCTTCGCAGGGAAGGCCTTACTACGTTATTGTCTTAAGTATGAAGTGAGGGGAACTAAGCAAAAGACAAACCTTACTTGAAGCTGAGGACCCTCAGAGTTTCGATGCAAGACAATTGCCTGCTTTGGCTTGTCGTGGACATGTAGGATCACTCCAGGGATCCCCTAAATCTCTAGGGTGCTTTGGAGAGACAATGCAGCTTTCTGATCCGGCCAACATTTAATGTCCAGGATCTTCTCCTGCTGTGCTGTGTTTCCTCCTTTTTTTCTTTTTTTTGTTTAGACATGTTATTAAATACAATAAAGCAGATTTTTCTCCAGATAAATACATTCTTCAAACAGAACTAAATGGCAGAAATTTCCTGAGCAAAAATAAACCACAGCTCTCTGTTGAAGCTGTGCTAGTGACAAAACATAGCCCTTTTCATCTTCAAAGCACGGTGCAAACTTTAAATAATGGAATTGTTTTTATCATGGCTGTGAAGTGTGTGTTAATGTTCCAGATGAAAGATGGGAAACCAAGAAGAGAGGTTGAGTGATTCAGTTACAGTTATTGGGATCAGAGCCAGCTTAGAGAGGAGACTCTGGACTGCCTGGACCAGGAACACGAGAGTCGTGCTTGTTCACACTTCTGCCAGTCTGAGATCCAGGGGTAATAAAACTTTGTCAAGTCAGCAGAGATTCACTAGGAGTAAATTTGTTTAGTCTTATTCATGTGCTGAGGTGCTGCGCTGTTAAGCATAGTCTTAATTATTCAAGGGTAGGTAATAAAATGCAGACAAGAAGCTTTCTGCCTGTTAGAAAGAAGGTAGAGCGCAGAAGCTTCCTGTGTGCGTCACGGTACAACTGAAGACGATCTGCACACTCACCCTGACAGACCCAGAAGTTCATTGTGGTTTCTTTGCTATAGATTCTTGTGGTTGTATTTTAAACTCAGCTGCTCATTGCTGTTGATCATAAAGCTCTCAGTGCCTGTGCACAAGTGTGTCCTATACACACTGGGTGGCGAGGGGGTAGGAGAGAGAGGTGAGTGGCTACAACCTTGAGCTCATATGGATCAAGAAGGCTGGATCATGGCAGGGTTTGATCTTTTCTGGGAAATATGTTTATTTCCTGGATTTCACTGGGGAATGATTTTAATTGCTTTCATATGAGGTGCTGCTGTGCTGTCCCTCTCCACAGCAAAGGTATGGATGTGGCCTTGGTGCTACATTAATGATCAGCTTGCAGATTTACAAGTACAGACCAGTGAACGTGAAACGTTGTCAGTGTACAAGAACTCATAATTGATATTAGTACTTAGTAGAACATGAAGGTCCAAACATCAGTCCTCTCTGCTAGCAGCAGCCATTGCTGGTAACGTGTATATCAAACCATTGCTTAGAATGTCCCGTGAGTTAGAGGGAGCCGTTCAGTAGATGTTTTCAATTAATTTCTTAAAAGCAGAGAACATTCTTAGGAGTGGAGTTAAGCCTGTTTGGCTTTGCCATTGGTACTGACTGTTTGTAAGAAGTGTTTCCAGGACAAAGACATCTCGAGGGATATGAAGTGTATTTGGAGTTTTCAGGCTTTGGAGAAACCTCAACCTGTACCCTTAGGAATGGACATGTGATACTGAAGCGTGGTGAGTTTATGATGTTCTGACGGCTGTCAGGATGGTTCAGCACGTTGTGGTGATAAGGTCTATTTATTCCAAGCACAGTAACATAAACCATATCATAACTTAACAGTTTTAATTATTTCATGATTCATTCTTGAGAATGTTACAAGGCAAATGAGAAGGAACTATAACATCAGGACAAGGCCTGGGATATCTGAAGAGATTTTTAGTTTAAAATACTATCCAGATGCCAGGTAAATATGAAAGCATTTGAACCGAATGAAATAAAAAAAAGTTGATTTGTGTAAGTGACTGTTGTTTAAAGACAGGTCACCAAAGGAGCACATTATGGAAATAAGCAATAAATTAATATGAAGTGAAAGCAGAAGATGGGTTGAAAGCGTGAGCCTCCCAGAATAATTCAAGCACGACCCAGTCAAGAGGTTAGATTAGTGAGTGGTAGCTACTGTCCCCAGGAGATTAGGATGGGGGAAGGCAGACCAGATGCTTCCCAGTTACTCATTGTTGTCAGAAAGATTTTTCTTGCTAAGGAGCAGGATTCCCATCTGCAATTTCAGATGGATGAGAGGGTGGTCAAAATGCAGCGCATGGTCTGAAACCAGCTTCAGGTATTACTGGTTTTCATGAAGTGCTGCCTGCAGCTACAGCTGAGCTCGGCGGCCCTTGCCCTCAGTGCTGTACCAGCATACGTCCATTGACAGGGCTGAGGGAGAAGGAAGTACTAACCTCAGCTCTCCTTGAATTCCGCAGATTTCCAGTGAAATCTGGTTTGTTTGGTGCTCAAATACCTGCTGCAATTAGCAGTAGGCTGAGGCTTCTGGCAGCTCTTTTAAAAAGTAAGTTTTAAAAATGTGATGTGTCACTGGAGTTCATTTGTATTATTAAAAATCAGGCTGCTCGCTGCCTTCGGTGCTGCAGAAGGATGGCCTGCTAGCGTGGCTCATAAAACCCCAGCAAAATTTCTAATGGGGTGTCACGAAGACTGAATATTCCTGCGTGCTCTGTCCTGCCTTATTTTGTGTGCAGCTGTTGGAGTGAGTTTTGAAAACTCACAGTGGAGCACAGGTTTCCATTCGTCAGAGAATGACGCTGCAGAAGGGGCTCGGAGGGTCCCCCGGGGCGTGGGGGGCTCAGAGGGTCCCCTGGGGCATGGGAGCCTTGGGGCGGCTGGGAGGTTCTCAGCATATCATGGGTGCATCCTTTGGCCATACGGTTGCACTTCTTGCCCACTCAGTCTTCGAACAAGTGAGCAGGAACAGGCACTTCAGCGTTATAAACAGTGACCACGTATGTGTTTATTGGCTCGTAAGTAAATCGTTATCTCCTGGAAGGCAAGGAGATATAGCCACATTAAGTAATATTTCTGAGTTCGAGGCTGCTTGGAAGGGTATATTTCTGGTTGTAGCAGTTGAAGAGTTGCTTACTTTCCAAATAACTGAGGATGGATAGCTGAGGTTGTGACAACTAAGTATGTGTGTGCAAGCACACACGTGCTAGAAGATGGATTTCCAGCAAGCAGGTTAAAACTTCTCGGGAAGTATTACGTTTTCTGCTAATGAGTTGTTCCACTTTTGAGGTGTAGACAGTGCTGTCACACAAAATAGTGACCAACCTCGGTGCTAAAGGCTGTGGCATTTTGTACCTGTTAGCAGCTGTATAATGCTGTTTGGGTAAGACATTGCCTGAAAAGCTGACATCTTTTTTTGGTTAAACGCACCATCTGGTTTGCCATGCTTGCTTCTGCCATGTTCTGAATTAAATCTTTCAAACCAATCAAGAATGATCTAGTTACTGGTCTCCAAAGGAAGTCTTAAAAAAAAAAATTGCTTTAGGAAATGCCGTTAAACATTGTTTAGGTGCCTCTGTTTTTCTCATCCTTTCCCCTAGACAAAAATCAATATTCCTTCATACTGGCAAAAGAGTGTAAACCTGTGGCAGATGTTGGCTCTCCAATACATACAGCTGGAGGTGGAAGGAGAATTGACTGTTTGGGATCGATCTTTTCTCAGAGTTTCAGATAAATGCTGTATTATTCCATCTCCATAGGCTGTTTGATGCTTTGGCCTCTCATAAATAGATCAGAAGCAGCTGAATTTTTTGTGCAGGTAGATTAATTTATTGCTTGCTGCTTACAATTGGTGTGGGAGGAGTTCTAAAGCATCTTAAAGCTTTTGGATAAAGGGCTGTATGTATTCAAATAGGAGATTCCAATGTTAGGTGTATAATGCACACAAATTTAAATAAAAATGGTTATTTGAGAGCTAAATTAGAAATATGAAGGCATTATTTAGCATCTTTCTCTTCTGTGCTTGACCTTGAATTGTTGTCCTTGACCTGGTATATATAATAATTCCCTAGCTAGCATGCCCTTGCTGCTCAGCCCCATGGGACGGCCTGGAGCAAGTGGGTGATTCCTAAAAGGTTTTAATAATGTATGAATAGCATTAAAGTCTGTGCAGGTAAAGTTTTGACCTTTTGACTCTATAAAATTACAGATGCACACATTCTGGAAGAGGGGTTGTAATTTATAGGTGCCCTGGGGGCAGGTAGGGAGCATTGTCACTGTTTGAGTGTGATGTTACGACGCTCTTAATTTATTATCTTGTCATAATATAGATTGCAAAGCGCTACGACGTGGGAATGGCATCTCGCCCTGCTTCTGTCCAGCACCACAGAGCGTTTGGCTGGGCCGGGAGAGCTGCCGAGTGTGGCGGTATCTGTTGGCAGAGTGGTCAGTTTGGAGGCATCTGGGATGTAGCTGCTCCAGAGGAGGTTTGTCCCTGCAGAGAGCAGATTTTGTAACTGACACCTTACATGTGAACCCTGACAAGGAAAGCTGTGGAGGGGCTGTGGAGACTGGCTTGATTCCCCTTCTTTTCTACCTCTCCCAGCTTATTTTGGAGCCAGCAACGCATTGCTCCAGAAGAGCAGAGGGTGTGGGCTGGTGCGTGCTCATGCGCTTGTCCCACCCTGGGGGGGTCTGGGGTCTGGAGAAGGGAGGAAGTTGTGGGGCAGTGCAGCCACAGAGTGGGGGTTGGGCCGAATGCAACCCACTTTGGCCATCACTGTTTAGGACTGTGCTGTGTCCTTTCAAGGTTAGAGGGAGGCTTTCATTTTTTCCTTCTTTTTCACTTTCATTGTTATAAAATATTTTATTGATTTATAAAAGAAGATCACAAAAATATAGAAAGACTAAGCTAAAAACTAAAGCTTTGCCCTGGCTGCCTTTTTGCTGCATATGTAAAAAAAGATTCTGCAGTGTGGCAAGTTGTACAGTAAAATCACACCGAGAAACAGCAGTGAAAACAACTAATAAAAACTGACATAAACATCCAGTTTTAAGAATGAATTCAAATAAAGCAGAAAACAATACGTACTTTCAACATGGTGGTTGGGAAGGGGGTGGAAATACCACTGCAGGCTGTATATTTTCCACAATTTTATGTTTACATAAATCAAATTTAAGTAGTCTCTTATTGCTGACTACAGAAAAATATTTCAAATTGTAATTTTGTTGCGTGTGTGTGTTCCGAATGTTTTTATTGGTTTTTAGATAATATTGAATCTCTAAGGGCAGGCCTGAAGCTGAAATAATTGCAGATTTTCTATTGCTCTACTGTTAAAAAACTTGTTAACCACTCTGGTTTCAAGCAGAAAAGCTGGTCCAGAGAAAACTGAACTGTGACTGCAAGGGCAACAGCAGGTGTCTGTGGCTTTCCCCTTTGCTGCTTGTTTTACTGCAGCTTAAACACAGAAGACCAGGTTTTGTTTTCCATTTGAGCTTATGTAAATTCAGATTAACCCATTAGGAGAGCTCTTCTAGGCCATGTTTGGAAGCACAATATGACTTGGGGAAGCAGGAGGTTTTCGTCTTCTGGCTTGGATTTTGACCAGTGAGGATTTCTTGAGAGGATACAATTTTGACCGTGGCCACTAAGCAGCCAGTAGCCATCATCACTTATTTTTTAAATATTAGAGACTGGTCTCCATTTGGCCTTGGATGACTTGTGGAGAGGACGATGAGGGTTTGATCTAAATCGTGAGCCTGTGTTTGAACTGAGCTAGCAAAAGACTTGGTGTTTTCACAGAAAACTGCTGTAAGCCCGAAGACTTCTAAGCAACTACTTATAAATACGTCTCTATCCAGAATAACTTTGTACCCTTGTACACAGTGCATCTGGCTTTAGGGGAGAGTCAAATTTAGTCTTCAGGAGACTGCCAGCAAACCAGTAAATCTTTGCTGTGCAGAACAGCTCACCATTACCAGTTCTTAATGTGAATTCGGGCATTTTTGTGTGCTGTAGCCTGAGACCTGTGGCTGGTCCTCGCTCACTGTGCAGCAGCCTTGGAGGGACTGTGAGGGGCCACTGTCCTGCATGTGCCAGGAGCACAACCCCTGTGGGTGCAGTGCCCAGAGGATGTGATTCTGACAGCCGGAGAGTCCTACAGTGTTTCCAGGCATTGTATGCATTTACCAAGCTTACACCTTGATAAACAGCTATTCCACTGTTAGGAAAATTAGTTGCTTTCATGGGGGG